>Ga0099364_10003192_pt1 | contig 25598 bp, 22 predicted proteins | sample TergutTh196P3_FD_73070 | JGI IMG/M metagenome (GOLD analysis project Ga0099364, IMG submission 73070) | Microcerotermes parvus P3 segment gut microbial communities from Pointe-Noire, Republic of the Congo - Th196 P3 | ecosystem: Host-associated > Arthropoda: Insects > Digestive system > Gut ...
GACAAAATCAGAGGTTGGAAGACTTTTCGACGAATATTCTCAGTTTAGACAGCAAAACAACCGCACGACCGAAGGTACAGGGCTCGGAATGAGCATAACGCGCAACCTGATAAAAATGATGAACGGCAATATTTCGGTAGAAAGCGAAAGGGGCAAGGGTACTACCTTTACCGTGTGTCTGCCTCAAGGCAAGGTTAACAACAAGATACTCGGAAAGAAAATTGCGGAAACACTCGGCAACTTCCGCAAAGTCAAAAGCGGAAGAATGAATCGCGTTCAAATCACACGCGAACCCATGCCGTATGGCAGCGTATTGGTTGTTGACGATGTGGAATCCAATGTCTTCGTAGCAAAAGGTCTTATTGCTCCCTACGAACTGCAATTTGACTCGGCTGACAGCGGTTTTGCGGCGATTGATAAGATAGAAGCGGGTAACGTATATGATATAATCTTTATGGACCATATGATGCCGAAAATGGATGGCGTTGAAGCAACAAGGCGCATACGGGAGCTTGGATATAAAAAGCCCATTGTTGCGTTGACCGCAAATGCCGTCGCGGGGCAAGCCGATATGTTTCTTCAAAACGGCTTTGATGATTTTATTTCAAAACCGATTGACATACGCAGATTGAACACAACGCTTAATAAGTTTGTGAGGGATAGGGCTTCCGCGGTTGACGGCGGGGGTAGTGACGGCGTTGGCGTTGTTGGCGGTGGCAACAAGGGGCGCGGCGGCGTTGGGCGCAGTACCACCAACAGCAGTTCCCCCGACAGCAAGGGTCGCAGTAGCAAGGGACACAGCCGCAGTGCCAACACCAGTGCCACCCGTAGTACCAACACCGACAACACCAAAGAAGCCGCTCCGTCGCAACTCAGCGGCATAGTAATAGACGGCTTGGACATAGAAAAAGGGTTAGACAGGTTCTACGGTGACGAAACTGCGTATTTGAGTATTTTGCGTTCTTACGCAAAAAGCGTTCGCTCCATGCTGACTACCATTGAAAGCGGCGAGATAAGCGCGAATGACACATACAGAATAGCCGTTCACGGCATTAAAGGAGCAAGCTACGACGTTTTCGCCGAAAATATCGTAAAACCTGCAACGGAGCTTGAAGCTGCCGCCAAAGCGGGCAACTCCGAATATATATCCAAGCACACACCCGCTTTCCTCAAAAAAGCATGGAAACTTGTTAAAAGCATTGACGATGTGGTTTCGGAGATTGACGGTAAGGTGCAAAAGCCGAAAAAGGACAAGCTCGACAACGAACTATTATTCAAGCTGTATACCGCCTGTGACAGCTTTGACATGGGTAAGGTTGAGGCTGTTATGGAAGAAATCAACAGTTTTCGATATACCACTGACGAGGAGCTTGCATTGTGGCTTCAAGAAAATGCGGAGCTTGCTAATTTCTTGGGAATCGTAGAAAAGTTAAAAGACGTGATTTGAAGATTGGAGTTGATGAAGCGATGAGTGATACCGAGCTTGATTCAGTAATGGAAAAAAACGGCGTTGAGGTAATTGATAAAGACAAGCCTGTTGACAACAAAGCCGACGAACAAGGTGACGGCAAAGCCGAAGACACTGTTGACAACAACGCAGACGAAACTACTGAAGATGCTTCGGTTATTAAGCCGAAAATTCTTTGTGTTGACGATGTGCAGTTTATGTTGCTCAGTATGAAGCAACGCCTAAAACGCTATTATGATACATTCCCCGCTCAGAATGTTGAGGAGATGTATAAAATCCTTAACAAAACCAAGCCGAACTTAATCATTTTAGACATCAATATGCCCGATACCGACGGTTTCAAGATAATTGAGGAGTTAAAAAGCAACCCCGACCACTCCGATATTCCCGTAATTTTTCTCACGGGCGACAGACGGGATGACAGCGTAATTAAATGCTTAGAGCTTGGAGCGGCGGACGTTTTATTCAAGCCTATTTCCGACGAAGACCTTTATGCGTGTATTGACCGTGAGCTGAACCCCGCCGAAGAATCTGAGGAGGACTTGCCGACAATTCTTGCGGTTGACGACACCCCTTCAATATTGAAAACGATTCACCATACTCTAACAGGAAACTTTAAGGTACTGACCCTGCAAAATCCCGAAGCTCTGCCGCAGGTGTTAAATCGGCTCGTACCTGATTTGTTCATCTTAGACGTGCAAATGCCCGGACTTTCCGGGTTTGATTTAGTCCCTATCATCAGAAGCCACCGCTATCACAGCAAAACGCCAATCGTTTTTCTGACATCCGAAACATCAAAGGATAATATATTATCGGCAATCAAATCAGGTGCTAACGACTACATGGCAAAGCCTATCAACGAAACCTTGCTGTTTGAAAAAATGGAACAGCATTTGAAAAATTACAAAAGACTAAGACGAATCCGCACGAAGTGATGAGTATTTATATATCGAAGAAGCAAATTCTTTTAAGATTTGAGGAGAATTGCTGATGAGAAGATTACTTTCCATAGTCCTGTGCCTTACCTTGCTGACAGGGCTCTTGGCAAGCTGCAAGCAAGAAAGCGGTATCGGCAACTCGTCAAACACACCGGGCGGTGCGGGAAACAGCGGCTCTTATGTCCCGGGTGAATTTGCCTATGTCGTCGAAAAGTCCGTGCCAATCTCTCCTGAGGGAGAACATTCAAACATTGACCATCTTGTTGTTCTTGACGACAAGGTAATATTGGTAATTTCAACCACATATTATGAGTCTGTGACATTTGCCAAAACCGAAGCATCAAGGATATACTCAATGAGCATGGACGGGACGGTCTTTGCGGAGCTGCCTAACTATAGCCCCGCAGTTGAACCAATCACGGATGCCGCGGGCGGCTATGCAATCATCGCCATTTCCTCTCTTGGCGACGGCAATATGTGGATTGCCGAGCAATGGGACTATTACGACAAATCCAACGATACGGGAGTTCGCGAGTCAAATATGCTTGAGCATGGCATCTCCCTGCGTAAACTTGACCCCACGGGCACAGAGCTGTTTTCCTTTGACATTTCCGACTTGTCGGGCTCACAGCAGACCTTGCTTGGAGCATTCACCACCGATAAATCTGGAAACATATACATGAATATCATTTCAGATGTCGGGCAAGAGCTTCATGTGTTAGACGGTGACGGCAACACGCATTTTAGGCTTGCGCATAACGACCATATTGAGAGATTCATTATGCTGTCGGACGGTTCTATAGCCTATGTAAGCGGCACGACCGATCCTAAACTTCGGCTGATAGATTTTGAGGAAAAAGCACTTGGCGACACTATACGGTTACCCGATTACGGAGTACAATTCTATTCCGAAGGAGGCGGATTTGACGTAATTTTCGGTGATAACGGCAAAAACTTGTTTGGCATTTGGCTCGGCAATAACGAATATCCCATAAAACTGCTTAACTGGATTGACAGCAACGTACTTGTGGGCGATGTTGGAAATATTGCGATGTTGCCTGACGGACATATAGTGTGTACGAAAACTACGCTGACAAATGCAGCCCCTTTGCACGAGTTTCTTGTCCTCGCAAAGAAACCATCTTCCGAGTTACAGCAAAATAATGTCATTACACTTGCGGTTTATGGAATGGTGGATAACGTGAGCGAGATGGTTTCGAAGTTTAATCTGGATAATGCCGATTGTCAGATACAGATAATCGACTATCGGCAATACGACACAAGAGAGGGCGAGTCCGACGGTCTAAAGCGGCTAAATATGGAACTTCTCTCAGGCAATATGCCTGACATTTTGCTTGTTAACGATTTGCCGTACAAAATGTATGCTTCAAGGGGGCTGTTAGATGACCTTTACCCATACATTGACGGCGATACCGAGTACAGCCGCAGTAATCTTTTAGAAGGCGCATTTCGCGCAACGGAGATAGACGGTAAACTCTATCAGATGTTCCCGTCATTTTCGATAATTACGTTAGTCGGCAATCCGTCCGTTGTCGGGGCAGACACAGGTTGGAACATGGACGAGTTTTTAACCGTGCTAAGTGCACACCCTGAGGCAGATATGCCGCTTGGCGCGATGTATACCAAAACAACTTTTCTGCAATCAGCAATTGCTCTTGCCATTGATGAGTACATTGATTGGGGCACGGGAACGGCCTATTTTGATACTGATGATTTCTTACAGCTATTGAAATTTGCCGATACCTTTCCGAATGAGCCTGATTTCTCTGTCGGGCCTGTGGGTCACGCCATCGCCACAGGACGTCAGTTGTTGGAAGAAATGGTGTTTGTCAATTTTTGGACGTATCAATATCATAAGGAGCTGTTTGGCGGAGAGCTTGCCTTTAAGGGTTTCCCAACCGTAAACAGAAACGGAATCTCTTTGAGAATCGAAAATGGTCTTGCCATAACATCGGGGAGCGCGAACAAAGAGATGGCATGGGAGTTTTTAAGGACATTTCTTGATAAGGATATGCAAATTGCCTCAGCGGGGCTTCCAACGAACAAGACCGCGTTTGACGAAACGGCAGGGCGGTTCATTGAGGAAAATCAAAGCATTGATTCCCTGTCATACCCATTCACGGAGGCTGACGTTGATGATATTTTAGCTGTTTTGAACATCGTTTCCGGTACAGGAAATTGGTACATGGATGATGATATATGGAATGTCATCAGCGAGAATGCCTCAGACTACTTTAACGGACTAATCAGCGCGGAGCGCGCCGCTGAGATTATACAGAGCCGCATATCAATATTAGTGAGCGAGAGGAGTTAAACGCAAAAATAAACAAAGTTTATCAGCCGCTCATTTCCGCCAGGTACAGGCTAACCCTGCTTTGGATTATCCTTGCGACATCCTCAGCAGTTCTTTGACCGTTGTAATAGCTCGGAGCTTCTTCCATGATTATATCATATACAGTAACCAAAGAGTTACCCGAAGTCGATAAAGAGTTTATGAGGTCATATATTTTCTGAATATCGTTTTCGTCGGGTGTCCTCATGTGAAAGCCGCCGTCGAGGTCTACCCCATCCTTACCAAAGGTGGGATTCATTCCCTCCTGCGCCAGCCCCTCTAACGCCGAAAGCCTAATCGGAAGAGCAAAATCCCAGCTCCTCTCATACATATCCTTGTGCTGATAGTCAGTTATTATGTACTTTATAAATTCCCATGCGGCATCCTTTTCGTCGGAGTGTGCCCAAATCGCGAGCTTGTTTTCAAACTGAGCACCCGAACCCCCTGTACCTGTATCGGTAGGATACCCGACATACGAAAATTCCTCATCAAAGTAAGCGGCTTCATAAAGTGTGTTGGTATTCGCGCTAAAGTCCCTGATACTAATATCCATAAGCAAGGGATTTCTTTTCAGAAAATCGAAATTTGTTACTTCTTCATCAGTATTAGTCGGATAGATTGAAGCCGCATCCAAAAGCGAAATGAAATCGGGAGTGTCGAAGTGGCATACCCCCGCTTCGTAGTCTACAAATTCCGTCACTCTTGAGTTTAGGGCTCGGTATATATAACCCTCTCTCGACATATGTCTGTTGCTAAACGCTATCGGTATCGTCCCTTCGGGGCATGAGCTTAAAAGGTTATGATAGTCTGTCCAAGTCCAGCCCATACCTCTTCCGACATCTGACACCCTGCCGATAAGCGTGTTAATCACAAATGAATCTGCAATCGTATAAAGTTTTCCGTCTGTTTCAAGTAGCTTTAAGACTGACAAGACATACTCATCTCTGCTTATGTCAGCATCGCTGTCTATAAACTCATATAAATCGGCAAACAGCCCTTTACTTGCGTAGCTGTCTACCTGCATTGAGGGCGAAACAACAATTATGTCAGGGATATTCCCTGCTATAAGGTCAAGGTTGAAGGCCGTCAAAGCATCCCTGTTATCCCCCGCTCCCTCGTTGTATAGCTTAACCTGTATCTCTATTCCGTCATTGTCCCTGTTGAATGTTGCGACAGTATTTCTTACAAAATCCGAACTATACAGCGCACCGAGCGTGATGACTTTTGTCTGCTGTGTTTCGTGCCCCGCGTCCGTCAGCGTGAAGTTAATTAAAGCGACCTTGTCGTCCGCCTTTTCCAAACAGAAAACACCGCTCTCCATAGCGACCAAATTTCTGTAAAATCCCTGCGGCGGTTGACTTATGCCAAGGCTTAACCACTCTAAAAGCCTGATATGCGCTTTAGTATCTATATTGTACCCGTAAACCGCATCCAATGTACAAATCAGTATGTCGTATGTGCCGAAGCCTTTTTCGTAATAGTAATAATCGTGTAGATTTACCGCACCCGAATCAAGCTCATATTCTTTTCCTAAGCCTTTTCCCGCTGTGTCGATTTCATAAAGGGTCGCACTATCCCCCGTTATATTTGTCTGCTCCGCAATAATTCGCCCGCCCGAAAGCTCGCACATTTGGCTTATTCTGTCGAGTTCAAAGAGAAGCGTACCGTTTTCATCGAAAACATAAGCAACACGGTTGTGCGGTTCTCCCGTGTTAATATATACATTGCCGTCTTTACCGATAATTAAATCCATGCTATATAAAATGTCGGAATTTAATGTGCCGAGAGAAACGCTCTTGATGTATTCGCCGTCGTTGCTCCAACATACTAATACGGTGCTTCGGTATTCGCTTGTTTGCTCATCCTTGTCATTGAACAGAACCCAAATATTACCGTTGTAATCAATGGCGGCTGTAGTAGGCAACACCTCGTAGAAATCACCGCCCGTCTGTGACAATACAATCTCTTCGGATAATAACCCGCTTAAATCGAAATAAAAGGCTTTAATAGTGCTGTCAAGGTTTTCTTGTGTGTAGCCGATTAAGGCAATTCGGTCATTGTACTGTGTAAAATCAAGGACAGTATCTATTTTAACTTCTGTTGATTGGTCGAGGGCATAGTAAGACTCATTATCCGTATTTGTGTCGTTATTTGCATTGCGGCTACAGCCTGTGAGCAATAACGCCGCAATTATTGATAACACAACAGATAGTTTTTTCATTTTGACTTGCCTCACAAACATTTCCGCGCCTACCCCTATATCAGCTATCAACCTCTTGTCGTGCCTAAGCCTTTCTTTCGCATTTTCTCTTCATATAACACATTGTCGGCACTAAGAATTGCTTCGTCGAAACACTCCTTACTCGTGTGCTCCAAAACAACACAGCCTATGCTTGCCGCTATCTTATACGAGTGAAGCCCCTTGGCGTTGTATTCATCAAACGCTTTGCGAAGTCTGGATTCAAGCTGTTTACTGTTCTTACTTGACTTAACAGACGAAAATATCGTAAACTCATCCCCGCCCATTCTGCCGATTATATCTTCTTCGCGTATGGTCGCTTTGAGCAAATCAGCAAAAATCGCAATAGCCTTATCTCCCTCGCTGTGACCATAGTTGTCATTTATGTGCTTTAGCCCGTCCATGTCCATAAACATTACAATCGGAACAGTATCGACGGTTCTTTTCAAATGTTGCAGTCTGGAGTACACAAACTGGAAAAATCCCCTGCGGTTGTACAGTCCTGTAAGCTCGTCAGTAATTGACAATGTGTGAATGGTTTCCAAGAGCTTTGCGCCACGCACCGCTGTGGAAACATTAACTCTGACAGTTTCATAAACATCAGGGGGAATGTCAGGATTGTACGGCAGCAACAGTTCGCCGACCTCCTCGTCCATGTAAAACAAAGGCTGATAGAAAAATGTGCGGCGTTCACGCTCAAAGTCAAACCCTTCAATTGACGAGAAATCCGAAAATGTCAGCAAACGCCAACTGTTATGCTGTATGTTATATTTTATATCCATATCGTATCCGATAACGGTTTCAAACGTCCTGTCGCCCTGTGCATCCCTTTTTACAGGATTTTTGTACAACCCGATAAGCACCGATTTCATGCCGCCAAGTCTTTTAGCTACGACGGATATTTCCTCCGCCAAAATATTCATGTCAAACATAAGCAGCAGGTCATTTGTCATACGCTTTGTAAACAGACGGTCATTACTCAGATTGTATTCTTCTCTGGTTTTCTCGCGCAGACATATTTCATATACAAGTGTTGCCGCTTTTGTAAGCACCGAGGATATTGCATACGCATCATCAAAGCTATCCCTATATTTCTTTAGCCCTTCCCCTAAGGTATTAACCGCCTCGTGCCAAGGTGTAAATATTTTAGAGTACGAGTGGTAGTACGAAACGAGGATTCTGTCAAGCTCGCTTATGAATATGTCCCCCTTAAAGGGGGTTTCGTTTGTAATCGAAAGCAAAGAACCCGTCCATTCCTTGATTTGCTCACTCGGCACAATATCCTTCAGGGCTTTTATAAATCCGCTTTCAATATATTCTGCAAAGGTTGTGTCCTCTGCTCCGCCATTTGTTTCAGCATCAGTATTATCCATGCTTTTACCAAAGCATCCGCAGGACTGCCGTCCGATAAATACAGGGGCGAGAGGTGTTTCAGGGGCAGGCTTTCCGCTTATCATATCAAGCAGACGTGTCATGCTGTCACGCCCCATTCTTTCAAAATCCTGTCCGACTGTTGCAATGGTCGGCATATATATTGAAGAAGCTACGTCATTATCAAAGCCTGTAACAGCGACCTGTGCAGGCACTTTAATTCCCCTGTCCTTCAAGACGTTCATTGCGCCCATTGCCACTTGGTCATTACTGCAAACAATAGCATCAACGGGTATTTTTCGCACATCATACAGTTCCTCCACAGCGGCACTTGCCATAACGGGTCCGAAATCTCCGGGAAAAATGTATCTTTCATCAACTGCGATATTGTTTGCTTCGAGCGCGTCCTTATATCCTGCAAGGCGTTCCTCCGCTTCAGGATGCCCGTCAGGTCCTTTGATGAATGCTATGTGCTTTCTGCCGTGTGCTTGAATCAGGTGTTCGACCGCACTGTAAATGCCTTTTTTGTTATCTATAATAACGGTCGGAATACCCGACAGTTCATAAGAAATGGATATGACGGGCATATCCTCAGGTAGTCTTGTTACATATTCTTCAAACTTCTCCGACCCCATATTTGAAGCAAGGTATCCCGCAATCAATATAACCCCGTCAATATGTCGGCTGTTAATGATATTTTCAACACAGGATTCCATAAATGAAGAAAAAGAGCTGTCTGTCGTTTGGTACGTTACAATATACCCCGTTAGGTGAATGTCACGTTCCTCCGCAACTGCGGCAATTCCCCGCCACAGCACGTTTTGATTATAGTTGTTTATGTCAGCACAAAGAACGCCTATGTGCCGCTTACCAAACTTTGCCATAGCTTACCCTCCAAAATTTACCGAATGTGTGTATTTTTGTATACAGTTTACCACTATTTGGCATAATAGGCAATGAAAGCGTTTTTTAAGAGTGTTTGTGCCGTTTCGCAAGCGAAACGGTGCGAACGGTTAGCGAAGCAAAATTAGCGAATGTAGGCGAAATGGAAGAAATAGGCGAATCGGTGTTTGAGCGAAGCGAGTTTCGATTCGCCTCTGGAATAAGCCGTACAATCGCTTTTTGCGTAGGTCTGAGGTATTCAGGTCGTCAGACATGAATACCGAAGCAAGTGAGCAACGTATCGCTTGCGAAACAATAAAAATACTATTAAAAGCAAAACACAAAGGCTTAATATTGCATTTTGTTCAGTCAAATGCTATTATTAAACAAAAAAAGAGGAGCGTTGCAGAATGACAAATGCCTACCGAGTGGAAAACCCTGATTTCAATTTAAGCCCGCACACAGGAATGTCCAGAAAACACTATATCGACTGCGCAAAATACCTGCTTGAAAGAGCGTTCAAGCACGTTGACAAAATGGAAACACCGCTGACATTCCCGCCCGTTGCGGGAAAAACATACCCTCAGCCCGATGACCCCCCTTGGCGTTACCGCTCCCTTGAGTTTGAAGCGTTAGACAGGACAATGACGTTAGCAGGACCTCTCATGCACGTCGAACCCGACGTTGAAATAAAAGGCATTAAGCTCAAAGACTATTATTGCCTGCACCTATACAACGCGCTCACGCCCGGACACGTCAACTCACTCCCCTTGCCTGAGGAGCTTCCCGATGCCACATACCAGTTTACCTGTGAGTTCGGCGGGTTGTTTAAGACATTACTTTTACTGCCTGATGTAGTTTGGTGTCACTTCACGCAAAAGCAAAAAGATGAAATGTCAACAACCATTTCCAAATGGGCACACCACCGCACCACGCAGAACAACTGGCGTATATTTAACATAGTCGCGTTGTCGTTCCTCAAAAAACACGGATATGAAATAGACGACGACTTATTAAAAAGCCATCTCATGTGGGTAATCTCATATCATTCGGGCGACGGTTGGTTTTTGGAGCAAACGTACAACTACTACACAATCAGCCTGTTTGTCGTGTATACCATTATATGGTGTCGTTTCTTCGGCGACGAATACTACCCTGAAATAGCGCAGGCAATCGAGGAATCCGCAATCGAGCAGATGAAAACATACCCGAACTTTTTTGCGCGTGACGGCTATATCAACATGTGGGCTCGCAGTATATGTTACCGCACTTGGATTTCGGGCGGTTTCCCCGTATCATTTCTGCTCAAAGACGGTTCACCGCTTGACCCCGGCTGGGCAAGGCGGCTGTGTTCGGGTTCTATCCTTCAGTTTGTCGGGCGCGAGGATTTCTTCGTGCAAGATATTCCCAGCTTAGGATTTTACGGGCACAGAGAGTTCGTTCTGCAAAACTACAGCTGTCCCGCCAGTCCGTTTCTCATGTTCTTGCCCTTTATATGCCTTGCACTGCCTGAGGATTCTCCGTTTTGGACAGCAAAAGAAAACGACGGAATTTGGGAAACACTCGGCAATGAGTCAAAAACATTCCTGCTTGACAAGCCGGGTATGCTCATAGTAAATCATGGAAAAACAGGAGTGTCGGAGATTGTTCCGGGTAAGGTCTATTATGACGACCCCAATTATTCCAAGTTAGTTTACAACACGCATTTCCCATGGGAGGACCATAATCCGTCGGGCGGTACTGCAATGGAATACAGCTTTCGCAGTCTTGACCCAAGAGATATTAGGGGCGACGACGTGAATTTCTATCTCACGGGGATAAAGCAAGAAAACAGCCTTGAGAAAAACAGTCTGTTTTCGGTGTCGCAAAGCATAATTTTTAACGGTATGCGGGATGATGTTATGTATCGGCAGCTCATTATGCGAAGACCTCCGAACAATGGGGTCGGGTATATCATTGACCTTGCGGACATAATTATTCCGGGCGGGGTAATCCGTGTTGACCGTAGTCGCATGGCATTTGAGCATGAGCTTACGCTGGGGCATTTCGGGTTGCCGCACGTAGGCGGAAATCCTGCTGTTGTTAAGCAGTTCGAGTATGCGGACAGGACTGTCATTACAGCCGCAATACACGGCAGACGGCTTGCTCTGATAACCTATTGCGGTTGGGACAAGGTACAGAGCTTAGTCCACTCGGGTAAAAACGCGGAAGCGGACGAAAGCACCGTACTCTACGCTTATCGCAAGCGCGAGGACAAAAATCCGTCTATGGAACTGATGATTTCCGTCATGCTCCATAGAATGGATGACGATGAGTGGACAGAAGACGAGTTATCCCCCATCAAGAATATTAAAATCATGGACATCACACCGTCCCGCTCAATACTCGGAGCAGAGCTCCTTATGGCGGACGGCAAGGTGTACTCCGTTGACTTCAAGGATTTAGACGGATACAAGTCCTGTTAAGGGCTTGGGGTGTTGTGAAATACGAAAAAGTCGTGATATGCGGCGATGGCACATCACGACTTTTTTCGACTAAGTAGGCTAATCCAACTAAGTAATCTCGATTTTTTCATCTATGGCGGTGAGGTTTATAACCTCGCCGCTTTGAATTTTGCCGTCCAACATTTTCTCCGCGACCATGTCCTCCACCATGCTTTGAATAGCGCGGCGTAGCGGTCTTGCCCCGTAAACAGGGTCGTCGCCTTTTTTTGCGAGAAGCTCTGTTGCCGACTCGTCAACCGTCATGGTTATACCGAGATTTTTCATGCGCCCTTGAACCTGCGCAAGCATTTTTCCGCAAATCTCCTTTATATCCTCTTGACTGAGCTTGTGGAACACAATCGTTTCATCAATCCTGTTGAGAAACTCGGGCTTGAACACACGTTTTACCTCCGCCATGACAGCCTCGCGAATCTGCTCATATTCACTATCGCCGCTGTCCTGCACGTTTGCGGCAAATCCGAGCTTTGTGCGGCTCTCCGTGATATTTCTTGCGCCCGCGTTTGATGTCATAATTATTATGGTGTTCTTGAAATCCACAGAGCGGCCTTGCGCATCGGTTAATCTCCCGTCCTCCATAATTTGCAGCATTATGTTAAAAACATCCTCATGTGCCTTTTCAATCTCATCAAAAAGCAATACAGAATATGGTCTGCGGCGCACTTTTTCGGTTAAATTTCCGCCTTCCTCATAACCGACATACCCCGGCGGCGAACCAATCATCTTTGAGGTAGTGTGCTTGTCCATGTACTCCGACATATCCACACGCAACATCGCGCTCTCATCGCCGAACATAGCTTCGGCAAGTGCTTTACTGAGTTCTGTTTTACCAACACCCGTAGGCCCGAGAAACAAAAACGAACCTATCGGACGTTTGGGGTCTTTCAGCCCTACCCTACTGCGGCGCAATGCTTTTGCAATCGCTTTAACAGCTTCGTCTTGCCCGACCAAACGCTTATGGAGGGTTTCTTCCATTTTGAGAAGCCGCTCGCTTTCGTCCTGCGTAATACTCGTAACGGGGATACCCGTCCAACCTGATACGATAATCGCAATATCCTGCGCATCCACATTTTTTGTGTCCTCGCTTTTCGTCTTTTCCCAACGCTTGCGCGCCGCCGCGATTTTTTCGCCTAACTTCTTCTCGCGGTCACGCACTCCTGCGGCACTTTCAAAGTCTTGGCTTAAAATTGCCGCATCCTTTTCCTTAATAAGCTCGTCCTTATGCAGTTGAAGCTCTCTCAGCTCTTGCGGAGGCTTTAATTTCTCCAACCTCACTCGTGACGAGGCTTCATCAATTAGGTCAATCGCCTTGTCAGGCAAGTATCTGTCGTTAATATATCTGCTTGACAAATTAACCGCCGCTTCTATCGCTTCGTCGGTGATTTGCAGCTTGTGATGTTCTTCGTATCTTTTGCGTAAGCCCTTGAGTATAGCGACAGACTCCTCCTGTGTCGGTTCCTCAACTATAACAGGTTGAAAACGGCGTTCCAAAGCCGCATCCTTTTCAATGTGTTTTCTGTACTCGTTGATTGTTGTAGCTCCGATGATTTGCAGTTCTCCGCGACCGAGCAACGGTTTAATAATGTTCGCCGCATCTATCGCTCCCTCCGCAGCTCCCGCTCCGATTATGGTGTGAAGCTCGTCAATGAACAACACAATATCGCCCGCTTTCTGCACCTCGTCAATCGCGGTTTTTATGCGTTCTTCAAAATCGCCGCGATATTTTGTGCCTGCAAGCATTGCGGTCAAGTCGAGTGTGACAATGCGCTTATCAAGGAGCGTTTCAGGAGCTTCTCCGCTTATAATGGAAAGCGCGAGCCCTTCGGCGATTGCCGTTTTTCCAACTCCGGGCTCACCAATAAGCACGGGGTTATTTTTTGTACGTCTTGAAAGAATTTGGATTACACGCGAAATCTCCTGTTCCCTGCCTATCACGGGGTCGAGAACACCGTCTATAGCCGCCGCGTTGAGGTCACGGCTGAACCGCTCAAGAACGCCTGTTTCCTCCGTCGGAGCTCCGCCGCCGCGAGTGGTTACGGGTGCGGGGCGGAATATGTTGCTTCCGAGAATATTTTCCAATTTTTTTCTCAGTATTTTATTGTCAGAGCCTGTCATATAGATAATGCCTGATGCGGTGCTTTCCTCATCGCGCAAAAGCACAAGAAGCAAATGCTCAGGCTCTGCTAATCTGTTGCCAATGCTGTTGGCTTCATATATTGAGGTTTCAATGATGTGCTTTGCTCTCGGCGTGGAGTCCTTAGGTACTGCCGCAGTATATTCACTGCGCCCCGCTTTTTTTACTATCAGATTATACACAAACTCGCTTGTAACGCCAACACTTGACAGGAATTTTGAAGCAGTTCCTCCGTCGTCGATTGCAAGCCCGTACAGTATATGCTCACTACCTATTATGCTATGCCCCAGCTCCGCCGCGATTTCTCTTGCGTGCCGCAGAACCTTTTCAGAGCGAAGCGAAAGCCAAGGTAATCTGTCAGAAAATTTCATGTTTTAATTATCCTTTCCGCGTGCTTTCATCGAGAGGACGTTGCGTCCTTGCTTCGCAAGGACGTTTTATAACAGCGACTGAATGGCGGCGTATATTTTTTCCGCAATATAGGGATTATTCATGGTGTACAGATGAATCCCGTCAATATCCTGTGCGATTAAATCCACAATCTGCTCCGTCGCATAAGCAATGCCCGCATCTCTTAAAGCCGTCGGGTTGGATTCGTATTTACTTATCATTTTTGTAAACTTTCTCGGCAGCTCAATTCCGCAAAGCGCGACCATTCGCTCAATTTGCGACTTGTTTGTCACAGGCATAACACCCGCTTGAATCGGCACAGTAATTCCCGCAATCTCCGTTCTTTCGCGAAACGAGTAAAAATACTCATTATCGAGAAAAAACTGCGTAACCAAGCCGTCCGTACCCGCATCAACCTTGCGCTTTAAGTATTTAATATCCTCGACAAGGTTTTCACTCTCAGGATGTCCTTCAGGATAACATGCGGCAATAACACAAAAATCGTCGGTTTCTTTTATAAAAGCTATCAGCTCGTCGGCATACTTGAAGTCGTCGCACGGAGGAGCAGAGGGGCTGACATCCCCCCTTAACGCCAGAACATTGTCCACCCCGATTTGCTTTAAGCCGTCAAGGGTGTTTCTCACGTCCGCTTTAGTCATGTAAAGGCACGGCAAATGCGATATGCTTTCAATGCCGTATTCGTTCTTGATTTTCGACGTAATTTCGGCGGTTCTTGAAAAGTTTGTCCCGCCGCCCGCACCGTATGTCACGCTGATGAAGTTAGGGCGCAGCTTTGTGAGCGCATCAATTGTTTCGTTTATCGCGCTTTCGGGCGTGGTGGGTTTTGGCGGAAATACCTCAAAGGATATAACGGGTTTACGCGCAAAAAATTCACTGATTTTCATATTGTACTCCTATTTCGTCACTCTTTCGTCATTCTTTCGTCCTCGCGGGTGAATCGCCCCTGCGAGGGCTTCGCAACACCCTTCGCTAAAATACTCCTATTGTTACTCAAAAGATTTCCCGTAATCGGCAAGCACGTTTTCAAAACGAACACCCATTTTTTGGTCAGTACCGTCCGCTTTTGTTAAACGAATCGCCGCACAAGTGTATTTAACTGCGATTTCAACGCTTTCGAGAAGTGTCCGCTCCCGCATAAGCGCACCTAGCAGAAACGACCCGAAGGTATCTCCCGTCCCATGGTACATACCCTCGATACGTTCGTCTAAAACATAGTCAACTTGCCCTGTACCTGCATCATAACAAGCCGCACCCAAGTCATTTTTGCCAAAATGCACACCTGTCAGCACCACCTTTTTCGCGCCTAATCCCGCAAGCTCGATAAGCATTTCGTTTACCTCGCTTTTTTCCATAGGCTCATTCTTGTACTCCCGTCCCAACATAAAAGCGGCTTCCGTGTAGTTCGGGATTATTATGTCGGCGTGACCGCAAAGCTCCGCCATTCCCCTAACATGGTCATGTGTAAATAAGCTGTATAGCTTACCGTGGTCTGCCATTACAGGGTCAACCACAATCAATGTATCGGGTGTGCGAAACATTTCAAAAATATCGTACACAATCTTTATTTGACTGAGTGAGCCGAGATACCCGCTGTAAAACGCGTCGAATTTGATATTTTCTTTCGCCCAATGGTCCGCAATCGGCAGCATATCGTCGGTCAAGTCACGAAAGGTAAATCCCTCAAACCCTCCCGTATGCGTGGACAAAATGGCTGTCGGCATAACCGAGCACTCAACGCCTGCGGACGAAATAATCGGCAACGCTACTGTAAGCGAGCATTTTCCCACACCTGATATGTCATGTATCGCGGCAACTCTTTTTAACGGCTTCATTCTATATATCCCCTTATTCTCAGCGGTATACCCATGTTTTTCGCAATTTCACGGCAACGGGCTGTCCTTGCCTCGTCAATCACGTCTTGTACTACGGTAAATGTTACATCTGCATATTTTTTAGCCTCACGCGCAAAATCCAACACGGCGGAGTATGAGTTTTTTCCGAAACGCGAGCGCGTCAGCCGCAGATATTCGTCCTCATCATCCGCGTTAAGGCTTACGGATATGAAATCAACAACGGCAAGCTGTAACATATCGAAGTCGGGATGGCGCATTTTTACCAAACCGTTGGTGTTAATGCGAATGGGAATATCACATTTTGAGCGAATATACTTGCTGATACTGACGACTATATCCGCCCTCTCTAACGGTTCTCCGAAACCGCAGAAAACTATCTCCGTTATCCCGCCAAGGTCGCAAGCATCAAACGCCGCCTTGATTTCATCTAAAGACGGCTCGCGGGGAAGCCACAGGCTCTGTGCGTCGCCGATTGTGTCGTGATGTACTCGCAGGCAAAACACACAGTCGCACGGGCAGTTATTTGTAATGTTTACATAGAGCTTGTCTTGTAGTTTATAAAAAATGGTCATAGTTTTACACTCCGCTTAGATATGTATAGCACGTTTTTTCAGTAATTGTCAAGTCTAAGACCTTCCTTTGTTAATCTGTAGTAATAAATTGACCGTATTACGTCGCAAAACTGCGGTCATACCTTTCCCTCTCTTCACTCACCCGCCGCCCATCGTTCCATAAATCATTTCTCCCGCAAAAATAGTAGCGATTATTTCTATTTCATTGAGCCGAACGGGTTCAGTGTGGAACGGGTCTTGACTTACAATAATCATGTCTGCCCATTTGCCTACTGCTAACGAACCGATGTGTTCCTCCATACCCATTTGGAACGCACTGTTGATAGTGAAAGCCTCGATGGCTTCCTTCACACTTATTCGCTCAAGAGGGTTGCGAAGCCATGTAGGGTCGTCAATATCGTCAATATCAGGCACACCGTAATCGCCGCACTCGAGGTTTCGGGTGACTGCTAACTCCACTCCATAAAAAGGGCGAGGCTCAGGCGTAACCGGTGAATCTGAGGAAAAGGTAACTAACACCCCGTTATCAATTAAACTTTTAACCGGATATGCGGCAAGAGCACGCTCATCACCTAAGAAAGGCAGCTCGACTTCATAATAAAAACCGGGTGCTTTAACATGCCAAAACGGCTGGGTAGAGCCGATAATTTTCAGCTCCCCCATGCGTATTTTGTCCATTTCCGTCACCAATTGCAGGTGAGTTATAGTATTGCGTGTATAAATTCCCGGATTATTTTCCTGTGCATAAGCTAAAGCATCTATTGCATCAGACGTTGCACGGTCGCCGATTGAGTGTATATGTATTTGAATTTCGTGGCTCATAAGCGTGCTGAAATGCTCTTGCAACACATTCTTGTCCCACAATAAATCAGAAACATAATCCGGCGGAAAGCCGAGTTCACGGTTATTGGCATAGGGTTGCCACAAATAAGCCGTGCCGCCCTCAACCACGCCGTCTACAAAAAATTTCGCCGTGTTAATATTAAAAGTATCAAAGTCCGCTAACGTTTCCTGCGTTTTCAACAGATAATCTAAATCCTCGTCAAAATCATCGTCCGGTCTAAACACGTGCATGAGAGAGGTACGCATCTGCAAGTTGCCGTTCTGTGCCATTTCGATAAAATAATCAGCATATGCCGCCTTGCCCGCATTTACCTCTTCAAGCGACATAAGGATGTATTGACCGCCCGTATAGCCCCATTCGTGCATATTTTTAAGGTAATCTTCAAGTGCCGATTTTTGCTGCTGCGGGGTAAAAACCTGCTCCATAGTTAAAATATTAAAAGTGTCGGTAAGCATACCCGAGAGTTCGCCGTCTTCGTTTTTATGAATCGTTCCGGTGGGATAAACGGTGTCTTTCGTAATGCCGTTTAGCTCAAAAGCCTTACTGTTAAGCCACATATTGTGCCCGTCAGAAGATGTAAGAATAATTGGTTTTTCGCTTTCTATTTCGTCTAACCATTCTTTTTTCGGTCCGATTGGAGAATCGCCGATACCTGTCGAAAAACCCATTCCCCAATAGCAGTCAAGCTCGGGGTTATTCGCTATATATTCTCGAATGACCGAAAGGGTTTCCTCTTTATTTGCCGTCACAGGTATGTAAATGCTTGTCATGACAGATAACGACGTACCCGGCGGGTGAGTATGCGTGTCTAAAAAGCCCGGGAATACAACGCTGCCGTCAAGGTCATGCACGAGAGTATTTTCACCTATAAAAAGGCTTGCTTCCTCGCTTTTCCCCACGAAAAGTATACGCCCATCATCGCCTACAACTATACTCTCTTGCGGATTTTGATGCCAGTTTTCGCCCTCTGCCGTATAGATAATCCCATTAAAAAAAACGTCACGCGCTTGAGGGCTTTCGCCCTGCGTGCAAGCGGTTAATAAGATCAAGCTCAACGCAATCAATAATTTTACACGCATTATTTAACACTACCTTTCTTCTGCCGCTTTAATTAGTTCCGCACATTCTTCAACCGTAACTCCGACTTGTGCTTTCAATCCCCAAATGCCAAGAGCCTTTTGCATGACCTCAACTTGATTTTTTGTAAATTCAACTTTCACAATTCGTTCCCCTCACATTCAATTTTCTTTATCACCCGACACGGATTCCCCGCCGCAACAACGCCGCTCGGCACATCTTTCGTCACAACCGAACCTGCGCCGATTACGCTCCCATCCCCGATTGTAACACCCTGTAAAATAATCACGCCGCCGCCGAGCCACACGTTGTTCCCGATTGTCACGGGCTTGCCGTATTCCAAAAGCGAGTTGCGAATTTCCGCTTCAAGCGGATGTGCGGCAGTGTAAATATGCACTCCCGGTGCGAGAAAAACATTGTCGCCGATGTTGACTTCGCAAACATCAAGAATAACGCAATCGTAATTTGCGTAGAAATTATTCCCGACCTTGATGTTATAACCGTAGTCGCATTTGAAACTTGGTTCGATATAGCACTCTTCGCCGATTGCGCCGAATAATTCGTGCAGAATTTCGGTGCGGCGGTCGAACTCTTCTTCGGTTGTGGCATTGAAAAGCCGCGTAAGTCGTCGGGCGTTCCTCCGCTCGTTAGCCAGCGTTAAATCGTTTTCGGTGTAGGCTAAGTAAAGCTCGCCTGCAAGCATTTTTTGTTTCTCGGTCATGTGGCTTTCTCCTCCCCAAACTTCCCATAACTAACCCGCTCACTAAACGGCAACTTCTCACGAGGCTTCAAATTTTTCATAAGTCATACCTCGAATCTTTCTTTTAATTTTTGATAATACGCCGACAGGCTTTTATCGCCGTCATTGTTTTGGAACAAGCAAAACGGCAAGCTGTCGGTTTCACGGTGTCGGACCACACAGTCACAGCATTTTCCGTGATTTAGACATTCGGTTTTCGGGCAACAGCACGCCCCTACGTTTGAACAGTTCATTTAATTTAGCTCCTTTTGTTAAAATATTACTTTTTTCGTTTTCAAACTTCCAAGTCCCTCAATAACGCTTCCAACGCCAATCCTGCCGCCTTTCCGTAAGCGCGGACTAACCCGCCTTTGCCGAGCAAAATTCCGCCGAAATATCGTACAACAACTACAACTATACTTTCCATATTACGCCGCTGAATTGAGTTCAGAAGCGGTAATCCCGCTGTTCCGTGAGGCTCGCCGTCGTCGCTGTAACGAGTAGCGGTTGGCGTTACATACGCAAAAGCTATATGCCGAGCTTTCTTGTGCCCCTGCGAGATTTCGGCGATGTAGGCTTTCGCTTTTTCCTCGCTGTCAGCTTCAGTAGCGTAAGCGATAAAGCGGGATTTTTTTACTATCAACTCGTGCATTGCCTTACTCCCCCGTACACTCGCCAATCCACTCCAAATACGCCGCCGAGCCATTCGTAATCGGAATCTGTACAAGCTCAGGCACATCAAAAGAGTGGTTTTGTTTGATAAATTCGGCGACTTTATCAAACAAATCAGCCCGCGATTTGATTAACAACATAACTTCACCTTCGTCACAGATTTCACCCTGCCAAGAATATATACTTTGAATCGGCAAAAGCTGAACACACGCCGCCAAACGCCGCTCTACGAGCAGTTTTGCGATACGTTTTGCCGTGTCTTTATCGGGGTAGGTAGTGGTTATGATTGTATAGTTGGTCGCGGGAGATAAATCTTTCATACCTCAAAATCCTCGCTCTTGAAATTGCTGTAAAACCGCCCTGTATCTGCCGTAAACTTCAACACGCAATAATCGGGGTCGGTCACGCCCGCAGAATAATACATCGTGTCGCCCTCTCGCCAAATCATCTCTTTGGTTTCGCTGTCCTCCAAAACCTCCATCCTGCCTTTCAGCATTACGCCGCGAAAAAATCGCTTATCCATAAAGTAAATACATGCTTTCGGATTTTTGCGATATTGCGCCACACGCATTGATGAAGTGTTGGTCGAGAACCAAAACTCCTTGATTCCGTCACGTTTTCGCGGCGGGAGCATTGCTTTCATATTCGGGAAACCGTCCGAATCGACAGAGCCGATGAACGACACACCTTGCTTGTCAATTAGGTTTCCGATTGTTTGTTCGGGATTACGCATCATTTGAATTTTCCTCCTGTTTCGATTTTTCTGTTTTTCAGACGTGTCCTTCCTCGTGTTTCCTAACGCTGAAAATGTAATGCGGCATATCCTCGTCGCGATAATGCTTTGTAAAACGTCCGCGAATAAGCATACCTGTGCGTATTGCTACGTTCATTGACGAATAATTTGTGTCCCTGATGAGAGAAAACACTTCATCAAAACCCAAAACATCAAAGGCGTATCTTTTGCAAGCAATTGCGGCTTCGGTTGCGTATCCGTTGTGCCAAAACGCCCGATTGAACATATAGCCAACTTCAAGAACGCTGTCTTTGTCGGTATCGCAGTATTGCAATCCGCATATTCCGATAACTCGACCTGTGTCTTTTAAGACGACCGCCCAACGCCCAAACCCGTTTTCCCGATAGCCAACAATCTGCTTTTCAAGCCCCGCAAGGTTTTCTTCTTTGCTCCACGCTCCATTCCAAGCCGCCATTGTTATATCGTCCCCGACAATTTCCCACGTAGCGGGTAAATCATTCATCGTCATTTCACGAAGTGTCAACCTTGCTGTTGTAAAAATTTCTTTCATATTTTTTCCTGCTTTTTTCCCATTATACCATAATTATATCACAGCAAACATGACAACTACTTGTCGTGTTTGTTGGGGTTCATTTCGATTTTTCTATTTTTCAGACGTTTCCTGTTCAATTAAACATTTAGTTTGAAACTGCACGTCCTCAAAGAACCTCGAAATGTGAAAGCCGTCTGCAACCGCATGATGAATCTGCATAGTGAGCGGCATTTTATACTCGCCGTTTTGCTCCTCGAATTTCCCCCAAGTTATAACAGGAGCAAGGTATGTTCCGCTGTCAAAAACGTGCAGGTCACAGGATTTATAATGAACCCAAGGCAGACACGAAACATCAAATGTGTTCCGCTCTTTGTAAGCGTGTTCGATACCGCCGTCGGTTTTACCGCTCTCCATATCGGAAATAATTTGCCCGTAAAAAGTTTGAAAATCGGACTGATATGCGGCAACCAATCGGACGGGCGTTTCGCTATCGGGGTTTATAACAGGATATATCGGAAAAACCTCGTCCCATAAAATCAAATCGCCGCTTTCATCATATCCCATTTTGAACTCATCGCGGCTGTTGATTGCTTTCGTCACTATGTAAATAAATGTAGGATAAAACCTATAGTTTTCGGACTTGCAGAACGCTCTTAAATCGCTGACATTTATATCAGCGGTAATGTTGATTACACAGCGGAGATTGTCAATAAAATGCTTGAAAACATCACCGCGTTTCCAGTTTTCCAATGATATTTTATTGTAGTTCATGATGAGTGTTCCTTTCAACAATTCCATTTTAATTTCGACGGGTTCGGCTCATTTGCGACTGCGATTTCACGCAGAGCGGCGGTATAATCAAGACAGACTTCCTCTGTAATTGCGGAATAAACCTCATCAGTCGCTTCAATCCCGACACGCTCATAAGCGACTGCCGCCGCCGCATAAAAGAAAAGCCCTAACGAATGTGTCAGCGTGTGAACCACCGCCGCCCCCTGTCCGACACCTCGCGCCGCCGCTTGTGCTATCGGATTATTGTCAAGCTCTCGTGCCGCTTGGTGACATTCCTTTAGGATAATATTCTTAACAACAGGAAATTTCACTTTGCCGTCAAGGTAGTCATGAGCGGCGTTTACAGCGTTTCGAGGGCGGTTGTCGCAGGGGCAGTGCTTTTCAAAAATAGGCAGAAGTTTATTCTCGGCATATTCAAGACACCACTTGCGGATTGTGTCTTTGCTCTGCGTGTCAATTAACTCACGAAGCGCGACAGTTGAGAGAGCGTTGACATCGCCAAGAGTTTTTCGTAGTTTTTTTGGCATGGTGCTCGTCCTTTCGTTAGGTTTTTAATTTTCCTTTTCGCTTGCAAATATAACTCGCTGTTGTTGCGGCGGCGGCAAATCCGAGTAAGAAAACCGCGTCAACCAAGTTCTTCCAACCCGCCGCCAATTCTCATCTTCGCTTGATTATAGCAAAGCAAGCTCTGAGCGGTCAACCCGTTTGTCTACTTGTCAAGATTTTTTTATCAACCACCCCAAAATGGCTAAATTTTATCCTTTTGCTGTGCTTGCCTAACAGCAGAAGCCATCGACGCAATGCCGTAATCTTTTTGAGCAAGCCGAATGAAGCGGTTGCCATGTGAAGCCGTGATATGTCTTGGCTCTCGGCTTTCATCTGCAACAACCGCCATTGCAGTCGGTTGTATTTGTCCTCTAAGGCAAGGTAGAGGGCTTCGCCTTGCGTGGCGGTGAAATCCCACAGCTTGCCGCCTGTCGCTATGGCTCGGCACATATCAAGCGTAAGCCATGACTTTCCGACTTTTGGGGCTTGAATATTATGGTAGCTTTATTCACATCTCCATGTTACAATCAGGTGTGGGTATCGGCTTCGGGCATTATGGTTTAGGTAGATTTCTTTTCTGAGTAAGCCGACAATAAGAAAGCAAGGGAGTGAACGCTATCCAATACATTTTCATTCATGGGCTTGGGCAAAATCTATCAAGCTGGGATAACACAATTTCATTTTTAACCAAACCTATTCATGCTGTGTGCTTGGATTTGCCCTCTTTCTTGTCAAATCAGAATAGTACTTACGCAAATCTTTACAAGGCATTTTCTGATTACTGTGAAAGTGTTTCTGAACCGTTGAATCTGTGCGGACTTTCTTTAGGAGGGATTCTTGCGCTTAATTACACAATTGATTATCCCGAAAGAGTAAAATCATTAACGCTGATTGGTACGCAGTACAAAATGCCTAAAACGCTACTGAAACTCCAAAATATCCTCTTTCGTTTTATGCCTGCTTCTGCGTTTGAGAATATGGGATTTCAAAAGAGTGATTTCATTAAGCTGACCAATTCGATGTCCGAATTAGATTTTAGCGACAAGCTGAAAGAGATTTCATGTGACGTTTTGATTATATGTGGAGCAAAAGACAAAGTGAATAATAAGGCTGCAAAAAGTTTAGCCGCAAACGTAACAGGCTCAAAACTTAGAATTATTGGAAATGCTGCACATGAAGTGAATAAAGACAATCCCGAAAAACTTGCGTTAGAGCTTGCAGCGTTTTACCGATAATAAGCATTATCCTGATAATGCCATTCCGCAAAATCTGACGCAGACCATATTAAGGTCGCAGAAACAAAAAAACACGGCGGTCACATCCACGATAACTCATGGAGTGACCGCCGCAGCTTTGGCTAAAGATTCGCCAGTTTCTTCATGATGCACTCTGCCGACACCCACAGCTTCTCGTAGTTGTCTTGTATATCCTTTATATCCGATTCGTAGATGCTGCGGGTTTCGTTTGCCCTTTTCGCCACTTGGTTGAGGTTGGTCGTGGCGTTGCGGAGCAAGCGGGAGAGTTCCCGGACATCGGAAAAGTCTATCCGCACCACATAGCCGTCAAGCACCATTTTCCTCAGATACGATTCCTTGTTGCGGATGCCCGCCGCCTCCATCTTCTCGGCTATAAGGGCGTTTTCCTTATCCGTCACTCGGAAGTTGACCAAGATATTTCTGCTTCGCTTCTGTATGTCCATCCCGCCTTTCGTTATATCGCAACGTCTTTCTTCGTTGCCGTCATATCGCCGCCGCCAAACTTCATGCGGCTCTTTTCCGCTCCTTTTTCCAGAGCGGCAAGGAGCGATGGTTTCGCTTTTGCGCTGATGGCCTCCGGCCTGTCTATCGACCAGCCTGATGTGATTGAAGCCACTGGCCTATGCAAATCGCCGTCCTCCGGCTCGTCAGCATCATGCTCGCCAGTCAGCGGCGGCGTGGATGAACTGCTTATATCAAGCGAGGCATCCAGTTCCGCAAGCCGTGCGGACTTGTCAGCAAGTTCAGCTTCAAACGCAAATGGCTTGGCGAGTTCAGCTTTGGCATTTTCCACTTGCTCGTATAACGTCTGCAACTGGTTTTCCGATGAACGCAGCCGTTCGGGGATTTTGTCAAATGCGTTGTTGATACGGCTGATGCAGCCGGAGGGGTCGTTGCTCAACGTGGCGGTGTGGGTCATACTGCCTTTCAATGTGCAAGTAAACTCGTTGGTATGCCTGTTGAACGAGATATGCAAATCAAAGCCACGGTAACTGCCGACTTTCACGGCATCGGTGGTGGTGATTGCCTTGCAAGCGTCAATGAGCGCCTGTCCAGCTTCGCCCCTGTCGGTGTAGGTCTTATCGCCAATAACCATCGGGGAAATGCCTTCCTCGGTACGGTGGGTGTTGGTTTCGAGCCTCGCTATGTCGGCGTTAAAACCCTCTATATGCCCTTTGGCGGCTTCTATGCTCTTGGGGTAGTTCTGTAGCAAATCGTCCTGTAGGCGGTAGTGCTGGCTCTGGTAGTCGGCTTTGAGCAGTTTCAGCTTGGACACCTCAATATCAAGGTTCATTTTTTCCTTGATGGCGGGATTCCCCGCGCACAGCGCTTTTATCTCCGCATAGCTTAACGCTTCTTCGTCAACATCGTCACAGGAGCGGACAGGCGATTTTGAAGTCATTATCTGGCTAATCCACTCCTGTTTTTTCTCCACGGTCTGGAATAAGTAGGCATCGAACGTGGATTCGGTGACATAGCGGTAGATGTTCACTTCCTCGTTTTCATTTCCTTGCCGGACTATCCGCCCCGCTCTTTGAGCGAGATCCGCAGGCCGCCAAGGGCAGTCGAGGTCGTGCATCGCAACAAGGCGGTCTGTTGCTGCTCAAGCTCAATGACCAGAAAGTGACCACAAAGCGTGACCATAAAAAAAAGACCACAAGCTG
>Ga0099364_10003193_pt1 | contig 25587 bp, 19 predicted proteins | sample TergutTh196P3_FD_73070 | JGI IMG/M metagenome (GOLD analysis project Ga0099364, IMG submission 73070) | Microcerotermes parvus P3 segment gut microbial communities from Pointe-Noire, Republic of the Congo - Th196 P3 | ecosystem: Host-associated > Arthropoda: Insects > Digestive system > Gut ...
GAGACACATCCCTAACGGGATGTAAGAATGGAACACTTTTAAACTGATTTAGCTATAACAACCTTTGTGCCCTCCGTGCCTTTGTGTGAGAAAAAATCCGGTGAAAAAATCCGGTGAAAAAATCCAAAAAAAGTAGTTGCCATGCGCGGGGAGGATTTGGTATTGTATACGGTGCACAGGTCAATGGCTTTGCTGTTGGCTTTCACGAGTCAGTGGTTTTGGCTGTTGTCTCGTGTTAGCCCGGTGGTTTGGTTGTTGGTCTGCGCAAAAAGAAAGGGGAATAGAAAACCCCACGCACTGGTCTGCCTAAGTGGAAGCGTAAGCGGAACCCTTGGTAGGAGGCCGGATGAATACCCAATAAGCCGGGCTACTCTCAGTGCTGTAGTTTTCTATCCTCCTGCCGCCATCAGATTGGCGGTACTTTTTCAGGTTGTGATGTTGAAGGAGGGAACGCGGATGCGAAAACTGATGAAGTACGAAGGAATTAACGGAGTGCGGACATTCTTGTCCGCAGAACAATCAATAGGCGGACAGGAAAGTCCGCACTCCGTTCGCTGTTTACGGAAAATACGGTTTACAGGAAATCTGCCCTTGCGGGACAAGGGCGTTTTTGAGAAAATAAGTATTGTGAAATTTTTGATCTCCATTTTATCGGTTGTGTCCGTCACCGCTCTGGCAGCGGATCCGGTGCGGCTGTACGCGCCGTCGCCCGAGCATGCCGACCTGGAGGCTTCCGCCGAGGCGGCGGCGCCGGGGTGGTTCCCGACGGCGCGGACGGTGGCCGTCACGCTGTCGCTGGACGGCGCGCAGGGCGGCGGCGCGGAGGTCGCCCTCGGCAGGGGGCAGGGCGGTGGGTTGGGCCTCGAGGGCACAACGGTCATCCTCGGCTGGCGCGACGGTGAGGGGTGGTACGTCCGGGGCGACAGGCTGCGGAAAAAATTCGCCGCGCAGCCGGGCGGCCCCGCGCCCGCGGGCCTGCGGAGCCTGACGGCCTGTGTCCGGCTCGACCCCGGCGGCGAGCCGTCGGGGATCATGCGGCTGACGGCGGACGGCGCGGCGGTGTCGTTCCCCGGGCTGGACGGGGCGACGCTGCTGAAGTGGCTCGACCCGGGGGGCTGGGACACGGTGAAGGTGACGGCGCGCGGCGGCGCGGGCGCGGTGTCGGCGGAGGTGAGGCTCTATGCGGACGGGACCCTGATGATCCTGAGGTGAAGCCGGAAAGGGAGGAAACATGAGTCTCACGAATAAAAAGAAAGTCAAGGTCCTGGCGTGTGCGGCCTCCGTTTTGCTTTTCGCGGTCCTGGCCGGTAAGGCGGGGAAGAGCCAGCACAGTATACTACGCGCCTACGAGGCCCAGCGGGCGGAGATGCTGGCGGACGGCGTCGCGGAGGACGCGCCGGAGTACCTGGAACTGTTGCAGAAGATCGAGGCCGCGAGGGCGAGGATCGCCCGTCCCGGAAAGGGAAAGCCCCCTTTTGAAAGGGGGTGCCCGGAGGGCGGGGGTTTGCCTGGCGGCGGCTCGCGCGGCGGCGGGGAGCTCGACGATCTGCGGGAGGAACTGGGCTTCGGGCCCGCGCCCACGAACACGCTGACCTCGGCGGAGTACGCTGCGGGCTTCGCGCTGCGCTCGGCCGCGCCGCTGGCCCCGGGCGCGCTCGTGCCGCCGCCGGGCGCGGTGACGAACGCGCCGTGGTCGGGGGGCGTCGCGCATGACTGCCTCTGGCTGCCCATGGGGGGGTGGCGGTTCCCGCTGCGCGAGACGCTCCACGAGGGGGCCTACGCCGTCACGTCGGGAATGGTCTGCTTCGGGGACCTGCACCGCGACCTGCCCGACGATCTCCCCATCCTCGACGACAGCGGCGGGTCCTTCATCGCCCCGCTCAAGGGCGCCATCGGCTTCTCGCCCGCCGCCGGATCGTGCTTCTGGCACGCGACCGGCGACAACGAGATCCGGCTGACGTGGGACCATATCCTGCTGGACAGGGACCCCGCCTACCCCGCGACCGTCCAGCTCGCCCTGCGGCGCAACGGCGACTTCCTCATCCGCTGCGCCCTCCACGGCCCCGACCCCGCCGCCTACACCAACGCCCTCGCCAACCTCACCCTCGGCGCGCAGCACAACGGCGGCGGCGTGGAGGTGAAATTAGAAATGAGGAATGATGAATTAGGAATCAAAACCAATGTGCTGAACTGCTCCGCCCCCATTCCTCATCTGCAACTCCCAATTCCTAATTCCAGCCCCTCCGGCATCGAGCTCCACTTCTGCGGCTTCGGCATCCTCGACCCGGAAGCCCCCGGCGGCGATTCCGACGGCGACCTGCTGACGGACTGGGAGGAGGTCTTCCTGTACCTGACCGACCCCCGCCTCAAAGACACCGACGGCGACGGGTTTGACGACCTCACGGAGCTCGTCCTCGACACCGCCCCCCTGGACCCGGACTCCGACCTTGACGGCGCCGTTGATTCCGACGACCCCCGCCCCCTCCACGCCCACGCCGGGCCCGACCCCACCAACTGGCTATTCCGTGTCATCAACAAACTCCCCCCCCACTCCCATTACAGCCCCACCAACCACCCCTTCACCGGCCCCGGCCACTTCTGCGTGACGGTCACGCTCCACACGCCCATAGCCCCCCCCGGAGCCGTGCTGTGGTTCGGAGAAACTCCTAACTCCTACCTCCTAACTCCTAACTCCTACGCCCGCCGCGTCCTCCTACGCGACCCCGGCTCGTGGGACGTGTGGCTCGAGAAAGGCGTTGACTACCCCATCAGCGTCCGCGCCCCCCTGCCCGTCCTCCCCGACATCACGATCACCGCCCACGACCCCGCCGTCGTCATCCAGTACACCCCCCCGGACTGGCTCGTCGACGAGAAGAACGGCCTCCCCCCCGGCGGCGACCCAGGCGACGGCGGCGACCTAGGGGACGGAGGAGACCCCGGAGGGGGGGGTGACCCCGGCGGCGACGACGGCGGGGAGGATCCCGGCCCCGTCTTCCCCATCCCCGACCCCTGGCCCCGGGGGGACGGCAATAACGGCGACAACGGCAACGGCGACAACAACGGCGCGGGTGACCCCGGCGCATTCGGCGCGCTCGGCATCCCCGACCTCCGGATAGAACCCACGAACGTCTGCTTCCACAGCGACTCCCCCTACACCTTCACCGCCGAGGGCACCGCCGGGCTCCAAGGGGAGATCGTCTGGGACTACGGCGGACAGGCCGCGCAGGGCAAGACCGCGACTTTCAGCCCCGACCTCCAGAACAAGCCCGCCGCCGTCACCGTCGCGTTCACGGTGGAGGGCACGACCTACGACGCCTCCTGCCCCGCGTTCTACTGCTCGTGCCTCCTGCCGCCCGAAGGGGGGGAGCACGACGACCATGAGAACTGCGACTGCCACAGCCACCGCTACTGGTGCGAGAGCTGCCAGGTCGAGTACCAGGGCCCCCCGCCCCATTTGTGCGAGGGCGAGGGCGGCGCGACCAACGCCCCCCCCGCCAACGGCCCCGGCACGTTCTACCGAGGCCGCGTCACGAAGACCCCCCTCTCCTCCCCCCGCGACCTTGAGGACTACGTGACCTTCTACCCTGCCGGCCGCTACCCGGGCGGCGGGGACGGCGGCGGGGGGGGGTGCTGCCCCTGCCCCGAGCATAACACGCCCCCCCCGTCCGGCCCCGGCAGTCAGGAAGCGGGCCCCCTCAAGCTCACGTCCAAGGACTCCGGGCTGGACGCGCGCATCCGCGACGCGGGCGGCAGCCTCGTCCCGCTGAGTGTCGGCGCGGAGGGGGCGCCCGGCACGGCCGTCCACGTCACGGGGGTCACGCCCAGCTCCCTGCCCGGCGACCGCCTCCTCACGTTCCAGTGGACGGAGGGCGGCCAGACCCTCACGCAGGACAACGCCTTCACCGTCATCAGCGTGTATGTCGCGGGGGACTACGACGGGGACGGCTACCAGAATGTCTCCCAGGGCGACATCCTCAAGAGCATCACCCCCCCCGCGGAGGCGATGCTGATGGCCGCCGACCCCTCCGTCATGCGGTGGATTTATATCCACGCCTGCGCCGCCCTGCCCGGGCAGACGACGCTCACGCTCGGCGGCGACCCCGGGATCATCGAGCTGTGGTACCCCTCCCCCTATATCACCGACCCCCACCTTGTCCACGGCCAGGTCCAGACCAACCCCCCGTCGTTCCTGCTCCAGGTCAAGGCCCTCGCCCCCGGCAACGCCACCGTGGACATCGAGTTCATCGGCGAGGGCGTCGCGAGCAACTACACCGCCAGGCACTCCCTGCCGATTACCGTGCAGGGAGCTAAGCTGAACCTGCTGTGGGAGACGGGCAACAAGGCGAACCAGATTTTTGACCCGACACGTAAGGATGACAAATCAGGAAACGGTTATCAGGAATATGACTCGGCGACAGAGGCTCTCTACGGCATACAGAGGAATCATCTTTATCTGGTGGGGGATGAGACAGACGGCAAGTTCAAAATCTCGCTGGACTTAGATATACAACCCGTACAGGACAGAGACAAATATGTTTGCGCGGCATTTGACCAAAACGGAAATAAAATCAACGGAAGCGACACGGCAGTGTCTGCGAATTCGTCCACGCCTATTACGATGGAGATTCCCGCGCCATCTACCGCCGAAGTCGTCACGTATGAAATCCGCGCAGGAAAGGACTTGAACGAAAACGGGCTTTTGGAAGACGACGAGTCCTCGCCATTGTTTGTTTACACCTGCCCGAAGGATGACAAGAACACTTTCAGCGGCCAGCCGCGTTACGCCACAATCAAGGGCATCACAAAGGAGAAATATGCGGCGCATCAAAGCGAGATAAACGGGAAAGTCCATCTACCGTTAGGGTTTGACTCGCCTCCGCTCTTGATCGCGCCACACGCAAGGTCATTCCTTGCTCTGTTTTATTACAATGGGGATCGTACTAAGCTTCACGACAATCTCCGTCCGTCTGCCCCAACCCCTGTTGTCTTTTCAGCCTTTGCCGATGCCACGGGTTACGCCGAATGGCTGACGCATAACAGCGGGGCGGATTTCGATGACAACGGGAACGCAACCATCCAAGAGTTCTGCTGGGATGCCCAAACCAAAGTGGCGAAATTCTTCGCAGACCGCAAGCCGTTCGCTTTGCAAACCTTTGTCGCAAGTCCAAGCCCAATAGTTGGCGGCTATTATGTCCAAACAGCGACTGGCGCGAAGTTACAGGCGTTTTATAATACAAACGTAAGACCGTTAGCCGAAGCGGAACTTGAAAACGCCGCCGTTGGCACTACCGCCACATTCGGATGGTATGATATGCCGCACACGGATGTCCCCGACTTGTTCAAAAGCGATAGCCCTGAATGGGTTCCGCACCACACAATCGTTATTGGGGAAGATGACAATTACGGCGGGTTCAGTGCGCTTCTCAACCAAGTCATTGCTGGCACGGACGCTTTTGATAATTTCGACGCTTTCGGCGCAATCGGCCGCGGACGCGTCATAAACCCCAGTTACCAATTCGCGGTCACAAAGGAGAAACGTTTTCCTTGGAGTAATCCCAGATTGGTTGTGACAGCAGTAAATTTCCTATGTACGCTCGAAGACCTCTATGACTTCAATTACGGGGACGGTGAATTGCCGTCCCATGCGGCGGCATTGCAAATCGGTTACGGCAAAGGAACGAGTGGAGCCGACCGTTCCAGCCGTGGCAAGATTTACCGCCATCGGATAATGATTGAGCATTCGTACCATAGACCATTCCCGTACCCACAACCCTAGCCTCTAACGAAAGTAAGGAGAATAAACATGAAAGCGAATAAGCCATTACGCACCGCAGCAATTATCCTGAGTATCACATCTTGCATGATAATTGCAAATGCAACTGGCGATTACCCCGAAAGTGAAGCGCTAGAAGTGTTATATGCAAAGGCGCAAGGGGGGGATTCCGTTGCGCAGCAAAAGCATACGAAATTATTGAGTGATTTGACCGTGAAAGCGGAACAAGGCGACATGGATGCTCAATATAGGCTTGGCTATTTTTATTCTTTTGCCCCCCAGTTGAACGGCTCGAAAGTTGATTATGTGAAAGGGGCGGAATGGTTTGCAAAATCAGCCGAGCAAGGACATACCCAAGCACAATTCTACCTTGGCTATTTCCATTTTGGAGGCATGGGTGTTGACAAAAATCTCGCAAAGGGGTTGGAATGGCTCACAAAATCTGCCTCGTCAGGAGATGAAAACACCCAATACCTTCTCGGGATGCTTTATTTGATTGGAGATGTTGAGAGTACGGGAGACGATAATGTCACCACAATTGGTCAAGTGGTTGGTGAAGCGATAGAGCAAGGCAATAGGTATGCCCAACTCGCCCTTGGTGTGCTTTATCTTATGAATCGTGAAGATGCTCGAAATATGGGCGATGCCACAAAGGGTTTTGAATGGCTGAAAAAATCCGCCGAACAAGAGAATGCGCATAGTCAACGTATCATTGGGATCTGCTACGAAAAAGGGGTTGGCGTTACAAAGGATAGTGACGAGGCAAAGAAGTGGTACGCAAAAGCAAAGGGACAACAAGTTTTCGCAACAGAAGAAATTGTGAAAACAGAAACTCCTAGAGCTAAAAAAGAACAAGAAATCACGGGGAAAAGAGTACCCCCCGTTATAACCGAGACTACAGATGTTACAACCGGGGGCAAGAAGCAATCCAATCATTGGCTTTATGTCATCGTTGGACTTTTGGCTACTGTTGCTCTTGGCACGACGATATGGAAAATACTAAATCGTAAAAAGAGGAGACAACTATGAGAAATACAATGAAGATATGTGTTGTTGTTCTATTCGGTGGCACTTTATTGATATGTCTGCTGATATATGCGTGGGGTTGTGATCTCTTTCTTACACGCTCCAGAGAAGCACAATGCCGGCTAAGAGAAAGGTTAGCTACTGCCGCAACATCGAACGAATACTTTAGGGAATATGGATTCTTCTTTAGTATCTGTTATTATCGTTGTGATACAACACCCGAAGTCATACAAGTATATGTTCAAGATGGGGGGCTTTTGCCTGTTTTAGACAGGCAGGCAATCGCAAAGTTTCATGCTGGCCCGCCTTATTGGTGGAATCCCAGCCGAGGTTATGATGTGGAGTATTATGGAAGACCCACATATTCAGTCTCATTGGACGGACAAAGATATCTCAAAGGAGACCCGAAGGAGTGTGTAATCAGTTTTGACAAATCTACTGGTAGATGTCATGTTCGGCGTGGCTATGGAGCATTTTGATGAAAATGTTTCTCAAACGGATCGGAGCGAGATGCTACGAGACCGCCTCCTCACGCTCCAGTGGACGGAGGGCGGCCAGACCCTCACGCAGGATAACGCCTTCACCGTGGCGAACATGAAGATCACGGCCGCCCACGGGCATAGCGGCAGCGGCATCGGGGACGGCGACATCCTCGACAGCATCGCCGTCCCCCCCCGAACCCAAATGATATCCTTCCTGGACAACCAGCCCCGGATCGGGTACATCCACATACACGACTACGTCAACCTGCCCGGCGACAAGACGCTGGCGCTCGAAGGGTCCCCCGCCATCACCATCTCCGACCACTACTCCGGCACGCCCACCCTGCTCACCGCAGGGCAGACCCTCACCAACAACCTCCCCTTCGAGGCATGGATTATGCCAACCGACGGCGGCGCCGCCACCCTCACCCTCACCTTCAACGGCACAGGCGTGGCGAGCAACTACAACTACTCCCACTCCCTGCCGATTCTCGCAATCAACTCCGAAGTCCTGCCTGACCTGGACTTCAACGGCACGGTGGACGAGACCGACAAGAAACTGCTGGAGGGCATCTCCGAAGCGTTCGGCGCGGTTTACGCGGCGGAGACGAACCGCCTGCACAGCATCAGGTTTTCCACCAGCGGCCCGGCATCGGATTCCGTCTGCAAGGTCACGCTCAAAGGCGCGGACGGCGCGTTCAAATTATGGAAAGGCCAGGGGGTCATCCTCACCTCCACCCCGCAGGGGGCGGAGTACGATCTGCAGGGCGGGGACAACCCCGCCTCCCTCGACCTCAAGCTCGAATGCCTCGACCCCGGCAAGGGCGAGACCACCTACGCCTACTACATCCGCGAGGCCGGAAAGCCGGATATCCTTTTCGCCACCGACACGCTCAAGTTCACCGCCATACGCGTCAGCGTCAGCCCGGACATGGACGGCGACGGGAACGTGAACCAGACGGACGCGGAGATGCTCAAAGTGTCCCAGCAGGACGGGTGGCCCGGCGCGGTGTACGGCGCGGCAAGCAACCGCTTCCACCGTGTGGACTTCACCTCCGAGGGCGGCGTGACGGGGAGGGTTTACACGGTCACGCTCAAAGGCACGGACGGCGCGTTCGCCCTGTATGCGGACACCAACGCCAACGCGCTGGCGACATCCTCCGCCAACGGATCGCCGTTCGGGTTTTTCCTCGACGGCTCCGGTCCGGCGATCACCACCAACTTCTGGCTGGGGTGCCCGAACCCCGGGAAGGGCAGCATCACCTACTCCTACTCCAGCCGCTACCTCAACCACTCCTCGGATGTCCTTGTCTGCTCAAATGTAATCAGGGTCGCCGCCGTCCGCACGGCCGTCCGCCCCGACATGAACGATGACGACGTGATTGACGGCACGGACGACACATTGCTCCAGCAGGTGTCCCCGCAGCACGGCGTGATTTACGGCGTGGAGACAGGCAAACTCCACAGGGTCTCCCTGAAGGCCGAGGGCGGTGTGGCGCACGACGCCTCCGCCTTCCTCTACAGGCTCACGCTGAAAGGCCCGGACGGCGCGTTCAGGCTCCGCAGCAGTCCCAACGGCGGCATGACGTGGACATCCACCCCTGCCGGGACAGTCCTGTACCCTGCGCCCAACTTCCTCCCCGGCTCCCTGACCGACGATCTCACCTGCTGGCTGGAGTGCCTCACCCCAGCCGAGGGCACGATCACCTACGACTGCGAATCCCGCTACCCCGCCCCCGGCGTGTACGTCACTCCCTACTCCCACACCGTCAAGTTCACGGCGTTCAAGGTAGGCGTGACCAACATCAAATTCAACCACGACACCGCCTCCTCCACCAATGATGCGATAAATATCCGCGCCAGTTATGCGGAATCGCTTGACATCCCAGACGGGGAGTGGAATACTGGCGGCATGACAAATCATCCGATATGCTACACTACAAATATTCTGCCCACGGTCAAGGTGCGGCTCACGGTCGAGCCTGTGAGCATCACCAACGTGACGCTCCACGCGGCGGTGACGAATGCCAACCCTGCGTTGTTCGGTTTGCTGTCCACTAACATCACCTTTACAAGTGGTGTGTCGGTCGGTGATGGGCAGGGGTACGTCACGCTCACCGCCTCGAACAATATTCCATCGGCTATCCGCAAGAGTATAGACACATGGCAATGGAACGCCACTGCCGCAAACGGCATATCCGCAGTCAAGCCTTTCTCCACCAACACCGGCCCGCATACGGTGTATGTGATTTTCAACGAGCCCGTAGAACCGTGGGACAATGCGTATCACAGTGGCACAAACAAACTGAACGCTTGGACAAATGCGCTAGACATTGTTTGTTCTAACTCTTGGGCTAACGGGGCGACTACTTTTGAGGATGCTGCTGGAGGAATAACAAGAGCGATTTACGAGTCGGGTAGGTTTCAATATGATATAATAGCAGGTCGATGTAAATACACGGTATTTGACAATGATTTAGTAGATTATTTTTACTTAACAGGATGGATTGAGAGACTTAACGGAAATGATGCAAAACCCGAAGAGGTAAATTGCTGGGATTGTGCCAATGGTGTAGTGTCGCTGTCAAACATCTTGGGATGCGACTTATGGAATCAATGGATTGGCAGTGGATTTAATTGCAACGAAATTAAAGCAATCTCCAACAAGCCTTGGGGAAAACCATTTTGGGGTGGATTCGGCTATCACCGAATGGGATGGCGCGGTCCAACAAATGACACTGGAAGAGTATTTGACGCTTGCTTGAAAGTTGATGACAGTGCTACCCCATCGGGAACAAGTCACACGAGTGAACGAGTTCCTACAGATATGCTTTTCGGAACAGGGTCGGCTATCGGTGAATACAAATTTCATTTGGTCGCCCCAGGCAGTTACAGTAACTGCAGTCCAAGTAATCCCCTTCCTGTGGGGCAACCCCCAGGACAACGTAGAGACCCTATAAGGTAAAGGAATCACAGAATGAAAGTACAAAATTCAAGATTGTTTTTGACAATCAATATGGCGGTAATATTCGGACTGAATTTTACTGTTAAGGCAGAAGTGGTGACATCACTTGACCCGGCATTTACAAACGCAGTTGCCACGTTCGTTGGATCAATAGAAAATATGGGTTTTTCAACAACCCGATTTTCACAAGGTGGAAATTCAATAGAAGAAAATGGCACAACAAAAATAATATATGGCGTTAATTTATACTTTGAGAAGGATAAAAATAAAGGATTTTCAGCCACGATTAAATATTCAGAAACGGAATTTTATGCCGCTAATACTTATACGAATTTTCTGATTGGAGTTTTATCATCAGGCCGTCTTCCTCCGGTAAACATAACTTACCAAACCGATTTTGTTGTGTTGTCCCATTATGATAGCGGAATTACAACAAAAAACGCATCGGTTGTTTTGATTTCCACGAACCTTGTTGCCGATATTAGTACAACATCTGGAACTGGCGATTCATCACAAGACATGATTCAAGTGATTAAAAAAGTCGAAGCAATGCGTGACGCTATGAACAAATAACGTATGAGGTGTCGAGATGTTCACGAATGCTAATCCTGCGTTGTTCGGTTTGCTGTCCACCAATATCACCTTTGATAGCGGCATCTCGGTCGGTGATGCGGAATATGTGACACTCACCGCATCCACCAATACTCCCTCGGCAATCCGCAAAAGCATGGACACATGGAAATGGCAAGCCACCGCCGCCAACGGCACGACAGTCGCCACCAACACCTTTGCCCACACCGGCCCGCACACGGCGTATGTGATTTTCAACGAGCCACAAGCACCGTGGACTAACGTGGTCGGCGCGGTGAATAACGCTTGGACAAATGCGTTGGAATTTGTGATAGATAAGACTGGCGCAAATGGCAAGGCTACTGCGCACGACGCATTGAGTGCTATCACCAGTTATCTACACTCGGGACATGGAATGTCGTATGATACAAATCGTGGGGCGACCGCATTTATCAATTTGAGCTCTACTACATTTGATTTCACAAGCTATATTAACCCTGCCCAAACCAACCGTACTGTAAATTGCTATGACCAAGCAGGTGGTGTTTATGTGACATCTCGGCTATTGGGGATACCTTCCGAGTTTGTATTTATGGGTTTAGGCGAAGATATTTACGGGAATTACAATGGAAAACCGCCTTTTGGATATATCCGTGCAATTAACCTTGTGGGTGTTGGGTTATGTAATAATCCTTTTGCTCCACACGCTACGGCACCGAATAATATCCTATTACTGAACGCTCCGAGTGGAGACACCAATTTAGTGAGTCCGAACCGAACATCTTTTGGAAATCACGCCTTTGTACGATATACTGGACTTATTTATGATGCGTGTGCAGGTCCCTATTTGGGAGTAGGAGACCTTCAACAATATGCGACTGCTAGTATTGACATTACCTCTATACCTGAACGTCAATGGAGTCCCGACAGTACTGGGTGGTCTGCTTGGGGAGTAAGTTGGAGTGGTGACACAAATGGTGTTTTTTCTGCAACAGAAGTGAACAATGCGGTTGACCCCGCGCAACAAATGATCAAAGGAGTCCAATAATGAAAACGAAGCAAATCCTTGTATTGACAGCCCTCTCGGTATTCTCATCGATATTATATGTCGAAGCAGAAATTCCAGAGGAAAACCTCTTCAAATGGGAGCGTTTTTGTGAGTATAGAGTTGAAGGGAACGTTACTCTGCTTTCTACAACTAACAGGCAAATGCGAAGTGCCTGTTTCACAAACGTTTTCCATTCTTTAAGCACGAACGGCTTTAAGATGGTAGATTTTGTGGAACGGCAAGTAGGGAACAATTTGGAACTTCAAGTTCAAGGGGCAGATTATATAGTTGAAAACAGTAACATCCGTTTTGAAGTTGCTTATTTCACATCAACAAATAAAGCTACAGGCGGTCTAGTTAGGCTTATTGGATTGACCTCTGGATACAGCAACATGAGCGGTAAACTATTTCAACAATACACGGAAGGTTCTGGAAATGTTTGCCTTCTTCCGATACTTGCAAACGTGGCAGAGCCAACAACGATTCAGGATGCCTTTTTTTGCCGGGACAATGTTGCTGTCCGTGTGAGAAATTTACATGGCGGAGACATTCTTGCGTTCATCAAACTGTTGGATGCCTGTATTCTAGCCTCATCTGTCGAATGAGCAAACTATGAAGAGTAGCCTCATCTGTCGGAGAGCCTAAATAATAGGAGTTCTGTAATGAAAAAACTCACAGTGTTTTGGGTTACAAGTGTTTTCGCCTCAATGTGTATGGCGCATGAAGAACTTGATTATTATGTTGTCGAAAATTGCCTTTTGTTTGCAAGGGCAATAAAAATAGATACGCCAAATGGGAACTTATCTCTTAATACAATTCCATTTTTTCAAGAAAGTAGTGTCGTGACCACGAATGAATATAAGTTTATTAAAACAGCGGAAAAAACGTGGGAAAATTCAGAAGCTATAGGGTTTCAAGTAATCTACAAAGACAAAGAAGTTGCCACAGGATTTTTATACGAAGCAACCACCCGAAGAAACGCCAGAAATGCCGTTCTTTTTCCTATGATAAACAACAACATGGGTTGGGAACAGATTGCGCCTCGCATTATCACGACAAATAAGGTCGGTGATTTTTGTATTCTTGATTATCTGCCGACTCCTAATCCTGATAAACCAATTCAAAAGGAGTATGCTTATTTTGTTCGGGGAGTAAAAGCCGTGTGGCTTTACGGAAATGACTGGGAAGCAGTTATTCCTATTGCACAAACATTAGATAATTTATTGAGACAGGGTGTTCCAAGCAAGGATGATCGGCATTGAGCTAAAAATTTTAATGTCAGGCAGATGGTTTCCAGAAAGACACCATGACAACGCCAGAATATCAGAACGCACTTGAACACGCAGAGGCAATTCTACTTTTGGTTTTGTCGCAGGATGAAGCGAAGTACGGGGAGGCCGCCCGTGAATGGCTCGACAAGTATGGCGGGAATCTCGATAGCCAAGGGCAGGGTTAAACGATTTCATCGGCTGCGGTGGTGCGTTGTCGTTCTGCTGCTTCTCGCGGGGTGGTTTCATTATCGGGCGATGCTCGCCCGGACGGTCGCCGCCTTCCATGACCCTTTCGAGGATATGTCGGCCGCATGGTTTTTCCCGCTTGTCTGCCTGTTCGACATCTGGCTGAACCGGAAAAAGTTCCGCAAGGCCGCGGGCTTGCCGTCGCCGTGGGGATGCGCATGGGCCGCCGCGTTCATCGCGCTGGCGTGGTCCGGTGCGCGGCACGGCCTGATCCTCTTCGAGCAGGTCTCGCTGATCGGCCTCGTCTGGTCTGTCCCCTACGCGCTGTGGGGCAGTGGCACGGGACGGCTGATGCTGTTCCCGGCGTGGTACCTCGTGTTCTCCCTCCCCGTCTCGCGCCATCTCGAACCGCTCATCCCCCACCTGCGGACGTTTGCCGCAAGCATGGCGGTCAGTATCCTCTACGGGTTTAACTTTGATGTCCTGCGCGACGGGACGCACATCCTCTGCGGGAACTCGCCGGACAACGTGTTCGTCCTGAATGTCGCCGACCCGTGCAGCGGCATCCGCTCGCTTTTCTCGCTGGCCGCGGGGGCGGCGGCATACGCGCACTTCAACCGGGAAACACGCCGCCGGAGATGGATGCTGCTCGCCTGTTCCTTCCCGGTCGCGATCCTCGGCAACATCCTCCGCATCCTCTCGATCTGCATCGTCGGCATAATCTTCGGCCAGGCCGCCGCGATGGGGTGGTTCCACGACTGTGCGGGGCAAGTGTTTTTCTTCGTCGCCCTGGCGCTCCTGTTCCTGATCGAAAAGCGCATCCTCCGGCTGATCCTATGGTTGCGCTCGCTCCGCCGCGTCCATCCAAAAGATGACACACCCGCATGACCGCCCCGTACCCCGCCCGCGTCCCCTTTTTCGGCTCACGGGGACGTTCGCCCTCCAGCTTTTTCGGCTCACGGGGACGTTCGCCCTCCAACGCAAGCCGTCATGTTGCCCGAGCAAAACTGAAACCCCCGCAACGCGCGGTTATCGTCAAATCACATTAAAAGTGTACCGTTTCATGTTGTCATCGAATGACGTGAATGCCTTTTTGTCATCGAATGATACGAATGATACGAATAAAGACATTCGCGAACATTCGTGTCATTCGGTGACAAAATGAAACAGATGATTTTTTGACAGGATGACAGGATTTTTTTTATCATCCTGCATTGACTTTCCGCCAGCGTTCCGTCATAATTATATGTGTTTTGTGCAAAAATTATGTTGATTTTTGACTGACGCAAAACATGGCAGAAACTGTTGGAAGTGTTGAACACATTGCATATTCAAGCGTATAAAATGACGAGAACGCTTCCCCGAAAGTTCAAAGGCCAGTTGCCGCAACCGGAAGCGATTGCCGCACTGTTAGACGGAATAACAGTGGATGAGAGAGCGTGAAGGAGAGAAACAGTGACTTCAAATGATGATTATGTGTTACAGCTTTTGCAGGAGCAGGGGTATGTCTCGCCCCGACAGGTTTCGACGGTGATGAACTCCATCCAGCAGGAGGGGGAAACCACACTCGATATCCTGATCCAGACGGGCGCGGTCAGTGAGGATACCGTGCTGGGGATGTTGGCGGCGCAGTTCGGGCTGGATTATGTGAATGTGAACGCCGAGGCCATCGCCCCGTCCGTGGCGGACCTCATCCCGACTTCGGTGGCGCGGAAGTATGGCGTCGTGCCGGTTGACGCGACGGACGCCATGGTCACGGTTGCGCTGAGCGATCCGATGGGCTATGACGCGGTGGATAGTTTGCGCCTCGTGCTGGGACGCGACGTGGGGGCGGTGATCGCTCCGCGCGCGGAGGTGCGGGCGGCGTTGGATAAGTTTTACCCGCAGGAGTTTGAGAGTCTTTTCGGCTCGGATGACCCGAACATTGATGTGTCGGAAAAGGAGAAGGTCAGCGACGGTTCTGAATCGGAGAATGATGAAGCGCCCGTGATCCGTTTTGTGAGCCGCGTGATTACGGAGGCAAGCAAGATGCGCGCGTCCGATATTCACCTCGAGCCGATGGAGCGCACGTTCCGTATCCGCTACCGCATTGACGGTGCGCTGCAGCAGGTGGACACGCCGAGCAAGCGTCTGCAGGCCTCGATTCTCAGCCGCATCAAGATCATGTCGGGCATGAAGATTTCGGAGAAGCGTATCCCGCAGGACGGGCGCATCCAGATTAAGGTGGGGGGGCGTGACCTCGACTTGCGTGTGTCGTCCGTGCCGACGAACCACGGCGAGAGTATCGTCATGCGTATCCTCGACAAGACGAACCTCTCGCTGGGGTTGCCGCAGCTGGGGTTCTTGTCCGACGACCAGAACAAGTTCGAGCGGCTCATCGGCCTGCCGGACGGCGTGTTGCTTGTGACGGGCCCGACGGGGTCGGGCAAGACCACGACGCTGTACGCGTGTCTGGGGCAGATCAACCTGCCGGACCGTAAGATCATCACGGTGGAGGATCCGGTCGAATATCAGATGTCGGGCATCAATCAGGTGCAGGTGAACAGGGATGTGGGGCTTGACTTCTCGTCGGCCCTGCGCTCGATTCTGCGTCAGGCGCCGAACATCGTGATGATCGGCGAAATCCGCGACCATGAGACGGCGGACATCGCGATGGAGGCGGCGCTCACGGGTCACTTGGTGTTCAGTACGCTTCATACGAATGACGCGCCCAGCGCGGTGACGCGTCTGCTGGACATCGGGGTGAAGCCGTTCCTCGTGGCGTCTGCTCTCCGCGCGGCGATGGCCCAGCGGCTTGTACGTTGCATCTGCACGAACTGCAAGCACGAGTACGTGCCGACCGAGCGCGATATCCGGATGCTCGGGGCCATCGGCAAGAGCGTGGCCGGCACGCAGATGTACAAGGGCAAGGGATGCCCGATCTGCAGTAGTAACGGGTATAAGGGACGTAAGGGCATCTTCGAGATTTTCTTGATTGACGACACGATCCAGAAGTTGATTTTCGACCATGCCCCGGCAACCACCTTGCGTACGAGGGCGCGCGAGATGGGGATGCGCACATTGCGCGAAGACGGTCTATTGAAGGTAGCGTCGGGCATGACCTCGCTTGAGGAAGTCCTCCGCGCAACCATGGGAGATGCAGACTGATGAGTACAGAAGTTTTTGAAGCGAAAATAGAGGAGATGAAGGGGTTGCTGCAGGAATTGCTGCAGGCAACGGTGGATGAAGGCTCTTCGGACCTTCACATCCGCGTCGGGCTTCCGCCGATGCTGCGTGTCCACGGTAATCTGACGCCGCTCGATATGCCGGCGTTGACACCGGAGGAGACCAGGGCGCTTGTGTATGCCGCCACGCCGGAGGACAAGCTGAAAGAGCTGGAGAGCGACGGCGGTGCGGATTACGCGTTGCCGTTCGGCGATCAGGCCCGTTTCCGTGTGAGCGCATTCAAGGAGCGTAACCATTACGCGTTGGTGCTTCGCCAGATTCCCACCAAGATGCTGACGCTGGAGCAGATCGGGCTTCCGCAACAGGTGAAGGAGTTGTTGTGGAAACCGCGCGGACTGATTCTCGTCACAGGCCCCACGGGGTCGGGTAAGACGACGACACTGGCCAGTATGCTCAACATCATCAACGAACAGCGGGCGGTTCACATGATTACCGTCGAGGACCCGATCGAATACTACCACCCGCACAAGGGTTGCGTGGTGACTCAGCGCGAGATCGGTCACGACGTACCGAGCTTCGCCGAGGCAATCCGCCGCGCGTTGCGTCAGGACCCGGACGTGATCCTCGTCGGCGAAATGCGTGACCTCGAAACCATGCAGGCCGCCATCACGGCGGCGGAGACAGGGCATCTGGTGTTCGCGACCCTCCACACGACAGGTGCGGCGGAGACGATCAACCGTATCGTTGACGCGTTCCCGATTGACCAGCAGGAGCAGGTGCGTACGCAGTTGGCGGATGGTCTGGTGGCGGTGATCTCGCAGTTGCTGTTGCCGCGCGTGGACAAGCCCGGGCGCGTCGCGGCGTTTGAGATCATGATTCAGACCCCGGCGATCCGCTCGCGCATCCGCGACAACAAGACCTTCCAGATTGCGTCGGATATTCAGACGGGCGCGAAGTACGGCATGGTCGCGCTCGACTCGCATCTGCTCGAACTGTACATGAGCGGCAAGATTGCGTATGATGAGCTCGTGACGAAGTCGCGGGACCCTGACACGATCGTGGCGAAACTGAAAGAAGAACTGCAAGCACAAGGCAGGAGATAAATTATGGCGACAACAGAAGCATTTGCCCCCACCGTCAGTACCCCCGCGTATGACCCGCTCATTGACTTGATGATCAGTAACGGGATCATTGACGACCAGCAGGCGGAGGAGCTCCGTGATGAGCAGAAGCGGAGCGGGAAGACCATCCGCTCGTTGCTGGTGGACACGGGCTATGTGGCAGAGGATGATTTGCTGGGCATGATGGCGGCGTATCAGGGTTGCGAGGTCGTGGACCTCAGTGGCGTGACGCTGGACGCGGACATCATCGAGAGTGTGCCGGGCAACGTGGCGCGGATGTACACGGTCTTGCCGGTCGCGGTCACGGCGGGCACGATTGTCCTTGCGACGAGTAACCTCATCGATCCGCTCTTCATGGACGAGCTGATGTTCGTGCTGACCAAGGACGTGCAGTTTGTCTTGGCGCGGGAAAAAGATGTCCGTGAGCGCGTGACCGACTGTTACGGTGACGAGAGCTCCACGGTCGCGGATATGCTCAACAGCCTGGAGTCCGACATGGAGGGCGATGCGTCGCTCGGCGGTGGGGATGAGATGGACGAGAAGAGCCTGGAGTCTCAGGCCGCTGCCGCGCCCGTTGTCCGCTTCGTGAACCTCGTGCTGTATCAGGCGGTGACGGACCGTGCGTCGGACATTCACTTCGAGCCGTTCGAACATGACTTCAAAATCCGTTACCGCGTGGACGGTGCGCTCTACGAGATGGCACCGCCGCCGCGCCGGCTTGCGTTACCGATTATCTCGCGCGTCAAGGTCATGTCTGGGCTGAACATTGCGGAACGCCGTGTCCCGCAGGACGGGCGTATCGCGTTGACCGTCGCCGGGCGGCACATTGACCTCCGCGTCTCGTGTCTCCCGACCTCCCACGGCGAGAGCGTGGTGCTGCGTGTGTTGGACCGAAGCGTGGTCTCGCTCGACCTCGAAAACATCGGGCTTCCCGAAGACATCTACGACGAGATCACCATCGACATCGAGAAGCCCAACGGCATCATCATCGTGACGGGACCCACGGGTTCCGGCAAGACCACGACGCTCTACTCCGCATTGCGCCGCATCAACACCATTGACTCAAAACTCCTCACCGCCGAGGAACCGGTGGAGTACGACATTGACGGCATCGTGCAGGTGCAGATCAACCCGAGTTGCGGTAACACCTTCCCCAAAGTGCTGCGCGCGTTCCTGCGTCAAGACCCGGACATCATGATGATCGGGGAAATCCGCGACTTGGAGACTGCGCAGATTGCGGTGCAGGCCTCGCTCACGGGACACTTGGTGTTCAGCACACTCCACACGAATGACTCTGCCGGCGCAGTCACGCGTCTCATTGACATGAACGTGGAGCCCTATCTCATTTCCTCAACGCTTGAGGCTGTGCTGGGGCAACGTCTGGTACGTACCATCTGCCTGAATTGCAAACAGTCTTTCGATCCCGATGCGGAGACCCTTTCCCGTTTGGGGTTGAAGCGCGAGAACATCGGCGACCGTCAGTTTTATTATGGTGTCGGGTGCTCGAAATGCAGCAAGACAGGATACAAAGGGCGTAAAGGCGTCTTTGAATACTTGCGTGTCTCCGACCCCATCCGCGACCTCATCAACGAGCGCCGCCCGACCCTGTTCATCCGTGAACGCGCCCGCGAGCTCGGGATGCGGACGATGCGCGAGGACGCCATCCGCAACGTCCTCGACGGCTACACCACGGTGGACGAAGTCTTGAGGTACACGTAATGGAAAACATCGTCATCATCGGCAGCGGGCCCGCAGGGTTGACCGCCGCGATTTACGCCGCACGCGCAAATCTAAACCCCGTCGTCATTGACGGGATGCAACCGGGGGGGCAGTTGACGCAGACGACCGATGTCGAGAACTACCCTGGATTCGAAAACCCCGTCAACGGGTTTGAGCTCGTCAACACCATGCGCAAACAGGCCGAGCGCGTCGGCACCCGCTTCATGATGGATGTCGTCACCTCGTGCGACCTGCTTGCCTCTCCGAAAAAACTGACGCTGATGATGGGGGGTACACTGGAGGCTCGGACCGTCATCATCGCCACAGGCGCAAGCGCGAGATACCTCGGACTTCAGGCGGAGCAACAGTTGATTGGCAAGGGGGTATCCGCCTGCGCCACGTGCGACGGGTCATTTTTCAAAGGGCAGCGCGTCGCGGTCGTCGGGGGGGGGGACACTGCCATGGAGGATGCGCTCTACCTCTCGCGCATTGCGGAGCATGTGACCGTCATTCACCGCCGCGACGCATTCCGCGCCTCAAAGATTATGTCGAGCCGTCTGTTGGCGACCCCGAACATCGAGGTCGTCTGGGACACGGTGGTGGACGATGTGCTTGACGTCGCGAAAGGCGAGGTGACGGGTCTGCGCTTGCGCAACGTGAAGACAAACGTAATCACCGAACGCGCGGTCCAGGGGCTTTTTGTCGCAATCGGGCACACGCCGAACACCGTCCCCTTTGCGGGACAGATCGAGATGGACGAAGAGGGTTACACCGTGACCCAACAGACGCGCACCTCGGTCGAGGGCGTCTTCGCCGCCGGCGACGTTCAGGACCGCCACTTCAAACAAGCCGTCACCGCCGCCGGAACAGGTTGCGCCGCCGCACTCCAAGCCGAACGTTACCTCGCTGTCACGTGATTTTGTGGCAGGATTGACAGGATAGTAGGGGCGTATTGTATACGCCCAAATATTTTACGATGGTCAACCCATAGATTTCCTGATGGTTTCAATGATCATCCGCGCAGGTTCGCTGATTTCAACCGCCCGATTCTTGAGGTAGATTTCAGCGTCCTTCGCCCCGTTCTTCGGGTCTTGCTTTTCGAGTTCCAAGGCTTGCAGGGCGGTGTAGTAGGGCGACAGCGCAACGTCGTAGCCTTTTTCCTCCAAGATTTCGAGCAGCCACGCCCCATATCCCAAATCAATGACCACGCCGCCAAACCTCGTCCACCAATAGTTCTTTGCGACAGTCGCCAGTCTGTCTTCTTCCTCAAGGACGGCAAACGCCCGCGACAGATGTTCCTTGGCAAGCCCTTTGTTTTGGTCGTGCAGTTCAAACAGCGCCTTGTGCAGGTGATAACAGCCCATGATTTTTTTGTTTTCGTCCTCATGGATGACCTGTTCGATTTCCTTGAACAGTTCCAACGCATCGTCCTTTCGACCCAGTTTGTCCCTGTACAAAAAAATCAAATTAAGTTTCGTCCATACCTCTTCGGGGGCAAGGGTTCTCGCTCTCTCGTAGGTGACTGCGGCTTCCTGATAGTTTTTTAATCCTATCAAGGCGTAACCTTTGTTGCTCCAAACCGTGGCGTTTTCAGACTCCAGCTCGGTTGCCTTGTCATAACAGGCAACGGCCTCCTCAAAGCGTCCCAGCTCTTTCAAGGCGTAGCCTTTGTTGTTCCAAGCCGTGGCGTTTTCGGGCTCCAGCTCGATTGCCTTGTCGCAACAGGCGATGGCTTCCTCGAAACGCCCCAGCTCGTTCAAGGCGTAGCCTTTGCCGTTCCAAGTCGAGGCTTTTTCCGGCTCCAGCCTGATTGCCTCGTCGAGACAGGCGACGGCCTCTTCGAAGCGTCCCAGATTTTTCAAGGCGTAGCCTTTGCTGTGCCAAGTCACAGCATCTTCCGGCTCCAGCCCAATAGCTTTGTCTAAACAAACAATGGCTTCTTCATGCTGTTTCAAGTTAGACAAGCAAGCGCCTTTCCCACACCAATGATACGCATCATTCGGCTCCAGCCCAATAGCCTTGTCGAAACAAACAATGGCTTCTTCATGCTGTTTCAAGTCAGACAAACAATTGCCTTTCCACCACCAATAATTCGCATCATTCGGCTCCAGTTCGATTGCCTCGTCGAAACAGGTGATGGCTTCCTCGAAGCGTCCCAGCTTGTGCAAGGCGTAACCTTTGTTGCGCCAAGCCTTTGCGTTTTTGGACTCCAATACAATGGTTTTGTCGTAACAAACAATGGACTTTTCATGTTGTCCGTCATCTGATAAAGCCGAACCCATGCGCGTCAAAGATGTGGAATCATAGTTTGCGTTGTCTATTAATTCACGCAATTGGGCAATGTCGTATTGCTTGAGTCTTTCTGTTATTTCATCTTCGGGAATGTCATATTCCTTAAGTACTCCCTTATCGTACTTTGATAATTTCAATATTCCATCGTATGCCTTCCCCTTCAGTCTTTTTTTCCTTTCGGGGTCTAACAGCTTGCTTTCGGCGAGGGTCAGCCCGTGCATGATTTGCCGGGGAGTCTCCAGATTCTGTTGCAAAAGGTCGTCGACCACCTTCTGCAGCCTGTCCGGCCCATACAGGCATTCCAGAAACTTGGACAGGTGACGTACGCCTTGCCTGTCGCGCCGGTTGCCGCACCGTATCAAAAACCAGACGTTGAAAAACCGCTCGCAAATGGAATAGGCACCACCTTTGATGGCGCGGTCTTCCCCCTCCTTTGCTTTCCTTGATTTCTTGTCGGCCTCCACCTTTTCTATCCAGCCGTCCTCCATCAATCGCTTGAGCTGCGGTGAAAGTTGATTCGCTTCCAATCCCGTATTCTGGATCAGTTCCCGGAAAGGGATGGCGTGCCAATGCATCGCAATGGCGCCAACGATGATTTGCTGCTGCTGGGGAAGGTCTTCAAAGTTTGCCTTGTACAGGGGTGTGGCACTGTCCACCAGGGCATCTAGATCGTCGGCGATTTCGGACTCGAACCCCTTGACGAACAGCTTGAACAGCATCACCGCCGTGCGAGGGTTGCCGCCCGAGAACAGGTACAAGGTTTTTAGACGCGCTTCTTTCTCGCGTATGGCAAGCGTTATCTTTTCATCAAGTTGCGTACGGCGGGCAAGTTCTTCGAGCAATGCCATGAACTCTTCAAACCTCAACTTCCGAAAATGCTGTATCTGGAAAAAATCGTAAAACGGCATCTTGTAATCCAACACCTCCTCAGCCACAGTGGCGTGACCGACAGTGGGACCGGCACCGACGATGATCGGTGCCCCGTTCTCGCTCAGTACCTTGCGCAAGGCCCATTGCTCCGGCTTGGTCTTCTTGTTGCCATCCAACCGTTTGAAGACCAGCCCGATGTTGTCAATCAGCAAGACGGGCCTTCGGCGCAACTCGTGGCAACGGCTCATAAAATACTCATACGCTTCGCTTGCAACCGTTTCGGAGGTTCGGCTCGATAGCTTCTTCCTCATCTTGTCAATGGCCGAAGTTTGGACGCGGTTTCCCTCTTTGTCTTCCAGGTCCAAACTATCCGCCAGGGTGTCCAGGCAGTTGATCCAAAACACCGCGAGGTCTTTTACGTTGTATTGCTCCTCGGGGAAAAGCACGGGGATGAACTGTTCGCGGTATTCGGGTTTGTGCAACTCCACCTCCAACCGTTTGAGCAACGTGCTTTTGCCCATTCCGCGCTGGCCGATGACAAGGTGGTGCTGCGGGATGCTGTTTGCGCCTTCCCGCTTGATGGCTGCCAGCAACGATTGAAACTGCTGTTGACGCGCCACGAACAACGCCTCGACGACCTCCGCGCGTTGGTGCCGTGGATTGTACTGAGTAATCTGGCTTAGACTGATTCGAGTTGGAGTTTCCATGGTGTTAACCTATCCTTTTTGCTTTGCGCCAGAAATCCCTCAGCAACGGGGAGCGGAAAACGCATCTGCCATTCTTTTTCATGACAAGATAGCCGTCACGTTCAAGTTTGACGAGCAGCCCCGCTAATTCCTCTTCCGCCTTATCAATGTCGGGCATACGTTTGGAAAAAATCGCCAACAGGTTGTCTTTGCTCTCGCCTTTTGGACAAGCGCATGCCTTTAAGATGACGTGGGCGTTTTCTTCACCGGGAGTGCCATAGTCCTTTAATCGTTCCTCCCAAGGATAGAAATGATGTTGTGTCGCATCCAGCAAACGATCATACGCTTCATCTATGGTCTTCCTTGAAAGTTGATGGCCTCCATGCTTCATTAGGTTATCAATTTCATAAACCAGCAATTGAATGAAGAATGGCAGATGCCAACCCAATTTATCAAGGATATAACGTATGTGTTCGGATGTAAACGCCTCCTTTGCGTGGACATTCAGGCGCGAGATGAATTCTTTTGCCTCCTCCTCTGAAAATTCTGCAATGCGGACGGAAGCAACATCATTAAAATGTTTGCTCAATTTGTTCATGGAAAGAAAGTTTTCGATGCCAATCGAACTGCAGAAAATCCAACGCACCTTTGTCCCCGGTTCCAGTCGGCAGCGTCGCAACCATGTCAAGAAAGTTTCCACTTTGGCCTCCCCATCTTCCTCGCGAAGCAGACACTCAAGGTAACAGCCTAGCTCATCCACCACGATCAATCCATGGTCACTACCATCAATGACGCGCTTAATGGAATCAAGCGTATACCAACGGTCGGTGTTGAGTTTAAGTTTGTCAGACTCAATGCTTCCCGCCACTTTTGCAACAAGATTCTTTAGCGTAGATTTTTCCATCCACCCTTCTTTTTGGAGTTGTCCTAAGAAATGTTCAACGAATTGATTTTCCGTGCTGGTTCCCTGCAAATCAAGGTGAAGCGTCGCCCATCCGTTTTCCTTTGCGACCTGAAGTACCCTTCTTGCGAAAGACGACTTCCCGACCCTTCGCGGCGAAGAAAGTAACACCGACACGCCTTTCAGAAGCCTGTCATCCCAAGCTTCCCGCAACTCCTTCTTCCTTCCGAAAAAGTCCTTGCCTTCGACGATGCATCCCGTCTTGATGTCGATCTTTTCAGTATCCATAACCCTATTCTCCTTAAAAAGTCTGACGGCATTATATATGTATTTGCGAAAACATGCAATATCAAATATATAAATAAATGTATATATGCAAAAATGAATATATCCATCTCGATGGAGAAAACATGCTTGTACCCCTCCCCACTCCGCTACTTTTTGTAAAAATCTTGACATTTCGCCGCATTTCCCTCAAAATTTATTTTTTATGACCCCTGCTCATTATGACTGAATTTTTTGACAGAGAATACACGGCGAAGGAAGCCTACGGGCGGCTATACAGGTATGCGCGTAAATACCATACCCGCTTCATCATCGGGTTGCTCGCGGGTTCCATCATGGCTGGCTTGTGGGTACCGCTGTTTCAGGTCATCCAGCCACTCCTGAATCTATAACCCCCGAGCAAGCCGGTGGATGACGGTAAACCCTCTATCGAGACGGACGGGATAATGGCAAACATCGCCACATTGTTTAGGAATCGGAAAATCAACGCCAAACGGCTTCTCTCTCATAGCGCATAAGGTAACATAATGTGTAGCAATGTCAAATTCATTCACTCTGGTAGAGATATAGCTAAATCACTTTAAAAATGTTCCATTCTTACATCCCGTTAGGGATGTATCTCTCGGTAGAAAAACGCCCCCCCCCATGTCCGCATCCCATCGGGATGCGCCTAAAAGAGGCATCCCGATGGGATGCCATGATTTTTTTGCGTTCTCTTGGGACACTACGCATGAACGCATAATGTCATTTTATAAGAGTGCCCAACCATCATCCCATGATAATCAATCGTCGCCTGAGGACAGCTTAATCCTACACATACCGATAACATCCCAAACAAAAGGAGGCAATGATGATATCGACAACGAATACGATGAGTTGATGAAATCACTAACCAACCCAGCAAAAGAAATTTCAGCAAAGAAAAAGAGATGGTGGCACATTTTCTGATTTACGTAAAAACATCAATTGTGTTCTTCGTGCCCCTGTGTGAGACAACATACACTGCCAACGAACTCAACCAATACACCCAGCGTACCGTCCCCCCCCCTCCTCCGTCGTCGGCTCCGCCCCCGACACTGGGATGCCAGGTCAACAAGCCTGTGGAAAAGTGATTCGTAAATTCAGTTGAAACCCATTCCATTTTTAACCACAATGGACACAATGGTTTTCACAATAGACACAAAGGATACAAGAGGGAATCGTGTCCATTGTGCATTCCATTTTGTC
>Ga0099364_10003194_pt1 | contig 25587 bp, 19 predicted proteins | sample TergutTh196P3_FD_73070 | JGI IMG/M metagenome (GOLD analysis project Ga0099364, IMG submission 73070) | Microcerotermes parvus P3 segment gut microbial communities from Pointe-Noire, Republic of the Congo - Th196 P3 | ecosystem: Host-associated > Arthropoda: Insects > Digestive system > Gut ...
GAGGGTCGTCAGTCGGCGGGACTGTGGATAGCGAGTACGCGGGTGGAGAAGTGGAACGATGTTGCGGTGTCGGAGCGTTGCAAGCATCGCGGGATGAGTGGGACGCAGCCGGGCGTATTGGCAATGGCTCTGCACGCGGCAGGAGTGAAGCGAAACGCAACACAAACAGAAAAAAACAACGCAAAAAAGCACACCACCCCGTGAACGGAAGGAAATTTAGTGGGTATTTTTCCTTTTCTTTGTGTCCTTTGCGGTAAAAAAAGAGGATTTAACCGCAAAGGGTTGCACAAAGTACGCAAAGAATAGTGCGAATTAGGGGATTATTAGAGGTTCCCTAATTCGCCTATTGCCCGAGTCTCCTATTGTCCGATACTTCTGTTGTATCCCTCGAACCTGTTCCTGAGCGAGGCGGGCGGTTCCCGACGGAGCGCTTCGTTTACACGTCTCTCATCCTGTGTTCCCGTTTGACTGTCCCGTATGCCGGCACGGTCTTGATTCGGACGCAAGCCCCAACTCCGCAAGGCATCTTCCCAAATGTTTCTTCCCTCCTGCTGTTGCGGCTGCTTACTATTTTCCGACATCGTTTTCCAACGGTCATAGAATTGCCGTAACTGCTCCTCCGACCAGCCTAACTGTTTAAGCAATTCCGCATTTGGTTTGTCATGTAATTGGTCTTCAAGATATTCCAAGACCATATTCGCCACTTGATCCGCATGCTGTAAATTGGGATCGTCCGGCGTGGTGTTTTGTGCTGCACCGGTGCCGCCGCCCGTGCCGCCCATCCGTTCTCCCGCTCCACCAGACTCGTCGCCGCCCTGACTGGCAGCACCCGGCTCTGCACCTTGCCCCTGTCCCGGCTCTGTGCCCTGCCCTTGTCCTGGCTCTGTACCTTGCCCCTGTCCCGGCTCTGCACCTTGCCCCTGTCCCGGCTCTGCACCTTGCCCCTGTCCCGGCTCTGTGCCTTGCCCTTGTCCCGGCTCTGTGCCTTGCCCCTGTCCCGGCTCTGTGCCTTGCCCCTGTCCCGACTCTGTGCCTTGCCCCTGTTCCGACTCTGTGCCTTGCCCCTGTCCCGACTCTGTGCCCTGTCCCAGTCCCGGCTCTGTACCTTGTCCCCGTTCACCGTCGGACGGTTGATTTGAGTCTCCCGGATTTCTTGGATCATTCCCCGTATTGTTGCGATTGGGCGAATTCGGGTTTAGTGCATCATTTTGCTGACGCTGCCCCGACCCCATCGGGGAATTACAGGCCGTACAATGATTGCCGTGCTGATTCGGTGCGCCGCAACTCGGACACGATGCGTCCTGCCCTCTATTTTGCTCCCGATTCGGCTGATTTTGATTCAAACTGTTTTCGTCGAACTTCCCCTCTCGTTTCATCTGCTCGACGATTCTTTCCATTGCATCACCATCTTGTGTTTCGGGATTCAGAGGATTATTTTGCTCTTGGCCGCCTTGCCCTTCGCTACCTTGCCCTTCGCTACCTTGCCCTTCGCTACCTTGCCCTTCGCTACCTTGCCCTTCGCTACCTTGCCCTTCGCTACCTTGCCCTTCGCTACCTTGCCCTTCGCTGCCTTGCCCTTCGCTGCCTTGCCCTTCGCTGCCTTGCCCTTCGCTACCTTGCCCTTCGCTACCTTGCCCTTCGCTACCTTGCCCTTCGCTACCTTGCCCTTCGCCGCCTTGCCCTTCGCTACCTTGCCCTTCTCTACCTTGCCCTTCGCTACCTTGCCCTTCGCTACCTTGCCCTTCGCTACCTTGCCCTTCGCTACCTTGCCCTTCGTCGCCTTGCCCTTCGTCGCCTTGCCCTTCGTCGCCTTGCCCTTCGTCGCCTTGCCCTTCGTCGCCTTGCCCTTCGCTGCCTTGCCCTTCGCCGCCTTGCCCTTCGTCGCCTTGCCCTTCGGACTCGTTGTCTCCATTACCCTGATCCCCTCCGGGCTCATCCGGTCCGCCCGCATCCGTGCCGCTATCGTTTGCCTGCTTTTCGCCCCCCTTCGGTTGCTCTTCGCCCTCCTCGTCTGTTTGTTCTTGTACCGGTTCCTCCTCCTTTTGAATGGGCTCGACCACGTTAATCGTTATTTTTCGCGTCGAACTGACATTGCCTTCGGGCAGTTTTGTATCGACGGCTTCTGCCCAAACATCGACGGAATCACCCACAGCCAGCCGCTTGGTGAGCGGCGAAAAAATGTACGTCTTGGTGATGGCCCCCCGGTGTGCGGTCGGTCCCGAAGCGGGAGATTCGAGAAACTGCACGTCGGGAATCCGCTTGCCGGGGGATTCCGACTTGAAACGGAGATGCCGCAATGCGAAATCGGGGTCTTCCGCCTGAATGGGGAAGGGCAACGACTCATTAAGCGGTATCGAAATCCGGTCCTCCTTCAAATGTTGAGCGGTGTCCGCCCATTGCACCCTCGGCGGTTGGTCGGGGATGACCTCAATCCGGTAAATCCCGCTGCGCCGCGAAGCATTGCCGTTTTCATCCATTGCCTGAAAGGAAAACGTTTTATAGGGGAAGGGATGTTTGAGCGTCAAAGTTCCCCGTGCTTCAGTTTTCTCCGCATTGGTGATACGCATGGCGACATTGCTTGCCGGATTGCCGTCGAACAGGAGGTCAATTTTTTCCAACGGCAACGTACTGCGGACGGCCACCGTAACCGCTGTCCCTTCGAGTGCCCTTACGTCGCCGCCGAATTCAATCGTTTCCGACGGCAAACCCGTGTAGCCGGGGAAATCGTATTGCAACGACACTATTTCAATGGAGGCCGCCGGAAAAACATCAATGCGGTATTGCTTGCTCCGGCTGTCCCCCTGAGCGATCCAGTAATCGACACTGCTGTTGAAACCGCGATCTGCACCTTGCCTGCCGGGCGGAAACTGCGTTTCGTGGGCAATTCCTCCCTCTGGTATTGACATGGGAATCCGCTGCCCGACCGCTTGACCATCATCCGTCGAAAAGACCAGATAGACGGGCTCTGCACTTCGGCTGACCACTTCCGCCGAAATAGTGAGTGTTTCTCCTTGCAGTGCGGTGGTATTGCCGGGATGAACATTCCGAAACTGGGCGGCTTGCGGACGCTCAATATCAGCAAAGGGATTAATCAGCCGCCCCACAGAGGGGAGCGGATTCTTCGGCGAAAGAGCGGCGTAAACGACGAACAAAATGAGCAATGCCGTAAAAAAGGTGCCCGCCACAATCAGTTTGTGCAGATCGACGGCATGTCCTGCGGGAACGGTCTGTACATTGGCCGCTGCCGTTTTGACGATCCCGTCGAACATCCGGTCATGGATTTTTGCTTGCGGAATATGTTCCCTTTCCTCCCTTTCTTGCCGGAGCAAGAGCCAGTTAATCAGGGAGTTCTTGAAAGTATGGACATCTTTTTCAATCAGGTCGGCTGTATAGACGGGATTGATCGGATAGATCAATATCGGTACGATTTTCCAATAGATATAAGAACCCGCCAGGGCGGCGAGGGCGGCGAAAACACCTAGGCGGAGCGGCATGGAGAGTCCCTCTTTGAGCAGCCAGTGGTCGGCAAGGACGGCAAGGAACAATCCCCCGAAGAGCAGGACAAGGAGAATCAGCAGGGAGAGCGCAAGGTCAACCTTCCGCACCAGTCGACTGGTTGAGTCGATGTGCTGTTCGACGGCCGATTCTAATGGAGAAATTGTAGGGGAACTCATGACTCTATGTTCACTTATTTGTTCACTTATTCACAACGGCAGGGTTGCCCTTTTTCTTGAAACATTACCTTTTAGAGGAATCAACCCGCTTCCATTATACAATATATCTGTATGCAAGGGGGGGTAAAATTGGGAAGCCCCGAGCGGACTCTGGGACATGGCCTAGCAGTTTCCATTTTTTAGGTTATACTTGGCGGACTGGGGTGATCGGTTAGCGATAGTGGTTCAATGATTTATTTTCCTTGTAGCGATTGCCGTTACGAAGTTTCCGCACCGGATGACGCGGCGGGGAAGTATGTGCTTTGTCCCAGTTGTTTTGCCCAAGTGCGTGTTCCGCCGCCCGTAACGAATCAAAAAATCGCAGCGGCACAGGAAGCAGATCAGGTCTATGGGTTGCGTTTCGGCAATGAAGTTAAACAATACAAAGACACCATTCCCGTGTACTGTAAGTTGTGCCGTACCCTGATGTACGCCGCACCGGAACGTATCGGTTCCTTTCAAACCTGTCCCGATTGCGGCACGAAAACGCAAGTACGCCCCGTTTTGGGAAAAACTGAACCGCAATCGTAGGGAAGCGTGAACATATTGCGGTGTTCCTCTTTGCTGAAAAACCCGTTTTTTTTGCATCCTTTGTGTATTCCTTTGCGCCCTTTGCAGTTAAATCCTCTTTTTTCACCGCAAAGTACGCAAAGTCCAATTTCATGCCGCTTTCAGTATATTAGAGGTTTCCTATTGGCTTACACGACGGGGACTGTTTTGTTAGAATATCAGCGGTTTACTAAAACCTGCCAAAACAATGGACTACGCCGCCGAATCGCTGAAAAAGCACTACGAATGGAAAGGCAAAATCGAAGTGATCTGCCGCTCCCCACTGGAAACCCGGGACGACCTCTCCATCGCTTACACTCCCGGCGTGGCAGAACCCTGTCTGGAAATACAAAAGGACATCGCCAAAAGTTTTGACCTAACACGCCGAGGCAACCTCGTCGCCGTGATCACCGACGGCACCGCCGTCCTCGGACTCGGCGACATCGGACCCGAAGCAGGTATGCCCGTCATGGAAGGAAAATGTGCGTTGTTTAAGGCATTTGCCGATGTCGATGCCTTTCCGCTCTGCATCCGCTCCAAAGATGTCGATGAAATTGTCAACACCATCCGCTTGCTTGCCGGCAGTTTCGGCGGAATTAACTTGGAAGACATTTCCGCTCCACGTTGCTTTGAAATTGAACGACGACTCAAAGAGTGTTGCGATATTCCGATTTTTCACGATGACCAACATGGCACCGCAGTGGTAACACTGGCGGCAATGTTCAACGCACTCAAACTGACGGGCAAAAAAATCGACGAGATTTCCGTCGTTACCAGCGGCGCAGGTGCCGCCGGAATTGCCGTGATTCGTTTGCTCGTAGCGATGGGCTTGAAAGATGTCGTACTCTGCGACCGGCAAGGGGCAATTTATCAAGGACGCAACGATCTCAATACCGAAAAAGCAGAGATGGCGGCGATCACGAATCAACAGAAAAAAAAGGGAACGCTTGCCGATGTGTTGCGAGGAGCGGATGTGTTCATCGGTGTGTCCGTACCGAATTGTGTTACGGCGGAAATGGTCAGGAGTATGAATCCGCAGCCGATTATTTTTGCGATGTCGAATCCGGTACCGGAAATCTTCCCGGACGAAGCAAAGTCGGCGGGAGCGGCGGTCGTAGGGACGGGGCGGAGCGATTTTCCGAATCAGATTAACAATGTCTTGGCGTTTCCGGGCATTTTTCGCGGAGCGTTGGATGTTCGGGCTCATGACATTACCGATGCCATGAAAATAGCGGCGGCGCGAGCGATAGCGGATGTGGTAAAAGAGTCGGAACTCAGTGCAGAGTATATTATTCCGAGTCCGCTGAATCGGAACGTCGCTCCCGTAGTGGCTCAAGCCGTTGCCGAGGCATACAAAGCCTGTTAATAGACCGACAACGGCATGAAATTGTCCATTGCGGTTACGCTTTTTTTAACTGTAAAGGACGCAAGGCCAGTATCCCTATCACTTTTAATGTGCCCATCACTCATGCACGACCCAAAAATTCGCCTGAACGGGTATCTACCCGAATGGTCTCCCCCTCTTCCAGATATTCCGGCACTTGTACTTCCAAGCCGGTTTCCAAGGTTGCCGGCTTGCTGCGGGAAGTCGCCGAGTTTCCCCGTGCGGCAGGGTCACAGCGGATAACCTTCAACGACACCGCCGCCGGCAGTTCAATACCCACAGCCTCCCCATTGTAAATCAATGCTCTAATCCCTTCGAGTTCTTCCGTGATGTACTGCAATTCTTCGGCAATGTCCCCCTTTTTGAGGGTGTATTGGTTGTAATCCTGATTATCCATGAACACACAGCCGTCGGCATCGCTATACAGGTATTTCGCCTCGCGGCGTTGAAAGTCGGCGGTATCAATCGACTCGGTGCCCTTCAGAGTAATATCGGTCTTTTGCTTTGTGAGTAGGTTCCGTGCCCGAAACTTGTAAAGCGTCGCCGCACCGCGTGCCGAAGGGGATTGAACATTGACCCCTTCAATAATACAGGGAGCACCATTATAAACAACGACTTCGCCCCGCTTGATTTCCTTGGCGTTCATGAAGGTTAGAGGTGAAAAGGAAACGTTTGTCCAAGTGATTGTACCATATCTTTGTGCCCCTCGTACAGAGCCCGTTCACAGAGCCCGTAACGTCAGTTAGGGACGTTCACAGAGCCCATGGCGTAAGGCTTCCGCCAATAAATGTCATACCCTTTTATGTCCCCTCCCCCTTTGGGGGAGGGCTAGGGTGGGGGCTGAACGTTTGAAAGTTTCGCCCTCCCCCTAACCCCCTCCCAGAGGGAGGGGGTTAGGTATATTAGTTTCTAGCGAAAGCCTAAGCCAGGGACACGTTACGGTAAATCCCTGGCTTACGCCACGGACTCTGTGAACGGGCTCTGTGAACGTTTTAGCCGGAACGTTAACATAGACCAAATAGATAATCTGTTCCGAATGTGCGTATTATATACAGACCGGAGGAAAAGGTCAAAATCTTGCTCAAGTCTTTCCGATACCCCAATGAAGCAAGGGAATCGGTTTCCCTGTCCTTGGATGCTGTTGCCCCAGTAGGGCACCTGTCGAACGCGTGAAACCAAGGGCATTTACTCAACGCTAACAAGAGGATAAATGACAATGAGAAAGACAATTTTTGGATGCCTCGGTGTCGCAGCGGTCGCCTTTGCCCTGCAATTCACCCCGGCGGATGTACAAGCACAAGGATTCTTCAGCAGAAGTTGCGACCCCTGCGACGCAGCCGGATTCTGCGACCCCTGTGACCAAATCGGCAACGGAAGTTGCTTCGACGACCTCGCATGCGACCCGTGCGGAGCACTCAATGGATGCGGACCCAAAGCAGGGAAATGGTTCCTCAACGGACACATCGAAGCAGGATTCTTCGCAAATGGACACGGAAATAGAGCAGTCCATGACAACATAGGGGAGGGCAGAGCATACAATGGTGAAACTGGTAACACTGAGTATCTGCAAAACACCCGGCTCACCGGCGGACAACTCAATCAGGTCTATATTTCGGCAGGCCGCTCTGTCGATGGACGGCGCGGATTGGACATCGGCGGAACCGTCGATTTCACCTTCGGAAGCGATGCCTATCTGGTACAAGCCCGAGGCTTGGAATATGGTGCCGGTCATGGCTTGAACGGCGACGATGAAGGACGTTGGGGAACGGGCGATTACTTCTCCGCTTTCGCTCAGGCATACATCGAAGCCGAGTATGGACGTTTGAATGTCAAAGCCGGTAAGTTTTATGCTCCTTTCGGCATTGACAGTTACAAGTCCACCGAGAACTTCTTCTATTCCTGGTCGCCGACGATGTTGATTGTTCCGACGACCGCAGGCGGTGCGTATGCAACCTACAAACTCAATGACCGTGTCTCCGTACTCGGCGGTTGGGTTATACCGGATGAACTCGGCGAAAGCAGCAAAAACAATGCTGTCCTCGGCGGATTCTCCTGGACACCGGGCAAGAGATTCACGGGAAGTTACACCTTCGCCATTGGAAAAGATACACAAGGAGAACTGTTCGACATCAAAACGGATTATTTCCTGCAATCCTTGACCGCCACGGCACAGGTCACCAAACGCGTGAAATACGTCTTTGACTGGACTCTCGTCAATGCCAATGGCAGAGGAGAGGAGAAATCAGTGAAGGGTGCAGCCTACGCCCTCATGAACGAACTCATTTATCAGCACAACAAGAAATGGGCCTTCGGAACCCGCTTTGGAGTGCTTAACATGAATGATTACGCGGCGTATAACTACGACATCGAAGACGGCTGCGATTGGTACACTGTTTCTCTCGGTGCGAACTGGACACCGAACAAGTGGCTGACCGTGAAACCGGAAGTACGCTACGATTGGACTGACGCAAAAGATACTGCTGTCAAGATGTTCAATGGTGGGAATAACACCTATCAGGTCTCTGGCGGCGTTTCCGCAGTGGTGAAGTTTTAGTTTGGGTTCACGGAGTCTGGACAAAAGGGCCGGGGATATAGGCGGTACTCCGCCGTAATCCCCGGTTTTTGTGCGTGAACATCCGGGGAGAGTCCCTAACTGACGTTACGGGCTCTGTGAACGCTGCTTTTTCCATGTTATTTGCAGAATGATACACTAGACGGCAAACAACACCTGTGGTAGAATACCCCAGTATGTACGACAGGGAACTTCTGCGGTTATCGATTCTAGAAAAAGCGTTGAAATTCGGCGACTTTACTCTTGCCTCCGGCAAAAAAGCAGCCTACTATCTGGATTGCCGACAAATCACCCTCGATTCCGTCGGGGCAAAACTAATCGGCGAAGGAATACTAGAACTGTTGCAACGCAATGCCATACCGCAGGCTGTGGGAGGAATGTCCATCGGTGCCGATCCTATTACTGCCGCGGTCATTACCGTTGCCGCTTATCAAAACATTCCGCTCAAAGGGTTTATGGTGCGCAAACAGAGCAAAGGGCATGGCACCAATCAATTCGTGGAAGGGCCCCTCGTTGCGGGCGACCGCGCTGTGATCGTTGAAGATGTCGTAACCACCGGCGGGTCTTCACTCGAAGCCATTACAAAGGTCGAAGCCCTCGGCGTGACTGTAGAGGGAGTTATTGCGATTATTGACCGGCTCGAAGGAGGAGGCGAAATGTTTGAGGCCAAAGGCTATCCTTTTTGTTCTCTTTTTACCGTTCGGGATTTTGGGATACATTAACACCGCAAAATACCAAGGATTGCTCTTTGCACGATATGTCAAAAAAAACGAATAACAACGATGCCGCAGACAACGATGCCGCAGACAACGATGCCGTTGACAGAGATGCCGTTAACAAAGATACCGCGTTCCAGGTTTTCTTATTTCAATGGGCGGCGAGAGGATCGGCGGTTGCCTTTGAAATGGTCATTCCCGCTCTCATCGGTATTGGACTCGACCGGTTTTTCGGCACCGTTGCTCTGTTCACGATTCTCGGCGTGATCTGCGGGATGGCACTCGCCTTTTGGCAACTTTACAAATTTACGGAATTGTAACTCTTCCCCCCTTCATCTGTTTACAGGGAACCTCTAATAAGGCTTCCGCCGGAAAGTGATAGACCGCAAACAGAAGCCGATGTTATTTTTTTTCTTTGCGAACTTTGCGTCTTCTTTGCGACCTTTGCGGTTAAAAAAGGAGTAACCGCAAAGGGCACAAAGGGTTGCGCAAAGAACGCAAGCAAGAAACGTCTCTTTTCTACCCGTTTCCAGTAGAGTCTATTACCGTCCGGTTCGGATTTCCACGCGGGAACCCTCTGTTTCGCCCACGTGTTGGAGCATTTGCAGCCGCTCCCGGTCGATACCGAGCGATACGAAGTAATCCCAGACATTGACGGCACGGGCATACGCTAAATCCAACTCCCGACGGTAAGCAGAGGGTTCACCTACCGCCGCTTGACCGACAATATGTATCCTGTGGGGCATGCCCAGCAGTTGGTGGTGAAGTTTGTTCAATTCCTGTTTTGCCGACTCGGAAAGGTCTTCGCTGCCCCAGTCGAAAAGGACAATGCCGCCGACTTGCTGTCCGGCAGGCCGCGACGACAAGCCCGTCTTGAACGATTGGTCGGTGCCGAAAAGCCCGAAACCGCCGCGAAGCGACTCCGTAGCCCGTTGAAATTTCGTCTCCTGTACCGTACTGAGAGCGTAGAGCATCACGAAAAGGCAGAGCAGGAGCGACATCAAATCGCTGTACGAAATAAGCCATTCAGGGGTGTCGGGTGTCTCTGTTTGCATAGTTTTTTCAGTATTCATGGAACTGCCGTCCAAAAATGGCGGTACGTCAATCATTTCGATTTTTTCTCTGCTCCTTTGCGTCCCTTGCGTCCTTTGCGGTTATTTTTTTAACTGCAAAGAGCACAAGGGACACAAGGAATAAAACTGTTCATAGAGCCCCGTTGACAGAGCCCGTGGCGTAAGCCAGGGAATAACCGGATGATTCCGGGCGTAAGCCAGGGAACAATCGAATGATTTCCTGGCTTACGCCACGGGCTCTGTCAACATCTTTCCGCTATCGGAACGTCTGGCGTACCTTTATTGCTGTCATCATTTCTTGTATCTGTTGTTCGGTGTCGCGGTTAACCAATCCGCGCTGGCGGATTGCCGCCAATGTTCGTTCTGCTTCATCGAAACGCCGCAATGCTGTAAGGGTTTCCGTTTTGCCTATCAAGACTTCGTAGGGTTCACTGCCTTGCGGATAAAAACTTTGTATCGTCAGCCACGTCGCCCATGCTTGTTCGGGTTGTCCGCAACTCATTTGTAAAGCGGCAAGTTCTATCAAAAGTCCGGTGTCATGGGGAGCAAGGGACACTGCCCGAAGGTAATCGGCACATGCTTCATGAAGCATTAGCAGAATTTGCGTTGCCGACGTGTGTTCGGCTGATCCGGCTTGATGGGTTGCTTGTAAACGTTTTGCTCTTCCGCGCAACGCCCAACTTCGGGCATCCTGTGAAGCCAAACGCACGGCATCGTCCGCATGCCGGTGGGCGATCTCTACTATTTGGGGGTTGTTCGTGAATTCCTGAATGGTCAGATACTTTTCTGCGAGGGAAATATGAAGGGAAGCATTATTTTGTCCCCCTCTTTTGACGGCTTCTTCCAGTTGCTCGAGCGACTCTTGGTACTTTCCTTGTTGCCAGAGGACTTCGGCATAATACCGTCGATGGTTGATATCATTTTTGTTCCATTTGACGGCATCTTCCAGCCGTTTTTCTGCTTCGGTCAAATTACCTTGTTCCAGTGCGACAATTCCTTGCCGGCTCTGTTCGCTGCCGAAGTAATGACTTGGCGAAATCGGCGCAAGCGACCGGTTGAGTTGACACCCCATCGCCAAAACCAGCAGCATAGAGAGGGCAAAAAACCGGAACATGAAGGGAATCATAGCGTTTTTGACGCAATGATACCAGAGCAATTTTTTGCACCTCCTGACACCCGTCCGCAAATGACACCCGTCCGCAAATGACACCCGTCAGGGAAATTACTGACGCTTTTCGACGTAGCCTATGTTAGACTTCCCATTGAAAATTGAAACTTGGAAGCTGGCGGACACACACGGAGAGCTACCGTGTGAAAGAGACTTTCGACAGCGAATAGTGGTAGAAGTGTTAGCACCGTTTACTCGCTGATCACCACTTTACTAAAAACGGTGAAGGTTACGGCCCCCTTTCAACTGCCCGACGGTGTCGGTTACGTCATCCACCGAATAAGCATTCCTGCCGAAGGCTTGTGCCTTTGGAACGTTACCCAGAGTGAGAACGACGAATGCTGAGCACCTTACTCTAAAACCCCACCTGTGTTTTTCAGTTTTCCGAGTTCAATTTTCAATTTTTTATAGGTTGTAGTATAAAATCCTTTGCGTTCCTTGCGTACTTTGCGGTTAAAAAAGATTTTACCGCAAAGGGCGCAAAGAAAGAAACGTTCACCGAGTCCGCAACGTCGGTTAGGGACGTTCACAGAGCCGCGGGTTCAGTGAACGTTGCTAACTTTGTGAACGTCCCTAACTGACGTTACGGGCTCTGTGAACAGTGGCGATGTGCCATTGCCCAATCCCCGGCACTTTTTCCGTCTGCACGTCTATTACTCTCCGCGGCATCTTGCTTGCAAGTTTTTCCGGTTATGGTATACTACCTCCGGTGCTTCTAGGGGGAAACAGGGGAATCGATGCAGGTTCAATTAATTATCGCAGGCGAACAGCATAAAGGACGCGTGATTCCCATCAACGTCCCCTCGTTTACTATCGGCAGGGCGGAGGGGGCTAATCTTCGTTCACGCAGTCCCAGTGTCAGCCGGCATCACTGTACCATTCAAGTAGGTGATGATACAGTGATGATACAGGATTTGGGCGGAGAAAATGGAACTTTTGTCAACGGCAACCGTGTTACATCGCCGCTTCCCCTAAAACATGGGGACAAACTCGTGGTTGGTACACACTTGTTCGTACTCTCCATCAAACAGGGGGAACAAGTCCAAGAGACTGCTCCAAATGAACTCTTTGAATTGACTCCTCCCCCGACAACTTCTCCCGCTCCGAAAACCCCAGCAAAATCGGAGGAAAGCGTTACTCTGTCCCTTAACCCCAAAACGGGCGCGGCTGCCGCAGCATCGAAAAAAGCCGCACAAGAGCCCCTTGTACAGGAGCCCGAAGTCATGTTCGAGGTTCGACTCGATGGGCAACGGGTCTCCGTAACGAAAAGCCGATTGTTCGATTTGGCACAGAGAGGTTCCATTTCGCCGGATGACCTCATCACTGTTGCTGGAACCAAGGTTTTTGCGGATTCGATTCAAGGCATCGTTTTCGGTACCCAATCTTCCGCCCCTCCCCCGCCCCCCCTTCCATCGGCTCCCCCTCCATCGGCACCGCCGCCGCAGGCTTCTCCAAAGTCTGTCCCTCAAGCACCCGCACGGACGGCCGCCGTCGCCGCCGCAGAGTCGGCACCCTTTGATTTTTCCGATTTTGGAGATGCCGGTGATGATGCCGCCTTCTTCGATAACATCACCGCCGAGGGGCCCGCTGTCCGCATTGCCCGAAAGGAAAGTGCATTGAATGCGATTTGGAAAGCACTGGATATCTCATTCAGCCGTGTCTATACGATGGAGGGGAATAACCTTGTTATCCATAGTATCAAGGCACTCTATTATATTCTTGTCGTTGTTTGTCTGTTGGTCATTTTTTGGATGTGGTTTAACATTTTTGGGCAGGGTATTACCGACGGGAACTTGTTAAAGGCCTTTTCTGATCATTTTGTTGGGCTGGCGGTGGTTACATTTGGCTGTGTTGCGATCATCGTGATCGTTCGGATGCTTATCGAAATGCTCCTCTTGGCATGGCTGGAGTCTGCCCGGCATGAAGAAGAGGAAACAGAGCAAGACGCACAGTGATATACTGAAAACGGCATGAAGTTGGACTTTGCGGTTAAAAAAATGAGGATTTAACCGCAAAGTTCGTAAAGAAAAGAAGAATCCTCTCTTTATCTTTGCACACCCGTGCGTCCGGGGACTACGGAGGGGGGTGTCCAAGTTGAGTGGGTAAACGTTTTTTTTGCTTATTACGTTATCTTCTTTGCGTACTTTGCGCAACCCTTTGCGCACTTTGCGGTTAGATATTTTTTCAACCGCAAAGAACGCAAAGAATAAGGAAAAACACCCACTCAACTTGGACACACCCACTACGGAGTCCCCCCTGTCCCCGGCTCTTTGGCAGGCAGACTCTTCGGCAGGCACCAACTTTATTTTGAGCAGCCCCGCGTACTACCATACCCGTTTCGCCGGATCGGCTGCGGGAACCTTTCGAGACAATCCCGCATCAATGAATTGTCCGCCGTCGGTCTGTTTGCAATGGATCGCAATCACATTTGTCCCCGACTTGACCGCTTCGGCGGCATTCATCAGCGGTAACCGAATGTAATCGGTCACGTAGCCCTGCCGTTCTGCTACCTTCACACCATTGATATAGACCACGCAGTCCTCATCATGATAAAGGTCAAGCACCAGATTCGTCGGGTCCGCCGCATCTTCGGCAGATAACTCAAAGGATTTGCGAATCCAAATATCGCTCGTATTCCATTCCGTTCTGACCGTTGTATTCGGGGTCATCGCAGTACCGAAGCCGGACTCTCCCGTCCGCCATGATGAAGCATCGAAATCGGGCTGTTCCCAGCCTTCATCGGGAGCACGTCTGCGGTATGACCATTCGGAAGCCTCCGCCCGTGCCGTCGGAAGAATCGTCTTGAGCGTCGGCGGTTCCAAACGCAACGCTTCATTTGAAGCCCTGAACTTGTCAATATCAACTTTGATGACTTCCCGGTCATAGGTCATCAAACCATTCACTTCGACCTCCACGTCGGTCGTTTGCGTATAGACGGCCGCGGAGAGTCCCATGCCGATTAAGGGATGAAGTCTGTCATTGAGTTCCATATAGGTCGCCAAGAGGTCATCTTTGTCTCTCAAATTGCCGCCGTAGCCCCAATTTTGGTCAGTAACACGCCAAAGATGCCCTTCGATGGGCAACCCGAGACCGCCGTACTCGCCGAGAACGGTCGAACGGTTCTCTTCCGCCGGGGACATCGAGGGGCCCCGATAATGGTGCCTCACATGTTGGTCGCCGCAGCCGCGGTCTGCCCAGCCGCTCGGGCCGTTGACAATCCGTGTCGGGTCAAGTTGCTTCGTCCAATTCAAAATCCGGCAGGTGTCAAACTGTCCCCAGCCTTCGTTGAAGGGCACCCAAACAATGATACTCGGATAGTTGTAAAAGTTTTCGATGATAGCCTTCCACTCATGTTCATAATTAGCAACCGACTCTGCCGAACGGATAGCGTCAGGCTGGTCGGGACGGATATGTTTTGTCGGTTCACCGTTCGGCATATCCTGCCAAACGAGCACTCCCAGCCGGTCGGTGTGATAATAGAAGCGTGCCGGTTCGACTTTGACGTGCTTTCGCAACATGTTGTATCCCAGCAGTTTTGTAATCTCGACATCGTAAACCAACGCCTCATCGGTCGGAGCGGTGTAGAGTCCATCAGGCCACCAGCCTTGGTCGAGCAGGCCATGCTGGAAGACGAACTTGCCGTTAAGCATCAATCGGGTAAATCCTCTTTCGCACTTCCCCAGGGAGACTTCCCGCATCCCGAAATAGGAGTCGACGGAGTCTATTACCCGGCCTGCCCGGACGATTTCGACTTTCAAGTCGTACAGGTGCGGTGTTTCCGGTGTCCAGAGCGTCGGATTTTGAATTCTCACGACAAGCGGACTGCCGGGCTGTCCCTCGGCCACGCTTGAAGATTGCCGGACTGCCTGACGTTGCCGAAAGAGTCCCCGTTGCACAATTTGCTCCTGCTGTCTCTCTTCGGAAACGACGCTGGCACGGATTCGGTCGCCCCGCTGCAATCCTTCGGCGGTAACATTGAGCGTCAACGTGTTATTTCTGATGTTCGGCACCATTTTGAGCCGTTCGATGAATGTTGCCGGCACGGGTTCGAGCCAAACGGTTTGCCAGATACCCGTAACGGGCGTGTACCAGATGCCGTGCGGATTGTTATGCTGCTTGCCGATGGGCTGATAGCCGTCGGTGGTGGGATCCCAAACAATGACTTTCAATTCTTGTTCACCGCTTGGTTTCAGGGCATCAGTAATATCAAAAGAGAAGGGCGTATATCCGCCGATGTTTCTGCCGACTTCCTTGCCGTTGACGAAGACGGTGGTATCCCAATCGACCGCACCGAAATGGAGCAGAATGCGTTTGCCGTTCCATTCGGCATCGGCAGGAACCGTGAATGTCCTTGTGTAGTGCAGTTTATTGTCTGTGCCGACCCGCTTGCCGACACCGGAGAGGGCAGATTCCACAGGAAAGGGAACAAGAATTTTACCGTTGGCGGTTGTCGTGGTGCCTGCATGGTCAGTGATGGCGTAATCCCAGAGTCCGTTGAGATTGAGCCAGGTTTCGCGTTCCATTTGCGGACGCGGATACTCCGGCAATGGATTATTCGGGTCAACATCTTTGGCGAACTTGCTGACGATTCTATCGCCGACAATTTGCCATTCATCGGCGAGGGCAAGTGCCGGCAAAAATAGGAACAGGCAAAGCAAGAGGGAGAGTTGTTTCTTCATCGATTGTATCTTCATTGATTGCAGGGGTTAAATGATTGCTCTCATAACGCCGTCATTGTATCAGATTGCCGAAGAAAAAACAGGTTGGCAGGGGTGAGTCAACCCGAAGAATGTGTCCAAGTTTAGTGGGTCTTTTTCCTTTTCTTTGCGCCCCTTTACGTATTTCTTTGCGTACTTTGCGGTTAAAAAAGAAGATTTAACCGCAAAGGATGCGCCGCGTTCACAGAGCCCGTGGCGTAAGCCAGGGAATCGTTCGGTTGATTCCCTCACTGACGTTACGGGCTCCGTGAACGCGTTTTCTTTGCGACCCTTGCGGTTAAGTCTTTTTAACCGCAAAAGCCGGAATGGAGCGCAGCGCAATGACGGTACTACCTTATTAGAGATTCACTTAAAATACTCCTCTTTGAAAATATGTTTCGCCACTTTTTCCCGTAACACTGCGGAACTAAACGGCTTGACCACGAAATCGCTGGCACCGAGATTGATGGCGGCCGTAACATTGTCGATAGTGCCTTCGGACGTTAAAAAGATGATGGGAGTCTGCCGATGTTCCGGCAATTCACGTATTCGGAGAAAAACATCGTACCCGCTCAGGCCGGGCATATTAAAATCAAGCAGAAATAATTCAGGGGTTACTTTGATCTTTTGCAAAAACTCCTCTAACATCTCCGGCTTGGAAAGGGTTTGCACATTGAAACGGTTACGCAGCGCATATTGAATGGAACGCAGCATGTGAGGAACATCGTCAATGGCAAGGACACAAGGCTTGCCGACACTTCTCGCATTCTGGACATCCTCTTCCCGTTGTAACTGTTGACGATAATTCGGGTTCAGGAGAGTTTCAATCCGCTCCTGTAAATAGGGAACAGAAAAGGGCTTTATCACATGATCGACGGCACCGAGACTGATTCCAACAGCAACGCTGTCCTCATCATTTTTGGAAGTGAGAAAGATGACTGGTATATCAACGAATCGGGGATCAGCCTTGAGTTTTTTCAGGGCTTCATAGCCGTCGACTCCGGGCATATTAATGTCCAGCAGAATGACATCGGGAATGACATTTTCGAGAATCAGAAACATCCTCTCTGCGGAGATTGCGGGAAAAACTTCGTAGATGTCTTGGAGTTTCTGTTTCCCCATCATCAGCCCGAATCGGACATCATCCACCAAAATAACTTTTCTACGAACAGTGCTCACAGTTGTCCTTTTCCGGGAATCTACTCGAAATGGGGCTTCACAAGAAGTTCCTTTCCAGTGTACAAAATTGTTTGAAAATGACAAGCCCTCGTAAACAATGACAAGCCCCAGTAAACAGCGTCGTGAACGTCCTTGATTATTCTTTGCCGTTCACAGAGCCCGTAGCGTAAGCCAGGGACGTTCACGGAGTCCGTGGCGCGGGGCCAGGGAACAACCGAACACGTCCCTAACTGACGTTACGGGCTCTGTGTGCTCCGGACTCTGTGAACATTGGACTCTGTAAAGCGTTCCCGCCAGCCCGGTAACATGAACAAGCCCTACTCAAATGAGCCCCTACTCAAACGAGAAGGATGTTCCCGATTGCAAGACATGGAGTATGAAATCGCTTTCAGGACGTTTGACTGACGATTTGTCCAGGGATGATTGCTGGGCATACTGTGCTGCCGAAGCGGAGAGGGCGGAAACCATATTGTCGGGGCCCATCTGTTGCAACATGTTCAGCACTTCTGCCAGTCGGGAAATGTCTAAAAATTCCCCCTGTAATCCGCCGAGTGCATTTTGGAATGCCTCCTTGTTCGGCATTTCACCCAGAATCGATAGTCCATCATCGCCGTTTTTGAGGTGCATGTCTTGCGCCGGCAAGCCCGCCCCTTGCACGTTGGCCATAAGATGGGACTCGAAATTTTTCATCTTGAGTTGCAGCATATTGGCAAGCATGTCGCCTCGCTGTTTCAGTTGGGCAAGTCCCATCAAATCGAGTTCGCCGGAGTCTGCCGACTCGCCGCCGCCCTTCATTTCCGCATTGAGAAACTGCTGCAACATCATTGCCGAAGAGGAGAACGTTACACTGTCCGCCGATTGCCCCTGAGGGGATGCCGTGGTCATTGTTTGGGCAAGTTGCGCCGCCTGTCCCGACTGAACGCCGAACACGTTCGAATAATTATTGATGAAGGAAGTTGCACCGAGCATTGTTTTTCCGTGATAGGAGCATCAAACGGAGAAATGTAGCAATTTCGCGGAAACAAGTCCAGAGCAAAAGGGTAATGCGCAGTGTGTGTCAAAACTTTTTGGGAGTTTTTTGGGGAACCTCTTAATAATACAAAAAAAACTTTGTGTTCCTTGCGCAACCCTTTGCGCTCTCTGCGGTAAAAAAAGATTTAACTGCAAAGTACGCAAAGGTTTTTTTCATACCGTTTTCAGTCTATGCACCCACATGGACACATCCGATTGCTTCAAAATGCTGGTTGCATACCCAGTTGATCCATGATGAATGACCAAACGTCGGTCGACTCATCGATCACCTTAGATATCGGCTTGCCCGCGCCGTGTCCCGCCTTCGTTTCTATGCGGATATAGGTTGGATTTAATACATCGTGTTCGCGCTGCGTTTCCTGCATTGCCGCCACAAACTTAAAAGAATGTGCAGGCACCACCCTGTCATCGTGATCCGATGTCGTTACCAACACCGCCGGATAATTCACCCCAGACCTGATATTGTGCAACGGTGAATAACCCAGCAAATACTCAAACATTTCCTTGCTCTCTTCGCTCGTGCCATAGTCGGTCGCCCAAGCCCAGCCGATAGTGAACTTGTGATAACGCAACATGTCCAACACTCCCACCGCCGGAAGTGCCGCCTTGAACAAATCAGGACGCTGCAAAATCACCGCCGCTACGAGCAAACCGCCATTCGACCCGCCCTGACACGCCAGTTTTTCCGGCGAAGTATATTTGTTTTCTATGAGAAACTCCGCCGCCGCAATGAAATCGTCGAAAACATTCTGCTTTTGCAACTTCGTGCCGGACTTGTGCCACGTTTCGCCATATTCTCCGCCGCCGCGCAAAACAGCGTGAGCATAGATTCCCCCTTGCTCAAGAAAGGGAATCCTAAATGCCGAGAACGACGGACGAACACTGATGTTGAATCCGCCGTAGCCGTAAAGCAACGTCGGATTGTTGCCGTCCTTTTGCAAGCCTTTTTTGTAGGTCAGGAAAATCGGCACCTTTTTGCCGTCGGAGTTTTCGTACCACACCCGCTCGGTCAGGTAGTCATCCTTATTGAAATTGATTTCCGAAGGGAAAAACTCCTCCCGCTCTCCCGTCTCGATGTTGCATCGGTAAATCACCGTCGGATAAGTGTACGACGTGAACGATTGAAAATAGACATCAGAATCCTTTTCGCCGGAAAAGCCGGTCATTCCAAGCGTCGGCAGTTCGATTTCCCGGATTCGTTGTCCCGACTTGTCATAGACAAAGGCTTCGTGGGCGGCATCTTTCAGATAGGTAACGATAAACTTTCCGCCGATGCACGAAACGCTGGACAAGAGCGAGTCGGTCTCTGGGATGACATCGACCCAATGTTCCGGCGTGGGATTGGAAGGATCAAACCGCACTAGCCGTTTGTTCGGAGCATCACGGTCAGTCAAAAGATAAATTGTATCGTCCAAAACTGCAACGACATTCTGTTCGGAGCGGAAGTCCGTTATGACGGCAACCATGTTAGCCGCATCGCTTGCGATGCGCTGCATGTACAACGAATTACCGTAGGTTGATTCACTTTCCGCAATGAAAATAAAGCGTTGATCACGGTCAGTCGATGCCCGGTGATTGCGTAAGGGATGTTCTGGTGTGTCAAAAACAAGCCGGTCGGCAGTTTGCTCCGTGCCGAGTCGGTGATAATAGATTTTGTGGAATTCATTCTTCGCCGTTAATCTGTCCCCTTCCGGCTCATCGTATCGGCTGTAAAAGAAACCGTCGGCAAGCCAAGCGATGCCGGAGAACTTTACCCATTCGATGTGGTCGGCAAGCGGTACGCCGGTTGCGATGTCCAGCACGAAAATTTCGTTCCAATCGGAGCCGCTTCGGGCAATGGAATAGGCGAGATATTTTCCGTCTTTGGAGACGGATGTCGTTTGCAGAGCGACGGTTCCGTCTTCGGAGAGTTTGTTGGGATCGAGCAGGACTCTTGGCTCTGCGTCCGGCGTGTCAAGGACATACAATACGGACTGGTTTTGGAGTCCGTCATTCTTGAAGTAAAAGAGTTTGCCTGCTCGTGTCCAGGGGGTGCCGTATCGGGGATAATCGACCAGTTCGGTGAGTCGATTTCGCAGAGCATCCCGAAAGGGGAGCGAGTCGAGATAAGCGTTGGTCAATTCGTTTTGTGCTTCGATCCATTGTTGGAGTTCCGGCGAGTCGGCTTCCATCCAGCGGTAGGGATCGGCAACGATGGTGCCGAAGTAATCGTCGGTTTGTTCGGACTTCTGTGCGGGAGGGTAGTCGTACTTTTGGGCGAAGGTTGCTGTGATGAAACAACAAGCAATCACGGCGGTGAGGATATGCAACAATGGTATCTTCATAGTGCCTTTTATTTTAGCAGATTTTAGGAGTGTTGCAATAAATTCAGTAGACGTGCTAGTTTGATGAAAGCCGGGAGCGTAGCAACGCGCAACGACCGGATCAACCCCGGAGTACCGGCTAAATATCCGGCCGCGACACTTCGTTACGCTCCCGGCTTTCATAGCAAAAATGCAATCTTGCACACCCACTTTGTTGCGGCATGTTACATCACTGGCGGGATTATTTCCCGCCCTTGAAAAACTTTTGCAGGAGTGCGGAGGCCGCATCGCGGCTTGAGGCGGAAGCACCCGGCCTCATCCCGGGGTTATCATAGAGGTCAGGGTCATCATCCTCTTCCACATCGGCGGCTCCCTCCGATTGTGAACGCAAATGGGCCATGAGCTCTGACGCGTCCACTGTTCGAGTTTCCGTTTCCCCTTCATTTCCGCTGAGGGGGCGGAGCCAGTCGGCAATCGAATCTTCCTGAGTTTTTTGTGCGTTTTTTGACTGAATGGCGGCGGTGCGAGCAACGGCATCACCGACCGATTGGACCTTCGCTTGCTTTGGGGGTTTGTCTCCGATACCGATATGCACAAAAAATTCGAGGGGGCCGATCGTCAATTTATCGCCGTTTTTGAGTTCGTTGGTTTCGGTAATTTGGTGACCGTTACGAAAAACGCCGTTTTTGCTTCCCATATCCCGTACGAATGGGTCGCCTTCATCGAAAAATATTTCGCAATGGTAGCGGCTAATCAGTTCGCTGCGCGGTTTGAGATGACAGTCATCCGCTCGTCCGATAACGAACCGCTCCCCTGTAACAGGAATCACCTGCCCCGCACGACTGCCTGATGCAACAACTAACTGAACACCCATAGTAATAGAACAGGAGTACCCGCCGAATGGCTATAACATTGTAGCATGCAGAAAGGGCAAATGCAAGTATTTATGCGGAATTTTCAGTAAATTTGAGTGGAGTAGTGTGGTGTATTCCGCTTTATCGGTATTTTCCTATTCCTTTGCGGTTTACTTACAGGGTTGGCAGGAAAAAAGTTCACAGAGCCCGTAACGTCAGTTAGGGAATCGTTCGTTTATTTCCTGGCTTACGCCACGGGCTCTGTGTGTTTTGTGTAAAATTTTCCCGCCAACACAGTAACCGCAAGAGAACAGGCTTACCCAGTCCCTTGCGGCGGAAGATTCGCTTCGGGCTCCGTCACATGATTCCAATCGCAAAGCCTTATTCCGAAAAGACAAACGTAGAACCTGTGACGGCTAAACCGGCACCGGAAAACCCAGCGGCGGAACGCTTTCAGAGCCCGTTTCGGCTCTAAAAATGTCTGGTAGTATTCCTGCCGAACCTGTTTGTAATAGGGTGTTTGCACCAAATACTTCCAGTAGACTTTTTTGTGCATGTGAACACAACCCACTCTCCAAGGTTTGCGCACGTTAAAATGAACTATCCCGAGCGGCAGTTCTTGTGTACTTCCATGAAACTCAAGCAGATTCCATTTGTAGGGCACATAGACAACCTGTCCCTGAAATGCAAGATTAAACATATCCTGGTCATTGAAACGCAGTTTATTAAGATGCTTGTGTCCATATTGGATTGCCTTTTCGGCCACACCATCCTCCCGATACTGTTTCAGATTAAACAATACCATACCGGCATTAAAATAGGGATGTTCAAACGGCAGGTGTGCGTGTACCGTGCCTTCTTTGACGACGGCAGCGTATTTTCCTGAAAGATCGGTTTCATACAATGGTGCTAAAGAATCCATCACAATCACGTCGCAATCGAGGTAGAGAACCTTGTCAACCGATTGCGGAATAAGCCTGTCCACAAGAATACGAAAATAGGTTGCCCGATTTCCAAGCCATACAGGAAGGTCTTTGAAGGGTTCGTCGGAGACTTCGATGATATTCAAGGTAAATCCCCATTGCCGGCTCATTTCCCGAAGGGTGTTTTGAACATTGGGAGATATTTTGTCAGCGAGACAATGAAAGATGATTTGATCCCGAGGGTGCTTATTGCACATCACGGAGACCATTAGTGCGGCTGCATGAGGAGCATAGCGGTCATCAGCGGCAAAACAAATGTGGATGTCCGAAACGTTAAGATGAGTAGAATGGGGGGGGGGGGGCAAAAAGGGATTTTTTTTCCGCTTGTACAAGGTTGGGGGGGGGGTAATGATTTCCTGAAAACGATGCAAGGGCAAAAAAAGATGCGAGAGAGGTTATAGGGAACCTCTAATAGAGGGGAAACGGTGCGAATCGTTACTTTGCGTCCTTTGCGGTTAAAAAAAGAACTAACCGCAAAGGAGATAACGCAATAACAAAGAAAACATTTACCCTCTAAATTTTTTACACAAAACACACAGAGCCCGTGGCGCGGGGCCAGGGAATCGTTCGTTGATTCCCTGGCTTACACCTGTGCGGGAATGACACGCTGGGGGGTGTAAAAATTTAGTGGGTGTTTTTCCTTTTCTTTGCTTCGTTGCGTCCCTTGCGCCCTTTGCGGTTAAGTTTTTTTACCGCAAAAGGAAAAAAGGTAAATTATTGCCGTGCCGCAGCCTATTCCATACCGCCGGAGGCCTAACGCCTGCCGTTCTACGGAGCGTAATAGGACTCTTCATCCCCCCAAAGTTCCGCATCCGTGAGAATGTAAACATTGGCAAGCAATACCCGGTCAGTTCCCGACTTGATGTAACGGACCTCTACCTCTTTTTCGTGCTGTTCCAACACTTCAAACGCATCGACAGGAGTCCCGCCAAGCCGAGTGATGACATCCCCCTCCTGTAAGCCAAGTTCATGAAGCGGCGAACCCTCCAAAGGGTCAGAGGTCAAACGTGCCGCCGTGAAAGTATAGCCGGGAATCTGCATATTCTCCAGACGGAAAATACCCCCCAACTTCGGAGAGAACGCCTCATCAACATTCAACTCCATCGGCAACATGGCAAAACCAGCATCTTCGAATCCCGCATCCACCGGCGGATCAATATGCTGTACAGACGGATCAATGTTTGCAAGCACGGCACCGGGTGTTTCGATGTACACCGGCTTTTCCACTATCACTTCCCGTTCAACCAGTACTTCGCGTTCGACCAAGACGGGAGTCTCCACGATGACGGGCACCTGTTCAACCACGACGGTCGGATTCGTCTGTATCACCACGACGGGACGCGGCGGATAATGGTAGTAACGGTAGTAACTGTAAGGTGAATTCCGTGTAAGGGCGGCAACGACTCCCACCGTACCGATGATGGCAAGTGCTTTTTCGAAATCACTCATCCTGTGATAGTGGTACGGCGACGGAGGAGGCGGATAGTGCCGGACAGCAGGCGGCGGAACCGGACGCAACATAGGCGGATAGGCTGGCGGGACTGCCGGACGGGCATAGGGTGCGACAGTCGGCATTGCCGGACGAGCGGTGGGCATTTCGGGCAACATTGCCGGTATTGCGGCTGGTATCGCGGCTGGAGTCGAGGCTTGCCCTGCTGGTCGGTTATCCGGTCGGACGGGCGGAGTCGAGGCTTGCCCTGCCGGTCGGTTATCCGGTCGAGCGAGCGGAGCCGAGGCTTGCCCTGCCGGTCGGTTATCCGGTCGAGCGGGCGGAGCCGAGGCTTGCCCCGCCGGTCGGTTATCCGGTCGGACAGGCGGAGTCGAGGCTTGCCCTGCCGGTCGGTTATCCGGTCGAGCGGGCGGAGCCGAGGCTTGGACTGCCGGTCGAGTAGCAGGTGCCGAGGCTTGCGTTGCCGGACGGGCGGCGGGTGCAGAGGCTTGCGCCGCCGGACGAGCGGCGGGTGCAGAGGCTTGCGCTGCCGGACGGTTAGACGGCTGGGCGACGGGAGTCGAAGCTTGCGCTACCGATCGAGCGGCGGGTGTTGAGGCTTGCGTTGCCGGACGGGCGGCGGGTGCAGAGGCTTGCGCCGCCGGACGAGCGACGGGTTGTGAGGCTTGCGTTGCCGGACGGGCGGCGGGTGCAGAGGCTTGCGCCGCCGGACGAGCGACGGGGGCAGAGGCTTGCGTCGCCGGTCGAGCGGCAGGAGCAGAGGCTTGCGCTGCTGGACGAGCGGCGGGTGCAGAGGCTTGCGCCGCCGGTCGAGCGGCGGGTGTCGAGGCTTGCGTTGCCGGACGGGCGGCGGGTGCAGAGGCTTGCGTTGCCGGACGAGCGGCGGGTTGTGAGGCTTGCGCTGCCGGTCGAGCGGCGGGGGCCGTGGCTTGCGTTGCCGGACGAGCGGCAGGTGCAGAGGCTTGCGCTGCTGGACGAGCGGCGGGGGCAGAGGCTTGTGTTGCCGGACGAGCGGCGGGGGCAGAGGCTTGCGCTACCGGACGAGCGGCGGGGGCAGAGGCTTGCGCTGCCGGACGAGCGGCGGGTTGTGCTGCTGGACGAGCGTTAGTTGGACGAGCGTTAGGCTGCGAACCTGACGAATTTGTCCGCTCCCCGGCTGGCGATTCGGGACGGCGTGCCTGCTGTGCCAAAACCGGAGCGGAAACCATGGTGAAACAGAGCCACAGCACCAAAAAACAGGTTGCCGGGCGGGTCATTTTGTTACGTCTAGGGATCATTTTCATAATTGCGACCTCCAATTGTTTGAGTACCGAGTCCATTCAAAGGAAAAAACGTCCTGTTCAAGGAGTTTATGGTAAAACGACTCCCAAATGCGACAACAATTTTACAGTATTTTGAAAAAACATCACCGGGCACTCTGTACGTGGAGTTACAGCCGGGTATGTCGCACGGGATGCCCGTATGATACGGCATTGTTCGGGAATGGCATTCAAGGAACCCCCTAAAAATCAATTAAATATGTTCTCTAACCCGTCATTCCCGCGTAGGCAGGAATCTAGAGAAGAGACGCGAACCCTTTACGTCGAGTTCCCCACCTGCGTGGGAATGACGCGCGGGCTTATGCAACAAGCCCAATGTTCACAGAGTCCGTTGTTCACAGAGCCCGTGGCGTAAGCCAGGAAATCGTTCGGTGGATTACCTAACAGACGTTACGGGCTCTGTGAACAGTTTCACCGCAAGGGGGTAAAGATACCGGAAAAAACATGCCCGAAAAATGTGGATACACCCAGTCCGCTAACAAGTTTTTTGGTCAAATGAGTAGGGGAGTCCCGCAATCGCCGAGCGGTAAGGGTTTTTATCAAGATAACTCCAATCGGTGACTGTTAACCTGCCCTCGGCAGGCAAGTGCCCAGT
>Ga0099364_10003195_pt1 | contig 25581 bp, 12 predicted proteins | sample TergutTh196P3_FD_73070 | JGI IMG/M metagenome (GOLD analysis project Ga0099364, IMG submission 73070) | Microcerotermes parvus P3 segment gut microbial communities from Pointe-Noire, Republic of the Congo - Th196 P3 | ecosystem: Host-associated > Arthropoda: Insects > Digestive system > Gut ...
CCATTTCAGGTTCAATTAGTCATACTGTTTATGACATTACTGAAAAGGGAGAGGTTTCTTTTAACAGATTCCCCGCATCGGTAAAGGAATTTAATGAAGTACGCGAAATAATTGGCTACGAACCGCATGGTGCGGTAGCATTGCAAATTATGGCGTACGAAATGTACCGCCGAAATAAAGATATCGGCTTAGAGTGCATCAAACTTAACAATACGACGAACAACATTACCTCGGCAACGAGTAGGCTCGACGAACTGTTCGGTAACGACGCAAACTATGCAAGACCTTATCAGATGGCGGCGTACCTCAAAGGCGCTACATGGGACAACGGCTACAAGCCCGACAAACCCTACACAGTAGAAATCGAAGTGAACCAAGCAACGCCCTATCAGTACACAGAAACCTATCAATCTGACATGCTTTTCCTTGATATTCTTACACAAGGAAAACCAAGCGGCAGAGATGTAGTTTGGGTAATCAAAACTCACAGACCCGGCGAACCGAGTGAAGGCAAATATTTTATTGTAAATAATTGCCCAAATCTCTATTCCCAAGTCAGACAGATTTCTTATACAACCCCATTTGAGGGATTAGATTAATTTGTGGTAAATGATTAATGATTAGTGGTTAGTGGTTAGTGGTTAGTAGGGGCGACAGTAGGGGCGACAGTAGGGGCGACTTTCAAAGTCGCCCTGAAAACCCCACCCCACAACCACAACCAATTACAAATTACAAATTAAAACAAACAAGATGATGATAATTGCAGCAAAGTCCCGAAGGGACGACCCTTTATTAACCGTAGGTTTCAACCTACGGTCAAGCAGAACGCATCACACCCGCATTCCGTTAGGAATGCATCCTTTGTGCGACTTTGTGAAAAAACCTTTGTGCGACTTCGTGGTAGAATCTTTTAACCACAAAGGAACACAAAGGTTTCACAAAGGAACGCAAAGATATTAGAGTTTAGATATTAGAGTTTAGAGTATAGAGTTTAGAGTATAGAAAGAAATGTAATAAACCAAACAAGATGATGATTAATGCAGCAAAGTCCCGAAGGGACGACCCTTTATTAACCGTAGGTTTCAACCTACGGTGGTTACATGACATAAATAAATGTTCTTATATATTAACCCGAGGGCAAAAAAAACAAAAAACGCCCTCACAAAATTTTTTTTAACATGAAATATGTAAAATTTTTTTCAAACAGCGCAGTAGAGACGCACGGACGTGCGTCTCATCTCGCACAGACGCACGGACGTGCGTCTCATCTCGCACAGACGCACGGACGTGCGTCTCATCTCGCACAGACGCACGGACGTGCGTCTCATCTCGCACAGACGCACGGACGTGCGTCTCAATCATCGGCGCACAGCACCGTAAAGACGCACGGACGTGCGTCTCATCCCGTAAAGACGCACGGACGTGCGTCTCAATCATCGGCGTTGTCCTTTGTCCTTTCATTAGCCCTTTGGCTAATAATCAGCGCCAGCGCGCTCAAAGCCCAAACCTGGCCCCCCGAAGGCATGGTAGGCAACGGAACGTTCCAATCGCCGTGGGAAATTGAAAATTATCAGCACTTGAAAGCACTTGCTGACTACGTTAATGCTGGTAACGGAAACCAAACGGTTAACAAGCACTTCTGGTTAGTTAACGACATTGACCTCAGCAGTTACCCAAGTTGGATACCAATCGGATATTGGAATAGTGCGACAGACAACTCCTATTTCCAAGGATTTTTCAACGGTTTTCACCACACAATTTCAAACATGACTATTAGTCAAAATAGCAATAATTTAGGTCTGTTTGGAAGAGTACAAAATGCGTATATTGAGTTTCTTGGTTTAATTAACTGTAATATCGTGCCAAATGAGAATTACAGTGTAGGCACATTGATTGGTTACGCTCAAAACAGTACTGTAAAACAGTGTTTTGCAACCGGTTTAGTGAGAGGAAATGCTAGTATAGGCGGCTTGATTGGCTTTATTGACGGTGATTGTACAGTACAAAACTGTAATACCAATGTATCAGTTATCGGTAACGGCAACGTGGGCGGTTTAATTGGAGTTGTTGAAGGAGACCATTTGGTCGAAAACTGCTATTCGGAAGGAGTAGTAACCTGTAATGAATATAGTGCAGGAGGTTTAATAGGTGTGGCAGAAGGTTTTGCTACAATTAAAAACTCTTATTCTACATCTTTTGTTAGCGGTGATGATGGCGCAGGAGGTTTAATTGGCGCCGCTATTTATACGATGCTCGAAAACTGTTATGCAACCGGCAACGTGTCCGGTACCGACTATGTGGGCGGATTAGCAGGTTCTTTGCAGAAATTTGAAGATAATGGTAGAATTAGGAATTGCTTTACCGCTAATACCACAATTACATCGTCGGGTACAAATGTTAATAGAATTGTCGGTTACAACGATAATGGTACTTTAACAAACAACTATGGGTTAGTAACAACTCTCGTTAACGGCGAACTAATTTTTAGCAGCGACCACACAGCGCTATCGGGTACTGACGCTGTGCCCGTGCAACTAAAGTCGCGTACTTTTTTTGCTACGGAATCGAATTGGAACGGCAGCGCTTGGAGCATTGCAGACAACTTTACAGCAATTTGGAACATTTGTGAAGACGAAACTTTGCCGTGGCTCAGATGGCAAGAATTTGATTGCGACGCTGAAGGTGGTTGGCCCCCCGCCGGTATGGTAGGAATGGGAACACAATTAGTGCCGTGGCTCATTGAAACGCACGAACACTTATTTGCGCTTGAGCAATTCGTTAACGACGGAAACGGTACGCAAACTGCCGGTAAATACTACAAACTTGTTACTGACTTAGACCTAAGCAGTTATACTAATTGGATGCCAATTGGAACGTCCGGTACTTTAACTAATTTCAGAGGTAATTTTAACGGTAACAACAAAACTATTTCAAACTTAAGAATTAATCGGGGGGCTGCAAATGGTCTCGGTTTGTTTGGAGGTATTGACAATGCTACCATTGAAAATCTTGGAATTATTAACTGTTATGTTCAAAATGGAAATTGGAGTGTAGGTTCATTGGTGGGTTCTATGAATGAAAGCAGTGTAAAAAACTGTTATGCAACAGGTTATGTAAGAGGAAATATGTATGTAGGTGGACTGATAGGAACTATGCACGATAGTTATGTAGAAAATTCTCATGCAAATGTTTTTAATTACGGTAATCACACTGTTGGCGGTTTAATTGGTTTTATTGAAGGTGAAAACAGTGTTGAAGCCTGCTATTCAAAAGGAACGGTAAATGGTGATGAAGCGGCGGGTGGTTTAATTGGTTACATTGAAGGTACGGGTGAAGGTGTTATCATCAGAAACTCATATTCTAACGCAAATGTTTCAGGAGATATGGGAGTAGGAGGTTTTGTTGGTAGCGCTAATGCGGCATCAATTCAAAGATGTTATGCAACAGGTTACGTATCAGGAAACAATTATATTGGTGGTTTTACAAGTTTTATGGAACTATCCACTATTGCAAATTGTTTTGCCGCTAATCCTGCAATAGTAGCATCTTCAGGTACAAATATTTATAGAATAGGAGATTACTCTAATTATTCTAATTTTCATAACAACTATGCCTTAAATAGTATGCTCGTTAACGGAAGCACGGTTACAAGCAGCGACAATGCATCTAAATCTGGTGCAGACGTTACATTACAACAACTGCAATCGCGTTCATTTTTTGCAACCACATCTAATTGGGGTGCGGGTGGTGTTTGGAACATTACTGACGAGCCATCATCGGTTTGGAACATCTGCGAAAGCAGAACATTCCCATGGCTACAGTGGCAAAATAATGACTGCAATTCTGAAACTGAGTGGCCCCCCGCAAGTATGCTCGGAAACGGTACGCAAGATAATCCATGGCAAATTGAAACGCATCAACACTTATTTGCGCTTGCTAACTTTGTCAACGACCGTAACGGAAACCAAACAGTCGGTAAGTACTACAAACTGATGAACAACTTAGACCTTAGCAGTTATCACGATGACGGAGGATGGAATCCAATTGGATACCGAAACAGCGTTCCTGATTACTCATATTTCCAAGGTAATTTTGACGGCAACAACAAAACTATTTCAAACTTATTTATTCAGCGTAATAGAAATGCAGTCGGTCTGTTTGGTTGGATTGAAAATGCTACTGTTGAAAATCTTGGAATTATTAACAGTCAGGTGGAAAACGAAAATAATTACACAGGTTCTTTGATAGGATTTATGGAAAAAAGTGCTGTAAAAAACTGTTATATTGAAAACTGCATTGTAGGAGGTTATAATAACTCTACAGGCGGTTTAATTGGCGCTATTTTAGATAATTGTTTAATACAAAATTCTTATGCCAATGGAGAAGTTTATGGTAGTGTTACTGTTGGTGGTTTAATTGGTTATTCAGAAGGAGATAATGCAATAGAAAATTGCTATTCAGAAGGAGTAGTATATGCTGTTGAATTTGGCGCCGGAGGGTTGATGGGGATAAATGAAGGTTACACTACTATTAAAAACAGTTATTCTACCGCTATTGTAATCGCAATAGATGGTGCTGCAGGAGGATTTATTGGTGCGGCTTATGGTTCTGAAATAGAAAACTGCTACGCTTCGGGTAGAGTTTTAGGAGGCGAACAAATTGGCGGTTTTGTTGGAAGTATGGAGTATGGGTCAATTAAAAACTGCTTTGCCGCTAATACAGAGATAGAGGCAACAACAGGAAACTATGTTAATAGAATGGTGGGAGATAGTAATGGTGGTACTTTAACAAACAACTATGCCTTAAACACAATGACTGTGAACGGCAGCGCAGTATCAAGCAGCGACAATACATCATTGCACGGTGCAAACGCTACTATTGCGCAACTGCAATCGCGTACATTTTTTGCAACTGCATCTAATTGGGATAACGACCCATGGAGCATCGAAGATGATGAATCGGCTATTTGGAACATCTGCGAAGACTTTACTTTGCCCTTCTTCCGTTGGCAAATTGTTGACTGCGACGGCACTTGGCCCCCCGAAGATATGCTCGGAAACGGTACCGCAGCAAACCCATGGCAAATTGAAACACACCAACATCTTAAAGCACTTGCAGACTATGTTTACGATGGAAAAGGCGATTTTACTGCTGGTAAATACTACCTGTTAATCAACAACTTAGACCTTAGTGCTTATCAGGATGACGAAGGATGGAATCCAATTGGGTACCGAAACAGTAATTCAGATTACTCATTTTTCCAAGGAAATTTTAACGGAAACAACAAAACAATTTCAAACTTAAAGATTAATCGTAATAGAAATAGTGTCGGTCTGTTTGGAAGGATTGTAAACGCTACCATTGAAAACCTTGGTTTAATTGACGTTTATATTGAAAACCAAAATAGTAACAACGGTTCATTAGTTGGATATATGGAAGGTTCTATCGTTAAAAACTGTTATTCCGAAAACTGCTATGTAGATGGTGGTTTATATGGTGAAACAGGTGGTTTAATTGGCGGTGCTTTTGATAATTGTTTAATACAAAATTGCTATGCTAATGGTGAAGTTTCTGCTGCTGCTGCCGTTGGCGGTTTAATTGGTTATTTAGAGGGTGATAATATAGTTGAAAACTGCTATTCAGAAGGAACTGTATCTGCTAACGAATGGGGTGCAGGTGGTTTAATAGGATATAGTGAGGGTTTGTCTATATTCAAAAACAGTTATTCTACGGCAAATGTAAGTGCAGGTGATGGCGGCGCAGGTGGTTTTATTGGTGATCCTAATCAAGCTACAATAGAAAACTGCTATGCTTCGGGTAATGTACAAGGAGGCGAACAAATTGGCGGTTTTGCAGGAGCTAATTGGGGTGGTACTATTAAAAACTGCTTTGCCGCTAATACAGAGATAGAGGCAACAACAGGAAACTATGTTAATCGAATGGTGGGAAGTAGTTCTGGTGGTACTTTAACCAACAACTATGCCTTAAACACAATGACTGTTAACGGCAGTGCTGTATCAAGCAGCGACCTTACATCATTTGACGGCGCAGACGTTACTGTTGCTCAACTGCAATCGCGTGCATTTTTTGCAACCGCATCAAATTGGGATAGCGCACCATGGAGCATTGCCGACAACGACGCAAGCGTATGGAACATCTGCGAAGATAAAACATTTCCATGGTTACGTTGGCAAAACATTAATTGCGACGTAAACATCGAAACAATATCGCAAAACAACAATTTGCAGGTATATCCAAACCCCACAAGTGGCGTGTTCTTTGTTCGTCATTGCGGGCTTGACCCGCAATCCCCCCAAAACAAGGGGATGCTGAAACAAGTTCAGCATGACGCGGCTTTGGAAATATATGACATAACCGGTCGCATCGTCCACCGTGAACCGTGCACCGTGCACCGTGCAACCGTCGAAATAGACATCACGCACCTCGCAAACGGAATATATTTCCTAAAAATAAATAACGAAACAATTAAAATCGTAAAAAATTAACCTTCGTGCGACTTTGTGAAAAACCTTTGTGCGCCTTCGTGGTAGAATCCTTTTTACCACAAAGGAACACAAAGGTTTCACAAAGGAACACAAAGAATAGATATTAAAGTTTTCAGTTTTCAGTTTTCAGTTTTCAGTGAATAAGAAGAGTTTAGATATTAGAAATAAATATAAAACATGATGATAAATAAATTTTCGGAAACAAAAATGGTGCGCACCCACATTCCGTTAGGAATGCATCGCTCGGTAGAAAACATTCAATCATCACACCCGCATTCCGTTAGGAATGCATCCTTCGTGCGACTTTGTGAAAAACCCTTCGTGCGACTTCGTGGTAAAAAAAATCTAACCACAAAGGAACACAAAGGATTCACAAAGTCGCACAAAGAGAAAATTAATCGTTTTTTTTTTAATAATAAATTAAATTTTTTTAACATGAAATTTACAAATTTTTTTAGAATCGCGCTCGCCCTCTTAATATTTACGGGCATAAGCGCCAGCGCCCTCACAGCGCAATCCTGGCCCCCCGCCGGCATGGCAGGAAGCGGCACAGAAACAGAACCGTGGGAAATTGAATCCCCCGCGCACTTGAAAGCGCTTGCAGATTACGTTAACGCTGGCAACAGCGACCAAACAATCGGCAAGTACTACAAGTTAATGAACGACCTCGACCTCAGCAGTTACGCTGAAGGCGAAGGTTGGAAGCCTATTGGCTTTATGGAACAAGTTGATGGCAGTTGGATTGAAGAACCATTCCAAGGGCATTTCAACGGAAACGGTAAAGTTGTTACAAACCTTACCATTAACCGACCTACCGAGGATAATATCGGTTTGTTTGGTTATATTTATGAAGTAGCAACAATTAAAAACCTTGGAGTGATTAATTGTAACGTTACAGGAAATAGTTGGGTTGGAGGATTGCTGGGAATGGCAGAATTCTATGACGAAGTTGATGTAACCATCAACAATTGTTATGTAACCGGTATAGTAAACGGGAGTAATGAAGTAGGTGGTTTAGTAGGAACTAATCTATGTACTATCGAAAACTGTTACGCGGATGTAGCAGTTACCTCAACGGGATATGGTCCCGCAGGTGGGTTGACAGGAAACAATTATTACGGCGTTATCAAAAACTGCTACGCTACCTCTACTGTTTCGGGAAATAATCAGGTTGGCGGATTGATGGGGCGTTCACTTGGAACTGTCGAAAACTGCTACGCCACAGGAAATGTTACAGGAACCAACCGTCTCATAGGAGGTTTGTGCGGGGGTACATGGGACATGGCATTAATAAAAAACTGCTACGCAACGGGCAACGTCAGCGGACTTGATTATGTAGGTGGTTTAATGGGTCAAAATTATGATGGTTCCATTATTCAAAATTGTTATGCAACGGGTAATGTAAGTGGCGATTACCTTACTGGTGGTCTTGTTGGCGTGAATAACAGCGCAACCATAATAAACAGTGTTGCCGCCAATAATTTGGTTACTATATCAGCCAGCGGAACTAATCAAATTAACCGTATAACAGGCAGAAATCTCAACGATGGTACTCTTTTCAACAACTATGCTAACGAAGATATGGTTGTAGAAATGGAAGGTGAAACGGTTACAATTACGCCTGATTTAAACGGTCCCGAAGGCGCAAATGCAACAATTGCTCAACTGCAAAGCGTTGCTTTCTACACAACGCCCGAAAATTGGGAAGCAAACGAAGCGTGGGATTTTGCTGTTTGGAACGTTTGCGAAGGTGAAAATATGTTTCCTTTCCTTAGATGGCAAGGTATAGATTGTGGTGGTGAACATATTCCCGTTACAGATATTACTGACCTGCCCGAAACGGCAATGGCAGGCGTGCCAATTACGCTTACAGGAACGGTGCAACCCGTTAACGCTACTTACACTGCAATTGTTTGGTCAGTTGAAAATGCAGGTACAACGGGCGCAAACATTACAGACGGTAATATCCTGAATACTACCGCACAAGGTACAGTCCAAATTAAAGCCGCAATAGAAGATGGAACTGCAATTGGTACGCCTTACGAAAAGTTATTTAATATCGAAGTATCTCAAGCATTCTGTGGTGGTGATGGCTCCGAAGACGACCCTTATAAGATTTGCTCACCCGAAGACCTTAATGAAGTGAGAAATATGTTAGACAAACATTTTATCTTGATGAACAACATCGACCTAACAGATTTTATTTCAGACAACTATCCAACGCAAGGTTGGTTGCCCATTGGTAACAATGATAACATTTTTACAGGAAGTTTCGATGGTAACGGTCATAAAATTACAGGTTTAACCATTAACCGCCAAGCAGGTAATTATATCGGTCTTTTTGGTCGAACGGATGCTTTAATTAAAGACCTTGGCATTGAAAATTGTAATATAATTGGAAATATGTATGTTGGTGGGTTGGTTGGTGTAAAAGAAGGCATTGTTGAAAACTGCTATGTTACGGGTATTATTGAAGGAAAAAACTACTACACAGGCGGTTTAATAGGCTCGTGTTGGGGTAGCATTAAAAATTGCTATACAGTAGTAACAGTAACAGGTACAAGTATTGTTGGAGGTTTGGTTGGACGAAACTTTGGGTTTTCAATAATAGAAAATTGTTATTCTATGGGCAGCGTTTCTGGAAATAGAGAAGTTGGCGGTATTGCGGGTCACAGTGTAAATAACAGTACTATTTCAAACTGCGTAGCCGCTAATGAAACGGTAAGCGCAGAAAATGTTGTAAATCGCATTTCAGGAACTGCGGATGGCACTTTTTCAAATAACTATGCCTTTGAAGATATGGTTGTTTTACAAAACGGGGTACCAATTACTGTAACGCCTGATTTAAACTATTTCACTGGCGCAGACGCATCCCTCGAAACCCTGCAAGCAGAAGTTTTCTACACAACAGAATCTTTTTGGCACGAAAACGCTTGGGATTTCACTGTTTGGGATATATGCAACGCTGAAGCATTACCTTGGCTTAAATGGGAAAACATTGTATGTGACGGTATATTTATTCCTGTTACAAACATAACAGACGTACCAACAGAGGCAACCATAAACGAGCCTTTAACCCTCACTGCCACTGTAGTTCCAATAACAGCAACCAATCAAACAATAGTTTGGACAGTTGAAAATGCAGGCAGCACCGGCGCAACAATTGCAGGCAATATTTTCATCGCCACCGCCGAAGGCACCGCCCAAATAAAAGCAACCATCGAAAACGGCACCGCAATAGGAACGCCTTATGAACAATTATTTGAAATAGAAGCAAAAACCGTAGGCATCGACGATGTAAATACGCACGGACGTGCGTATCCGCAAATATATCCCAACCCAACAACGGGTGTGTTTTTTGTTCGTCATTGCGGGCTTGACCCGCAATCCCCCCAAAACAATGGGATGCTGAAACAAGTTCAGCATGACGCGGCTTTGGAAATATATGATATTGCAGGTCGCATCGTGCACCGTGAACCGTGTACCGTGCACCGTGCAACCGTCACAATCGACATCACGCACCTCGCAAACGGAATATATTTCATAAAAATAGATAATGAAACAATTAAAATCGTGAAAAATTAACCTTCGTGCGACTTTGTGAAAATACCTTTGTGCGCCTTCGTGGTAAAAAAATCTAACCACAAAGGAACACAAAGGTTTCACAAAGGAACACAAAGGATAGAGTTTAGAGTTTAGTTATTAGAGTTTAGATAGAATAAAACAAACAAGATGATAATTAATGCAAAAAGTCCCGAAGGGACGACCCTTTATTAACCGTAGATGCAATCTATGGACGAAAAACGGCACGAATTGCAGCAAAGTCCCGAAGGGACGACCCTTTATTAACCGTAGGTTTCAACCTACGGTCATGCACAAAACCTTTGCGCCCCTTGCGTCCTCAACTTTGCGCCTTTGCGTTAAAAAAAATCTAACCACAAAGGAACACAAAGGCTTCACAAAGGAACACAAAGAAAAACTAAAACTGAAAACTGAAAACTGAAAACTGAAAACTTGTAACATATTTTTTTTAACATTTTTAAATTTATATCAAAATGAGTATTAAAAGATTTTTTTCTGTATGGTTCTGTTTTCTCAGAACTTTATGTTTGGTTGCTTTTTTAGCGACTGCGATTTATTCCTGCGAAGACGGGAATAACAATAACGTTGGTACTGAAACCAACGATGACGACGACAACGATCCCGACGACGATGATGATGATGATGATGATGATGATGACGACGACGAGGATGATCCAAATTTGGAAAAACTTACCGTAACCATTTCAGGTTCAATTAGTCATACTGTTTATGACATTACTGAAAAGGGAGAGGTTTCTTTTAACAGATTCCCCGCATCGGTAAAGGAATTTAATGAAGTACGCGAAATAATTGGCTACGAACCGCACGGTGCGGTAGCATTGCAAATTATGGCGTACGAAATGTACCGACGAAATAAAGAAATCGGCTTAGAGTGCATCAAACTTAACAATACGACGAACAACATTACCTCGGCAACGAGTAGGCTCGACGAACTGTTTGGTAACGATGCAAACTATGCAAGACCTTATCAGATGGCGGCGTACCTAAAAGGCGCTACATGGGACAACGGCTACAAGCCCGATAAACCCTACACAGTAGAAATCGAAGTGAACCAAGCAACGCCCTATCAGTACACAGAAACCTATCAATCTGACATGCTTTTCCTTGATATTCTTACACAAGGAAAGCCAAGCGGTAGAGACGTAGTTTGGGTAATCAAAACTCACAGACCCGGCGAACCGAGTGAAGGCAAATATTTTATTGTTAATAATTGCCCAAACCTCTATTCCCAAGTCAGACAGATTTCTTATACAACTCCCTTTGAGGGATTAGATTAATTTTTGATTAGTGGTTGTAGGGACGTATGGTCATACGTCCTAATGTGGTTATTAGGGGCGACTTTCAAAGTCGCCCTGAAACCCTCAACCACAACCAATTACAAATTAAGAATTTAAATGAACAAGATGATGAAAAATAATAAGGGAATAAGGGAAACGATGTTTGGTGATACATTTGCTACTAAGGAGGCAAACAAAAATAAGGGTTTTGGTTTTGCAAGAATAGAGCATAATATATTATTTAAACAATTTTTTCCCTTATCATATAAAGCACATTCGGGAACTATGATAAATATTGGTTTTTTGAAACCCTTATTTTTCCAAGCCCCCTTAGTAGCCTACAATTCCAACATCCACCTCCCTTATTCCCTTATTTTCATTATCGTTTTTTTGAATTTTTCGCATCCCTCATGTCCTCAAAGTTCTTTATGTCCTTTGCAAGCAAAATATTAAACAAATATTTTTTTTTAATAATAATAAATTAAATTTTTTAACATGACATTTTCAAATTTTTTCAGAAACAGCGCAGTAGAGACGCACGGACGTGCGTCTCTGCCCGTACAGACGCACGGACGTGCGTCTCTGCCCGTACAGACGCACGGACGTGCGTCTCTCGCATCAGCGCACAGCCCCGTACAGACGCACGGACGTGCGTCTCTAAGCGGACGTACGTCTCTCGCAAAGTCCTTTGCGTCCTTTAAGTCCTTGTTGAGTCTTTTAGCCCTTTGGCTAATCCTATTCGCCTTTGGCGCCCCACCCTCCGCCTCCGCACAAATAACATGGACAGCAGGGCAGACCTATATTTTTAATAATGAAGTAATTAACGACAACATCACCCTTGTAGGAACAGGTGTTGTTACGGTTGAGGTTTATAATTTGGTTACTATTAATGGAGTTATTAGTGGTCCCTCAACTTGCGATTTGGTAAAAACTGGTTCAGGATCTGTGGTCCTCGCAAATAATAACACCTATATGGGAAACACCAACGTTTGGTTTGGGTTGCTTTATGTCGGCAACAATTCAACCACTGGGGCAATAGCGGGTAATATACATCTCCAATATAACAGTTCACAAATCTATTTTAACCGCTCAAACGATTATACCTATAGTGGAAATATCTCAGGCGCCGGAGAGGTTATTAAACAGAACAGCAACTCCCTCTATCTTACAGGTAACAATACCCATACGGGAGGAACAACAATTCAAGAGGGAACGCTTTACATTGGTAACAATAGTGAAACAGGCTCAATTTCAGGTAATATTGAAAACATCTCTACGCTAAGTTTTTATCGTTCAAACGATTATACTTATAGTGGAGTTATTTCGGGTATGGGAAACGTTTATAAAAAAGGTAACGGTAATCTCTATTTTACAGGTAACAATACATATATAGGTTATACTTTCATTCAAGAGGGAACTCTTTCCATTGGAAACGCTTCTACACAAGGCGCTATTGCAGGAAATATTGACAATGAAGCTTTGCTTATATTTAATAGCCCAAGTAATAATTCCTACAACTACAACGGAGTAATTTCAGGTCCGGGAGAGGTTAGGAAAATTGGCGCAGGAACGACATATCTTACAGGCGTTAATTATTATTATACAGGAATAACCCAAATTTTTGCAGGACTACTTGTAGTTAACTCAATTGAAAGTTCTTCTGAGGTTATTTTAAATAATGACGCCAAATTAGAATTTATGACGGGAACAGATAAAAAGATTAAAGCATTAAGAAGTAATTCTGCGACAACAGAAGTAATTCTCGGCTCAAGAACCTTAACAATCGGTACAAGTGGAGACAACGACGGAGGTGGAATTTTCAATGGTGTTATTTCAGGAGGTGGTGGAAGTATTGTAAAACGAGGTAGCGGTACTCTAACTTTAACGGGCAATAATACATATCAGGGAGCAACAACCATTCACGAAGGTTCGATTGCCATTGGAAGCAACACTACAACAGGCTCAATACAAAGTAGTAGTATTATTAACCACGCTTCGTTGCGATTTGCGCGCTCTAATGATTATACCTACAGCGGAGTTATTTCGGGTGTAGGACAAATAATTAAAGAAGGCGCAGCTACTCTCTTTTTAACAGGTAATAATACATATTTAGGAACAACGTCAATTCTCGAAGGTACGCTTTCAATTGGTAATAATACCACCGCTGGCGCAATTGCAGGAAATATTTATAACAACGCTGCGTTAATATTCAACCGTTCAAATGATTATACTTATAGCGGAGTTATTTCAGGTACAGGTACTGTTACGAAAAACGGCGCTGGTGCCCTCTATCTAACAGGTAATAATACATGCTCAGGAACTACAACAATTAGTGCAGGTACGCTTTACATTGGTAACAATACCACAACAGGAGAAATTGCAGGTAATATTAATAACACATCAACGCTATCATTCTATCGTTCAGACGATTATACTTATATCGGAGCAATTTGGGGCGCAGGAAACGTGATAAAACAAGGTACAGGAACTTTGTTTCTTACAGCAAATAATACATACACCGGAACAACAACCATTTCCGCAGGTACGATTTCTGTTGGAAACAATAGTACAGCAGGCGCCATTGCAGGAAATATTATCCTAAATAATAACACAACTTTGCAGTTTGCCCGCTCTAACGAATTGATTTACAATGGTGTTATTTCGGGTAGCGGTGAAGTTACTAACATCGGTACGGGCATCATTGCTTTTACAGGAGTTAATACATACTCCGGAGGTACAACAATTTCCAATGGAACTCTTGTAATTTATATGGGTGGCTCAATTACAGGAAATATTACAAATAACGCTAATTTGATGTTTAACACTAATAGTGAATATACTTACAGCGGTGTTATTTCGGGTACGGGTAGCGTTTCGAAAATTGGATTACAAACCCTTATTTTTACGGGTAATAATACCTATTCAGGTGGAACTACTATTAATGCAGGCTCGCTATCAGTTGGTAACGGTGGCACAACAGGCGCTATTTTGGCAAGTGGAAATATTGAAAATCATGGTAACATAATCTTTAATCGAACTATTAATCAATCTATTAGCGGAATTATTTCAGGTACGGGAAGTGTAACAAAATTGAGCGGTAGTGAATTAAATTTCTCAGGAAATAACAGTTATACAGGAATAACAACTATTAGTGAAGGTTCTATTTTGATTTCGGGCGCAAATGGTAATATACAAGGAAATATTGTGAACAACGGTTTGCTTAGATTTATGAAATCAGCCTTTTATACTTATAGTGGTGTAATTTCTGGTTCTGGAAGTGTCAATAACGAAGCAAGTGGAACAATTATTTTTTCAGGTAATAACACATATTCAGGTACGACAAACATTAACGCAGGTTCAATTTATATTGGAAATAATACTGCATCTGGCGCTATTGCTGGAAATATTGTGAACAATGGAACTTTGATATTTGCACGTTCTAACGATTATGCTTATAATGGTGTTATTTCGGGTACAGGAAACGTTTTCAGTAGCGGTGATGGTATACTTACTTTATCGGGAAACAGTATATCAACAGGAACGCTCGTCTGCGATAACGGTGCTTTAGATTTGCAAGGAAATTGGGCAGGATATGTAACCAAACACCCCGATTGTGTTTTATCGGTTACAGGGAATAGAACAATTGGAGGAAACTTAATTATGGTCGGTGGAACTACGAATTTTACTCTTGGAACTACTCCCTCGAGACTATCGGTAACAGGTGCTTTATCTATATCGGATACTAATACCCTAAATATAACAGGAGTTGGCTCCGCAAGCAGTTATGTGTTAATTAGCGCAGCATCGGGAGTTTCTACAACTTATTTTACTACAACAGGAACATCGGGTACGCTCTCCGCAACTGCAACGGAACTTACTTTTACGCCCACAGTAGGATTTATTCCCGTTACTGATATTACTGATATACCTGCATCGGCAAGGGTTGCTGTTCCGCTTACTTTAACGGGTACAGTTGTGCCTGTAGACGCTACTAACCAAGATATTGTTTGGAGTGTAGAAAATGCGGGTACAACAGGCGCTAACATTACAAGCGGAAATATCCTTAATACAACCGATGCAGGAACCGTAACTATCAGAGCAACAATTATTAACGGTACTTCTGTTTCTACTGATTATTTCAAAGACGTTAATATAACGGTACGTCTTCATCCTTCTTTGGGTGGTGGAAACGGGACAAGCGAAAATCCATACCTTATTATTACCCACACTGATTTAAAAGATTTAGCCGATTTCGTCAACACAGGTAATGGATATGGAAACGCTACAAACGGCGCTTTTTATAGAGTAGAAAACGACCTTGACCTTGCTTCTTATGCATCGGGAAGCGGATGGCAACCAATTGGATTTTTCAACACGTTTTTTGATATGTCACTTTTTAGAGGTCATTTTAACGGAAACGGAAAAGTGGTGAATAACCTTACCATCGACCGTCCTACACAGGACAATGTAGGATTGTTTGGATATACTTCGGGTAGTACAATTACAAATTTGGGTATTGAAAACGTTTCTGTTGTGGGAAATGCCTCTGTTGGAGCATTGGTAGGATATGCAGGTGGTACTATCCAAAATTGCTTTTCAACAGGCACAGTAACAGGAATAGATTGGAACGTTGGCGGTTTAGTGGGAGAAAGTCATAGTAGCATAACAAATTCTTATTCTACTTGCGATGTTAGCGGTGATGCCCGAGTTGCAGGTTTAGTGGGATATTCTCAGACTTTGAGCGCCATCGAAAATTGTTACGCATCTGGAAACATTACAGGAAACGCTGGCGTCGCGGGAGTGGTTGGTACCACAAATGGTACTCCTGTTAGAAATTGTGTAGCCGCAAATCCTTCGATTACTCTATTAAGTGATGCTACAAACATGTACCGAATAATGTCAAGCGGCACGGGAACAACAACAAATAACTATGCCTTGGAAACGATGATTCTTACGGCAAACGGAGTTCCAATTACCGTAACGCCCGACTTAAACGGCAGAGAAGGCGCTGACGCTACTCTCGAACAACTGCAATCTCGCGCTTTTTACAATACCGTTTCCAATTGGAGTGGCATCCCTTGGAGCATCAACGACCCAACGGGTATTTGGAAAATTTACGACAACGAAGGTTTTCCTTTTTTGAGATGGCAAGAAAAAGTTGATATTGATAATTGCGGCGGCGACGGTACAGAAGCAAACCCATTCCTTATTTGCAGCCACCAACAGTTGAAGTCAATTGCCAATTTTGTTAACGAAGGAAACAGTACAAACGGTCTCTTTTTCAGATTACAAAACGACATCGACCTAACTTCCTATTCATCTGATTTTGGTTGGCAACCAATTGGTTATCATAATAATACTACTGATTTTTCTTATTTTGAAGGAATTTTCGATGGTAACGGACACATTATTACTAACTTAACAATAAACCGTTCAAGTGAAGACAATATTGGGCTTTTTGGTTATACAAACGGCGCTACAATTAAGAATCTCGGCATCGAAAACGTTGATATTGTTGGAAATGACCATGTTGGTGTTTTGGTTGGAAATAATGCTCAATCTATTATTGAAAATTGCTACGCTGCTGGCACAATTTGGGGACAAAACTATATCGGTGGATTAATTGGCGCTAATTATAATAATTCTACTGTTGAAAATTGTTATGCGGCAGGAAATATTATGGGATATGATAGGGTCGGCGTTTTGGTTGGTTTTAATAATAATTCTAACATATCTAACTGTTACACAACAGGAAACGCCATGGGTGAAAACTATGTCGGCGGACTGATTGGATATAATAATAATTCTAATGTTTTTTACTGCTACGCAAGAGGAAATGTTACAGGAAATGGTATCGATATAGGTGGATTGGTAGGTTCTAATCAATATTCTACTGTAACATACAACGTTGCGGCTAACGAAAACATTGTTGGAAATATAAATTATAACCGAATTGTTGGCTCTGACTACGCTTATGCAGGAAATATTACTTACAACTACGCATTAGAAACCATGCTGGTAAATGGAAATCCCGTTTTAGACGGCTCAATATATGGTTTAAATGGCGGAGATGCATCATACCAACAACTTTTAAGTCGTATTTTTTATAATACTGCTTCCTATTGGAACGGAACAACGTGGGATATTAACGACCCATCGGCTATTTGGAAAATTTGTAACGGTGAAAGATTACCATTTTTTAATTGGCAAGATATAACTTGTAGCGATATAAATCATACAATTATTGCAACATCTGATTATAATGGTATGATTACACCCGCAGGTTTTGTGAACATTCTTGAAGGCAGCGAAATAACTTTCACTTTCCAGCCTAATGCTGGTTCCGAAATTGACGAAGTTTTTGTTGATGGAACCTCCTCACCCGAAGCAGTTGAAAACGGATACCATACTTTTGTTAATGTAACTCAAGATCATACTATTCATGTTACATTCATACCCGCAGTTGTGGAAGTGCTATCTATAACCATATCGCCAAAAACTATTACCTTGCAACCAAATGTTATTCAACAATTTACAGTTGTTGTTGAAACAGTTGGCGGCGCAGACGAAAGCGTTGAATGGCAAGTTACAGGTAATGAGTCTGATGATACTTATATTGATAATTACGGCTGGTTAATGGTTGGCAGCGCAGAAACGGCAGAAACTTTAACCGTTAGAGTTACATCACTATTCAATGGAAATTTTTGGGATGAGGCTACCGTAACCGTACAACATGTGGGAATCCACGATGTACAGACGCACGGCCGTGCGTCTCAACACGTATATCCCAACCCCACAACGGGCGTGTTCTTTGTTCGTCATTGCGGGCTTGACCCGCAATCCCCCCAAAACAAGGGGATGCTGAAACAAGTTCAGCATGACGCGGCTTTGGAAATATTTGACATAACCGGTCGCATCGTCCACCGTGTGCCGTGTACCGTGAACCGTGAACCTTTCACCGTAGACATCACGCACCTCCCAAACGGAATATATTTCATAAAAATAGATAATGAAACAATTAAAATCGTTAAGAATTAGTGATTAGTGGTTAGTGGTTAGTAGGGGCGACTTTCAAAGTCGCCCCCACCCCACAACCCAATTGAAAAAACCTAATTTACACCTAATTTTTTTTAACATGACAACCTCAGTAGCAAAGATTATTATCATTCAACAACCCGTCATTGCGGGCTTGACCCGCAATTCCTTCAATAATCAGGGGATGCTGAAACAAGTTCAGCATGATGCGTATGTTATTCCATCCGCTACTGAGGTTGTTTTGTTTTTAGAATTAGGTAAAAATAAGGTTTCATCGCACCGCAACAGCATTCCGTTAGGGAGTCTGCGGTCAGACAATCTGCGGCTACAAAATAAAGTACCGTCCCTTCGGGACTTTTTGGATACGCGGCTTGTTTTTGTCCGTAGGTTAAAACCTACGGTTAATAAAGTACCGTCCCTTCGGGACTATAAGGCAGCACAATCTGCAGCAAAGTCCTGCAAGCGATGCAATGAGCCTGCCGTAATTGACGACCCTTTATTAACCGTAGATGCAATCTACGGACGAAAAACGGCACGGATTGCAGCAAAGTCCTGCAAGGACGACCCTTTATTAACCGTAGGTTTCAACCTACGGTCAAGCAAAACGCACCGCAACAGCATTCCGTTAGGAATGCATCCTATTCAAATCCTTTGCGCCCCTTGCGTCCTCAACTTTGTGCCTTTGCGTTAAACAAATCTAACCACAAAGGAACACAAAGGGCTTGGTTATTGAATTTATTGAAATTGTTATTGAGTTTACCGAAATACACAAAGGAACACAAAGAATAGATATTAGAGTTTAGAGTTTAGAGTTTAAAGTCTGAATTCTATTTTACTTAGAATTGGAAATATTATAAAATATAGTTGTATCATATTGATAGTAAACTATTTAACAACTATTCAATGAAAATATTAAAATTTCGAGAAAATTAAAAAATAACATTTTCAAAGCATTGAATATCAGAATAATAATGAAATGCTTAATAAAATTTTAAAAAAATTTCACTTTTTTTGATTTTTAATTTTTATATGAAAAAAACTTTTATCTTTGCATTTTATTTTTAAAAAAATATTAACCCACAAAAATTATACTAATATGAGAAAAATTTTGATTACAATCATTTTATTTGGAGCAATAATAAACTCCAAATCAGAGTTACAGCACTTTTTCCCCGATTCAAACGCCTGTTTTTCAGTTTCATGGATGAAATTTTGGTTTGAAGGGGATACGATTATTGAAAACTTGAAATACAAAAAAGTGTATTGGCAATGGAACGATTCCATTGCTGATTTCAGCAAAGCACAGTATTTTGCGGCTATAAGAGAAGATACAATTGCTGAAAAAGTTTACTTCGTACCCGCTAATTTGGATAACCCACAGCAAGGAACAGATGAATATTTGTTATATGATTTCGCTGTTGATGTTGGCGAAACTATTAATTTTTATACTTTTTGGCCTGATATTTGGTATTTGAGAGAGGAAACTCATGTTGTAGAAAGCATTGATTCTATACTTATTGATAATCAGTATAGAAAAAAAATAAATTTTATTGGGAAATTGTATTATATGCCCGAGGCGTGGATTGAAGGTATTGGTAGTACACATGGTTTATTTTTTGCAGGAGAATTTGATTGTGAAGATACATGGTTAGGGTTTACCGAATTAATTTGCATACATTTTCAAGGGATAGTGATTTATCAGCTATATGATTACTGCTATATTGCGCAAAGTCAGGGTACCATTAATAAAAGTAAAAGTAATTCATTAAAAATATATCCTACAATTACAGATGATTTTCTTTATTTTGAAACGGAGGAATATATGCCATATCTTGATTATAAAATAATTAATTTGCAAGGACAAACAGTTGTTGATGGAAAACTAACTTCAGAAATCATTAATGTTTCAACCCTTTCTAAAGGATTTTATCTATTGTTGATTTTAGATAATAATAAAAATATTTATAGACAAAAATTTGTTAAACGTTAAAATTTATACGAATATGAAAATTTTAATAATCTTTGGTTTATTGCTGCTGACAAGCGGAATAAACCTGAATGCACAAAATGTTCTTGTTAATGAAGAACCTTTTTGGTGCGAGGTTGATGGAGATTTTGAACCTTACCAAAAAAGGGGAAATGTAGGTGATATTTATAATAATTTAAGAACTTGGATCCCCTACTGTGATTCCGATCCATTAAAAAATCCGCCAATAACTTATATTGAAATATCGTTTCATGTTTTCCTTGACGATAACGGAGGAAATAGTTATTATACCAATACCCCCGAAGGAATGGATAGACTTATCTATATTTTTAACTTGGCAAATGCTATCTATTCTGGACTCAAAGGGGGACCTTCAAACCCTGTGCCTGGAGTAGTAGAATATTGGTAGAAAACGAATATCCCTGCGCACCCAAGCGTGCCGTTACGTACGCAATGTTTCAAGAAGGACGGAAATCGGCACGGATTGCAGCAAAGTCCCGAAGGGACGACCCTTTATTAACCGTAGGTTTCAACCTACGGTCAAGCACACAGCGGTCAGGCATACTACGGTTAGGCACACTGCGGTCAGAGTGCCTACGGTCAGACACCCTGCGGTCAAGCAAAACGCACCGCAACAGCATTCCGTTAGGAATGCATCGCTCGGTAGAAAACATTCAATCATCACACCCGCATTCCGTTAGGCGATGCATTGAATTTATTGAAATGAATGCATCCTTTGTGCGACTTTGTGAAAAAACCTTTGTGCACCTTCGTGGTAAAAATCTTATCACAAAGAACACAAAGGAATACAAAACACCCCCGTACAATTACTAGTACAAAACCCGTACAATTACGGGTTTTTAGTATTTTTTTTTATATTACCTTTGCACCCGATTTTAAAAATCCTTCGTGCGACTTTGTGAAAAAACCTTTGTGCGACTTCGTGGTAGAAATAATTTAACCACAAAGGAACACAAAGGTTTCACAAAGGAACACAAAGGATAGAGTTTAGAGTTTAGTTATTAGAGTTTAGATAGAATATAATAATGAACAAGATGATAATTAATGCAAAAAGTGCCTTCAGGCAAGACCCTTTATTAACCGTAGGTTTCAACCTACGGTGGTTACGTGACATAAATAAATAAAATGTTCTTTAATATTAATCCGAGGGCAAAAAATAACAAAAACGCCCTCACAAAAATTTTTTTAACAATGCAGAAATTAAATGTTTTCAAATCCAGCGCAGTAGAGACGCACGGACGTGCGTCTCATCTCGCCAATCATGCGTCTCAAAACAGCGCATCTGTAGAGACGCACGGACGTGCGTCTCTAAACTTGTCGAACACAAAGTCCTCAAGGACATTCAAGTCCTTGTCGAGTATTTTAGCCCTTTGGCTAATCCTAAACGCCTTTGGCGCAGCAAGCGCATCAGCGCAGTTATATTGGAGTGGCTCAATCACCCTTAATCATGGGCAAAACATCACCCAAGACATTATCCTGACGGGAAACGTTACAATTTATGTTTACGGGGACCCTAACGAAAATATCGCTGGTATTTCAGGGGTAATTAGCAGTGAAAACAGCAGTTATACCATCACGAAAGCGGGTGAAGGAAGTTTATATTTTTATGGTGGTAATCACCATGCTTACGAGGGCGAAACAATCGTCCAGAACGGATGGCTTTTTGCCAGTGGCTCCCTGACGGGAGGAGTAACCGTAGATGGAGGTACTTTTGGACCAATGGGACCAACCTCTACATTAACCATTAAATCTTTAAATGCTACCGGTGGATTTGTTGCCCTTGGTGGAAATCTTGTCATTGGAACAGCGGTAGACAGTTTTGACGGAGGAGGTACTTGTGCAGTTAATATTATTGATGGTTTCTATCCCAACGCTGGTGCTGGGACCCTTACTAAACAAGGTATAATGCCACTTTATCTTACAGGCGAAAATACCTATACAAACAACACAATCATAAACTCAGGTTTTTTGTCGGTAGGAAACGCAACCCCAACGGGAAGCATTGCAGGAAATATTATTAATAATAGTATTCTCTTGTTAAACCGTTCAAACAGTTATACTTATGATGGCGTTATTTCGGGTACAGGAAGTGTTTCTTATGGAACTGGTACTCCTGAAAGTGTTATAACGCTCGCTAATCACCATTCCTATACCGGAGAAACAAGGATTTATGGTACGCTTGTGTTAACAGAAACAGCCTCTATTCAAAACTCCATGGTTGTTATGGCAAATGTTATTTCTAAATTTGACGTTTCAGCGAAAATTTTTCTGATTAGTGGATTAAGTTCTGCGGGAACGACAAATAGTTGGGGTGAAGTTATACTCGGAGAGGGCTACAGTTTATGCATTGGTAATGATGCTGAAACCAATGGTGGAGGGAATTATAGAGGAATTTTTTCTGGTACGGGTAGCGTGATGAAAAGTGGAAATGATACTTTTACAATGAATAATAGCGGGAATACTGCAACCGGGGCGTTTTTGGCTTTGGAAGGGGAAGTGATATTTGCAGGTAATTGGAACGGAAACTTCCGAAAATATCAAAACGCTATTTTGAATATTGTGGAAAATTGTAACGTGGCAGGTAATCTAGAGTTGAGAGGTGGTGTTACTGCATTTAACCTGACTGGCGATAATCCTTCGAAAATTACAGCAGCAGGTGCATTGGAGACTTTCGGTACAAACACGTTATATATCACAGACGTGGACTCTGAAACTCCTTATAATATTATTACCGCTGCATCGGGAGTTACAACAACGCCTTTTACAGTGTCGGGTGAACTTGGAGAACTACACGTGGAAAATAACCAACTATTTTTTACTTCAACAGGTTGTTTCACTAATACTTTTGCGCCTCAAAACGGTTTAGTAGAACATTTGCCTATGTATGTTAGAAATAATTACTCTTACACGCAACAGATTTATAGACCGCATGAAGTGGAACGGGCAGGTTTTATTTCTAAAATAGATTTTAATTATGTTGCTAATACGTCTATTACAAGAGATAATGTTTCTATTTATATGGCAAACGTTACCAAAAATGAATTTTATTCTGAAATAGATTGGGTGCCTACGTCTGACTTGCAGAAAGTATTTGAAGGAACAATTGTTTTTAACAGTAATTCGTGGGTAACAATTGAGTTAGATACACATTTTGAATATAATGGCGTTGATAATTTACTTGTTGCTGTTCTTAATAATCATGGTGCATCGAACACTATTAATGACCCATTTGCGGCAAATACAAATCCTGAAGGAGAATACGTATCTCTGTTTTATTACAACAATTATAATACTCCGCTTGATATTACGGACGTATATAGTTTGCCGCCTTATGCTGGTGGTTTTATACAAGATAGAAACAATATGAAATTTACTATTTGTGAGGAATATGAGATATGGCCCCCCGCTGATATTATCGGAAATGGCTCGGAAGAAGAACCTTGGTTAATTGAAAACCGTTTTCACATGAAAGCCCTCGCCGATTTTGTTAATGAAGGTAAAGGAAGCAGCACAAACGACAAATATTATAAGTTGATGAACAACATCGACCTTAGCGCTTATTCATCAGACGAAGATGGAAAAGGCTGGAAACCAATTGGTTATTTTAATTCATTTTTTAATATGTCACTTTTTCGAGGAAATTTTGACGGAAACGGAAAAGTGGTGCGAAACCTTACCATAGACCGTCCTACATTAGACAATGTCGGATTGTTTGGATATACTTCTGGTAGTACAATTACAAATTTGGGTATTGAAAATGCTTCTATTGTAGGAAATGCCTCTGTTGGCGCTTTGGTAGGATATGCAGGCGGTACTATCCAAAATTGCTATTCATCAGGCACAGTAACTGGAATATATTGGAACGTTGGCGGTTTAGTGGGAGAAAGTCAGAGTAGTATTACAAATTCTTATTCTACATGCGATGTTAGCGGTGATGCCAGAGTTGGAGGATTAGTGGGATATTCGCAGACTATGAGCCCCATCGAAAACTGCTACGCATCAGGAAACATTACAGGAAACGCTGGTGCCGCAGGAGTGGTTGGTACCACAAATGGTACTCCTGTTAGAAATTGTGTAGCCGCAAACCCTTCAATTACTGTATTAAGTGATGTAACAAACATGTACCGAATAATGTCAAGTGGCACGGGAACAACAATTAATAACTATGCCTTAGAAACGATGCTCCTTACTGCAAACGGAGTTCCATTTACAGTAACACCCGATTTAAACGGCAGAGAAGGTGCTGACGCTACCCTCGAACAACTGCAATCACGCGATTTTTATACATCAGAAGATAATTGGTTAAACAACGTTTGGGATATTACTGACGAGTCATCATCTATTTGGAACATTTGTGAAGATAAATCATTTCCATGGTTTAGGTATCAAAACATTGAGTGTGATATATATTGGACAATTTTGGCAGAAGCGGGCGAAAACGGAAGTATTGAGCCATCAGGTTATATTAGCGTGATAGAAGGCGAAAGTCAAACATTTGATTTTATTCCCGACGAAGGTTACGAAATTGACAGAGTTTCAATTGACGGTTTAGACATCCCCTCAGCAGTAGAAAACGGATATTATACCTTCGAAAATGTAACACGAGATTGGATTATTTACGTTAGTTTCAAACCAAAATTAGGCATTGATGTTGAGACGTACGGACGTACGTCTCCGCACGTATATCCCAACCCCACAAGTGGCAAGTTTTCAGTTATCAGTTTTCAGTTATCAGAAGGTAGTGTCGAAATATATGATATTTCAGGTAGAAAACTTTTAACTTTCAAACTTGATAAACTTTCAACTGAAATAGACATCTCGCACCTTGCAAACGGAATTTATTTTGTGAAGGTTGGAAATGAAACAATAAAAATCGTGAAAAACTAACTTCGTGCGACTTTGTGAAAAAACCTTTGTGCGCCTTCGTGGTAAAAAAATCTAACCACAAAGGAACACAAAGGATTCACAAAGGAACGCAAAGGCAAATTACAAATTACGAATTTAAACAAACAAGATAATGATAATTGCAGCAAAGTCCCGAAGGGACGACCCTTTATTAACCGTAGATGCAATCTACGGACGAAAAACGGCACGAATTGCAGCAAAGTCCCGAAGGGACGACCCTTTATTAACCGTAGGTTTCAACCTACGG
>Ga0099364_10003196_pt1 | contig 25570 bp, 23 predicted proteins | sample TergutTh196P3_FD_73070 | JGI IMG/M metagenome (GOLD analysis project Ga0099364, IMG submission 73070) | Microcerotermes parvus P3 segment gut microbial communities from Pointe-Noire, Republic of the Congo - Th196 P3 | ecosystem: Host-associated > Arthropoda: Insects > Digestive system > Gut ...
ACCTCCCCAATGACTAGTAATAATCGAGCAATATCATGGTGCGAACCTCCTCGCATATTTATGACCACTTCAGCTTCGCACCTGAAAAAATAGCCACTATAATTACAAAATTAATGGCGCGGTTACATCATAAGATTGTTTTGCCCCAAAATGCTCCATCTTCCCTTTATAATTATTACCGAGCGTGTAAAAGCGTAAGCTGTCAGTTGAAGGATCTATCAATTTCACCAGCTTATCTTTTATCAGTAAAAACTGCGTAGCATCTGCAACACATTCAAAAACAGAGTTTTGAACCCTTTGCCCATAATTAACACACGTTTTTGCAACTTGACGAAGCCGTTTACGACCTGCCGGGGTTTCCGTGTTAACATCATAAGTGATTAAAATCAGCATCTTAATTTCTCACTTCCATAAAAACGGTGGATATTCTTCTAAATCTCCCCTCAGATGGCGGGCGAGCAGTAACGATTGCGCATGTGGAACAAGCCCCCAGGAGATTTTTTCTTTTAAGAACGGATGAGTGATCTGGTCTTGCTTTCGTTCCTGCCATGCTGAAATTACTGTTCGTCGGGTTTCATCCTTCATGATTATTGCACCGTTTTCTTTTTTAACAAATCCGGCGGGGTTTACCTGCCGGTTGTTAATCAAGGTAAGGACAAAACGGTCAGCCAATGGCGCTCGAAGCTCTTCCATAACATCCAACGCAAGAGAACGTCGCCCCGGCCTGTCCCGGTGTAAAAAACCTACGAATGGATCCAGTCCTACCGCGCTTAGGGCTGCAGCCACGTCGTTTGATAACAATGTATAGACAAATGATAAAAGCCCATTTACCCGATCCAATGGCGGTCTGCGGTTTCGCCCTTCAAAGATAAAGCTATCTTTATTCTGCAAGATAAGATCATTAAACACTGAATAATATCTGACTGCGGATTCGCCCTCAATACCACGTAGCCCGGCTAATGTAGTTGCCTTATTCAATAAATGAATATTCTCCGCCAAAGCATATGACGAATCTTTGAGCCGCTTTGTATCAAGACGCAATTCATGATCCCTTGCTGCACGCTCTAATACCCATCGGCTATTATGAAGCTTTCCGGTCAGTATATTGCGTGCGATACGCACACTTCCTTCTTCACTGTCTGATACACGATATTGCGTTTTGCGCAGCACTACATTCCCTTTTTCAATTCCGGTAACACTAGCCAAAAATCGGCCGCTCATGGTTAAAAAAGTCAGTGCGATGCTTCGTTCTGCACAAGCGCCCATCAAAGCGGGGCTAGCCCCGGTATAACCGAATGCCACGATTGCTTCCAGATTATGCAGCGGTATACGAAGCACAGACTCCTCTTCACGCTTCGCCACTACATTTTCCCCATCCAGCGACAAGTATATATCGGGTTGAGTGACATAGAGCGTGTTAAGCAATTTTTTCATTAAAGATTGTCCTCCGATAAAGCATTATTGATATAAGTTGCAACCAACCCCTTTTGCGGCAGCTTTGGCAAGCAAATATCTTTCAGCGAACAGTTTTTACACGCTTTTGTGTTTTTTACGCGTGGAGTATAAAGCCGATTGTAGTAACCGCGCATTTCCTCAAACATAGATTCTACGCTATTTCGCAATTCCGGTGTAAGCATAACCGGTTCACGCCGCTTTGTTTCACCATAAAAAAGATAAGCCTCATTGATTGGTGGGCAGCACAGCATCTCTTCCAAACATATTGCTTGTGCGCACAGTTGCAACCGGTCAATATCGGTAACTTTGGGGTGGCCTCGCTTATATTCAATCGGGCATGGTAACCATAACCCATCCCACACCGATAAGCTGACACCATTGGTATCATTGCGCAAAAACTCTACCACATCACATTTCCCGGCTACCCCCATCCGCCGAGAAGCTACCGGCATATCACGCACAACAATCAAATCCCCCCGCTTTTCGGTGAGAAAGGGATTATGCGCGCGATCATGCATAAGCTGTCCGCTTGCAGTGCGCTCATTGTCTGACCAAATATTTTCGACATGGATGAGTGCCCACTGTCTGCGGCAAAATGCAAAATGTTGAATACCGGATAACAGCAAAAAGTCATCTTCTTCGTAGTGCATTATCCTCTGCACTCCAGTGCCACGCCGCCCGGTAAAGCCGCCTCGTTTATTTTTACCGTATAATCCGAGTAAGCGCGTGGTACAGATACCCCGTCCCGTCGCTCGATGCTGATCAAGTCGAAAAGCTTATGTGCAGGGGCGTTACCAAGAATGTTGTCATGTTTAAATACGATAAGCTCCCGCAATGTCATCTTACCTCTGGCAGCGCTGCGGTCTTCTTCAAACATATGGGCGATGGCGTTCCAGAGCAAATCCAAATCTTCCTGTGAAAATCCGGTGACTTTTTGTGCTAAATTAGCGGAAATAAATCCTTCTTGCCTGTATAACCCATATGGCACAATATGCTTGCGCCCCATCTCGGTTGACGCGCTTGAAGCTTTTTCTTCCGTTGTAATGGCTACCCGAGTGATGGTCACTTCTTGAGGCACAATAGGGTCAACGCTTCGTCCAAAAGCCAACTGCACCGGACCGCGAACTTGCCCGGCAACATTGGATAAATCTTTTTCTTTAGCGGCAGTAGTCATAACGGCTCCAAATGCCCGGATGTCATAAAAGTATCCGCACATGAAATCGCGAAAGCCCCGGCTCTTTTCGGCCTTATCTTTTATATCTTTTACGTGCTCTACGCCTAATTTGTCTTGCGTATTAAGCGAAGTGCCTTGTTTAACATAAATATCGAATCCCGGCCTATTGTCTTGCGTCATTTCGATATAATTGCGGATCTTGCGTTTAATACATACATCGGTGACGATTCCATGTCCTGTTTCCGGGTCTATACGGGGCATATTTCCCGCATCTGGGTCGCCGTTCGGGTTTCCATTTTCCACATCATAAAGAAGCACGAACTCATAACGGTTTTGGATTGCATTTTCAAACATTGTCCTGTTCCCCCTTATCTTTTTTCGCGGTAAAGAATTCCTGCGTCTGATGATAGTATCCTAAAATAAACCGCCCTTGATCGTCTAAATTAAGCACTGGCGGGAATGCGGACTGCACATCAAGCTTGCCTAGCAGTTCAGTTTTCAATTTTTCGTAGAAGATCGAATTATCCAGTTTAGCCGCATGATGGACAGATAATCTAAGCAAGGTCGGGAAAACACTAGCGGGGTTCGCGCACGCCCTTGCGAAATACCTATCCCGGATGGTGGCATTGAGTCCGCCTCCTGACGCACGCTGTTGAAGCTGCTCAATCACTGAAAACAACCGCCCAAGCACATAGGGCTTTTGGGAGGTATGGGTGTTTAGCGCCACAGTAGTCACCTCTTTCTCATCATAATTACGCATTAGCACCGCTTTTATAACAGCAGCTTTTACCTTGTTTACGTCTTCACCTGCACGTATTCGGTTTAGTATGGCTTGGTAAAGCGTCATCGGGTATCTGCCGCCTGTTATGATGCTCTTATAAAGTTGACCGCCCAACAGTGGGGCGACGTCGGTAGCTTGCTTTTTCACTGTGGTTTCATTTAGAATCATCCATATTGGCAAGTGACGGAACCGGTCGTTTCCTGCCTTATAAATTTCTAACCGTTGATAATGGGCAATGTTATTATTTAACACCGAACCAAATGAATCGGTATGAAAAAAACGCACGCTTATCCGCCCCGAATTAGGCGATAGGCAAAGCAGGTGAAATCTGCTGTCAAGGTTACAGCCTTCAAACTCGAACAAGCGTCCTGCCGCCGCCTTTTTTATCAAAGATTCCAACTTATCAGCGTCATCTTCTTTGATTTGGCTTGTCCAAGAAAACACTTCTTCTTCTGCGCCATTTCCATTTTCCGCCCAGTAGACAAGGGTATCCCCGCCGATAAACTGGCGGTGTTTTTCGTTTCTCAACAAGTCGTTTAAGGCTGTGACATAGGCAAAGGCAGTTTCTGTTCCGATTTGTGCCGGCGGGTCTTTAGGTGTTGTGCCGTAAGACCTGAAACTCGTTTGGTCATTCATGCTAATGAGTGGGGTTTTGCCCATTGACACACCGCGCAACTCAACTTTGTCGTGTAACTTTATGACTGTATCATACTTGCCTGACACAAGGCATCGTTTTCTTTCACCGCCACTTTTATGTGATGCTTCCCATTTTTCCCATGCTTGTCGAATTTCAGCACCGCAATCATCATAGTCTATGCGCCTGCCATCTACCATGAAGATAAATTTTTGCTTTTGCGCCTCTTTTTCATCCATGCCTTGCGGTAAGGCGGGGAGCCCTGATTTAAAATATGCGCATATCGCACGGGCGGGCGGCGTGTCTATATTACTAAGCAACTCTGTATGTAGTTTTTGTGCGGATGTGAATTTTCTCGGATCAAGCCCAAACATATAACTACCGTCATCGCAGAGAAAGTAAGAGGTTTCGTATGCGTTTTTGCCGGAACGCCCCGACCCTGTTGAGGGCAGCGTCAAGGTTAATCTGGGGTTTTTATCGCCGGGGTTTCCAAGCGGCATAACTCCCAGAAACTCTCCGCTTTCTGACAGTTCTAACGCGTAAGACGCTTCCCGCCGCTGCCATCCCGGGGGGATTTCCTGTGTAGCTTCATAACGATTCACCAGTGCGTTAATAATCATCTAAGCACCTCCACCCCGCGCAAATCTATTGTTCCACCGCACATCTCCGCCATGAAATACGTTGGCTCAAAAGCTGTTACAATCTCCCGGCCATCTTTCTTATCTATGGTTTTGATAAAATTGATGTCGTATAGCATCAGCCCTAGTGAACGCGATTCCTCAATAGGAACAGGCGCCATTTCTCCTTCGGTGATGAGCTGTATTTGTGCCGGGAACTCCCGCGTACCCAGATATGGCATATGATAATGCTGCCCCTTTTCTAAGCGGCGGCGAAGCATTTCCGTAAACTTGCCTTCATTGTCTGTAGCCCCCGCTTTATTAGTCATCTCAAAATGACCATATACAACATAATGAACATCACGAAGAACCATAGATGCACGTTGTGCACGGTCAGCCGAAGCATCCAGATATAATCCGATTTTTTGTAGTTTTTCTTGAGCATTTTTAAGGCTCATGTTAGTAACTTTGCTGTTTACTTCGTTACGCCTAATATTCTCAAACCTGATAGGCGCACATACATCAATCCGGTCAATTATATATCGGATTGCCGGTTTCCAAAGTATCGATTCCATAATTCCCCTGGCGGCACTGGGAGTAATTACTTCATAGCTCACCCGTTCCACTTTAAGCTCGGGGCGTGAAAAGCAAGCATAATCGCCTTTTATGCTTACTTTAAAACCATATGACATATACTATCACATCCTTTTCATATCATCAGTGCTTGTCCGCCTTTTGGCGATAACATAACACCACAGTTCTCGTCATAATAACAATCAAGCAGTAAAAATATACCTTCATCCAGCCGCTCAACCGCTCCGATATCATACAAGGCCCGAAAATCGGAAAGATACAACGATATACTGTATGCCCCCAATTTTCTAAACAACTCCCGGCTTCGCTCTCCGCTGCGCAGCCGCTTTTCTAAATCTGGCGCTTCCTTGAGAAAATATACGACATTCGTATCCTCTTCAATCAGCCGGAAATTATCTGCAATTTCTCTTGCTTTAAGCGGATTAAAATATTGATTTAAAGCTGACTGGGTAGCTGTAGCTAAAACAGCAGTACAGTTATATTCATCCACTAACTCCCGTATAGCGCGTACACATGGAATTAAATATGGAACCGGGATCATCTGCGCTTCATCAAACACAAGCACGCTGTTAGCAATGTTGTGAATCTTTCTGCATACAGAGGTTTTGCTGCCAAATAAAGATTGGAAAAACTGTACGCTGCTTGTAACGATAATGGGATAATCCCAATTTTCAACTGCGAGGCGCTTATGAGAGCTTTCCTCGCTCGTATCATCATACTGTATGTTTGAATGATGCTGTAACACATTATCTGCCCCAAGCAGTTTTTCAAAGACAGCCGCATTTTGCTCAATGATTGTATTGTAAGGGACTATGTAAATAATGCGGCACTTATTCCATTTTGCAGCATGGCTTAAAGCAAACGCTAAACTTGCAATCGTCTTTCCGCTACCCGTAGGTGCGGTAAGGGTAAATAAGCCGTCGGTTTCCTGTGCTGCGGACAAACAATCTTTGAGCAGCGCCGTCCGGTGGAAATTCAGCTCACTTAATGGTAATGATGGGTTTATAAAGACATTTATTTGCTCCATAAGTTTTATATATAGGGTGTTAATGTTAGCCTGACTGTAGTTGCGTATTGCGCCCTGAAAGAATGCCTCTGTATCTAAAAAGTCGGCGTCTACAAGCGTAGAGAACAGCATCCTAATAAAAAAAGCCGCACCGAATCCATCGCGGATGGTTTTATCCGGCGGTGATAGGACAGGCAGCTCAAGTTCATGTATGTATGAGGAACAATCTTCAACGATCCTTTTTCTGCGGCCATGTAATGTAGGCTCATCTGCGATATCTAATGTGCTTCCGCCATTAGGTAAGCCGCTATGATGCCCCATTATGCAATAAGCGGCAATCATGCCTTATGGGGAATTATTTTTGCCCCAAATTAACTGCCCGCCCGGCGTGGAGTGGTCGACAGTCAATTTCACACCGCGTATTCGCTTTTGAAATTTTATGGAATACTTGCCGATATCATGCGCTAACGCGATAGACTTGGCAAGCTCGCCGCATCCAAATTTCTCCGCAAATTTACCGGCACTTTCAGCAGCACCATGAAGATGGTTTAGTAATGAGTGATATTCTTTGCAATCTTCATGACTGTGTGCAATAAATATTTCCTTTTGCTTCATGCTTATCTCCAATATGTACTGGGAATTTATTACTATTTTTTATTCTTAATTATACCATAATTAAGATATTTTGACAATGCGCAATTATGCCGGGATGTGAAATCAGTGATCCCACAACCCAGCTGCGGTCGGCGAGAGCAATTGAGCAGGCGCTTGACGGTAAAAAGGCAAAAGAAAAAACGCCTTAACCCGCATAGTCAAAGCGTTTTTGGTGCCGGTGGCCGGACTCGAACCGGCACGGTGTCGCCACCGGTGGATTTTGAGTCCACTACGTCTGCCAATTCCATCACACCGGCATCTATCCAAATCCCCGAAAGGAATGTTGGTGAAGCGTTAGAAATGTGTTAGTACAAGGTTCATTTTGCTATTATACAATATAAAATTTTTAAAATCAAGCATTTGTTATCATATATCGCGTATTGACAAATCGTATTTTATTGCATATAATGTTTTGTGTTGGTGGCGCCATAGCCAAGGGGTAAGGCAGAGGTCTGCAAAACCTTTATCCCCAGTTCAAATCTGGGTGGCGCCTCCAGAAAAAACTACCTCCGCAGTATAGCGGAGGTAGTTTTGTATACCTGATTATTACTCTGCGCTTCAGGAGGTCTTAAAGCAGAACGCTGCATACCATTTATTCATTTACAACTGCTATCACATTATTGTCGATACTAAAAAGCCCGTTGCTTTTAAAGGCATACAGCCCGGAATTATGCCCGCCGCGCAAAAAGTAAATAAGCCCGTCGTTTTTGTAGTGAATGCGCGTAACGCCTCCGGCGATCTGCCGGGTTTGCCTTGTGAGCATAAACAAATCCCCGGTTTTTCTCACAGCGTCGAACCGTTCGCAGTAAAGAAGGGTTTTGTTGCCGTTTAGAATCATGAAGAAATCGGGCGAAAGCGATACGCCGCTGCCAATTCTTTCGGAGGTGCTTCCGTTCATGATATACAAGTCGCAAATCTCTTGTTCGCGGTCCTTGTAGTATATCAGCCTGTCGCCGTCAAGCATCTCGCCGACTCCCGCCACGCGCTCGTCAACCATCATGATATTGACAGGGCTTGCTCCTGAAAGCGGAGCGTAATAAAGTATACACATATTATCGTAAAAATCCGCTATCGGGCTGCCGTTGCCCATCGCGAAATAAATCCCGTCGGCCTTCGCGGTAAGCGCAAAACCGCCCGAATAATAAGCGCCGTCGCCGATATGAAGCGGCAGGACGCCGCCGTTATAATGGTATACGAAAAGCATGTCGGATATATTATGCGTTAGATATTCCCGCAAGGAAATGCCGGACACGATACGCTCATAGCTTGTGATGGGGATTTTCCGGGAGTCCTGAAAGCCGGCGGCCCTGAAAACCGCGGTCCCCGTGGATGGGTCGAACACCGCGTCGTCAAAAGGCGTGTAGCTGTTTTCGGCAAGGCGCGTTGAGACGCCGCCGCTTGATACATGCAAATCGTAAAGGACCGGATTCTCAAGCGTAAACGCTAAGATTTCAGCGCCGATCCCGTCCCGCAGCCTGTCGCGCCTGAGCTTTGCGTCATAGGCTTCAATAACGGCGTCAAGCGCCGCCTTTTGTTCGGCCAGATCCTCGTCCTGCTCAAGCGCCTCGACTTCCTTGGGGTCTATGCCATATATGTCGTAGTACTCGATTAAAAGCGGGAAATCATCGAGGTCGGGCGCTGATAAGGCCTTGTCCGGCAGCAGATGATCGTCTAAAATCAGGCTATCGTAGCTCAGGGAATTTCTGGACGCCGTCTGGTAAACCGCCGAAAACGTCGCGGCGTCACATGAAATCAGGCGGTCAATGCCGGCCGCCAGTACTCCGTTGTCGCCGGTATCAAGGTTATATGTCATAACGGTGCGGTTTCCGTCTGATATTTCCTGTATATATATCATTCTGTTGAGGGCTTGCGTGTAATCGGCGACCTCTGAAACATCCGTGTCGATAAAGGTGATCACGCGGTCGTTTGTGTCCATCAAGTATAGGCTGAAGGCTTCTTTGGCACGGCTTTCGAGGGATTTTGCATACAGGATTTTGGAGTCGGAATTTTCAATGACGGACGCAACTTCCGTATCAAGCACCACAATCTCGCTGTAGTCGGTCGCGCAAAGCTCGCCGTCCGACGTGAGAAATACAAGCGTACCGCCGTTATCCATAAAGAAAAAGCTGTCGGTAACGCCGGTTGAAACCGGGGTTTCGACGGGGCTTGAAAGCTCTGTCGGGGAAACACCTGCAAAATCAAGCAGGTAAAGGCTGCCGTGAGCGTCCGGTCTGTTCCCGGCATAGCCGTTTACATACGCGATATACCGGTTGTTAGGGCTGGATTTTACAAGAGGCCGGTCTAAATCCCGCTGTACCGAATGAAAACCGTCCACGATTTCTAAAGGTACATCAAGCAGAGGCGACATCATTTTCAGCTTTTCACCCGTCGTCTGATAAATCACGGCGTCCGTCAGGACATACCTTGACCCGGTGGAAAAGATTGGCAACGCGTTAAGCGCCCAAAGCAGTATGGTCGAACCCAATGAGATCACGCAAATAATCACACAGAAAACGGCGATGTCGTTGTGGGATTTTTGAGCGACCGCCCCGTTTTTGCCATAACCTGAAAGCGCCTCGGGTATAAACTCGGGCGCCGGCGGGGGAGGCTCGCCGGATTTTAGCCCGCAAACAAGGCATGACGGACAACCATAAGGCAGTATCGCGCCGCAACCGCCGCAAAAGCGCGGCTTTTCCGGCGTTTTAGAAAGCTTGCGCAAAGGTACTGCTTCACCGGGCTTTGGAGAGATGGAGCCTATAGCCGCGCCGCACCACGGGCAATATTTCATTTTTTCGTCATGCGGCAAGCCGCAATGCATACATTTCGACATGAAAGGCACCTCAAAAATTAGTATAACATATTCCGACAAAATTTCATACTTGAAAATCACGCGGTGATGTGATAATATGTTTAAATAATGCAAATAATAAAGTAAACCCGATGACCGGACCGTAGGCGGGATGTTTGACGCTGTACAGAGAGGCTTTCCGTTCGCTGAAAGGATTGCACTGTGTTTTTCCGCTGAAGCTTCATCCGCGAGGGGTTTTGCTGAATACAGGTTCTTATAAGTAGGCAAAAACGCGGCGCGGCGTTATGCGCTCAAGAGTGTTTGCTCCGGTAAGCGGGGCAAAAATCCGGGTGGTACCGCGGAATGCCGTTATGGCCTTTCGTCCCTATGATACGAGGGATGAGAGGCTTTTAATATTTTTTGAGGTGATTTTATTGAAAGACATGTTAAATCAAATCGAACAGCAGGCCATAGAGGCTTTGGAATCCGCAAAATCGGAGCAGGAAATCGACGGCCTCCGCGTTAAGTATCTCGGCAAAAAGGGCGAGCTTACCGGGATATTAAAGCAGATGGGAGGCTTGCCGGCAGAGGAGCGCCCATTAATCGGGCAGCTTGCTAATATTGTGCGCGAAAAAATCGGGGCGAAGATTTCGGAAAGGTTTGCAGAGATGAAATCCGAGAGCGTGAAAGCCCGGCTCTCTTTGGAGGCCATCGACGTGACGATGCCGGGAAAACGCGAGGCTATGGGCAAAAGGCACCCGATAAGCCTTGTGCTTGACGATATTACGGAAATCTTTTTGGGCATGGGCTTTAAGGTAGCCGAGGGCCCCGAGGTCGAGCTTGGGTACTATAATTTCGATGTGCTGAATATCCCGAAGGACCACCCGGCAAGGGACACGCAGGATACGTTTTATATAAACGATGAAGTCATCCTGCGGCCGCAGACTTCCCCGGTACAGGTGCGCGTGATGAACCGGCAAAAGCCGCCGATACGCATCATTGCGCCGGGGCGCGTGTACCGTTCCGACGCTGTGGACGCCACGCACTCGCCGCTGTTCCACCAGGTCGAGGGGCTTGTCATCGACAAGGCCATCACAATGGCGGACCTAAAAGGCACGCTTGAGCTCTTCGCCAAGATGCTTTACGGCAACGACATGGTTGTGCGCTTTCGGCCGCACTATTTCCCGTTTACGGAGCCCTCCGCCGAGATGGACGCCATGTGCTTTGTGTGCCAGGGCGAGGGCTGCCGCCTGTGCAAGGGTGAGGGCTGGATCGAAATCCTAGGGTGCGGAATGGTGCATCCTAAGGTGCTTAAAAACTGCGGAATCGACCCCTGCGAATACGCGGGCTTCGCGTTCGGTATGGGGCTTGAGCGCGTGGTTATGCGGCGGTACGCGATCGACGATCTGCGGTTGTTTTTTGATAATGACGAAAGGTTCCTAAATCAGTTTTAAACGAAAGGAATACAACTATGAATTTATCGATGAGATGGCTTAACGATTATATAAAACCGGATGTCCCGGTCAAGCGGTATGCCGCAGATATGACCATGAGCGGCTCAAAAGTAGAGCTTTTTATGACCGAGGGGCAGGAGCTTAAAAACATCGTGGCGGGCAAGGTGTTGAGCATCGAAAAGCACCCGAACGCCGACACGCTCTATATCTGCAAGGTTGATACCGGGGGAGATAAGCCGCTGCAGATTGTGACCGGGGCCGACAATGTGACGCAGGGCGCTTTCGTGCCCGTGGCGATGAACGATTCCGTTGTTTTCGGCGGAAAAGAAATCAAGGCGGGCAAGCTTCGCGGCGAATTGAGCGAGGGCATGCTCTGCTCCCTTTCGGAGCTTGGGCTTTCTGTAAACGACTTCCCGTATGCTAGGGAGGACGGCATATTCCTGCTGGGGGACGACTGCGAAAAAACCGTGGGCATGGATATCCGCGAGGCTATCGGGCTAAACGACACGGTGGTCGAGTTTGAGATTACATCGAACCGACCCGACTGCCTGTCGGTCATCGGTCTTGCGCGTGAAACCGCCGCGACATACGGCGAAAAGCTTGAAGTGCAGCCTTTGTCCGTTCAAGCGGGAGGCGGCGACGTAAACGAAGTGATCTCAGTCGAGGTTAAAAACCCGCAGCTTTGTACGCGGTACGCAGCGGCCGCCGTGAAAGACGTTAAGATCGAGCCCTCCCCGCGCTGGATGCGGGAGCGGCTTCGCGCGGCGGGAGTCAGGCCCATCAACAATATCGTCGACATCACAAACTACGTTATGCTGGAATACGGCCACCCGATGCATGCGTTTGATTTGCGCCATGTAACGGGCGCTAAAATCGTAGTGAGAAACGCGGAGGATGGTGAAGCAATCACGACGCTTGACGGCGTAAAGCGAAAGCTCAGCCCCGGCATGCTCGTCATCGCGGACAGCGCTAACCCCACCGCCGTGGCGGGCGTGATGGGCGGCGAGTTTTCAGGCGTTTACGACGACACCTCCACGGTGATTTTTGAGTCCGCGTGCTTTAACGGCGCATCCGTTCGGAGCACTTCGAAAAAACTGGGGCTGAGAACCGAAAGCTCGTCGCGGTTCGAGAAAGGTTTAGACCCCGAAAACTGTATGCCGGCGCTTATGCGCGCGTGCGAGCTCGTCGAAAAGCTTGAAGCGGGTATTGTCTGCGACGGGTTTGCCGACGTTTACGGCGCGAAAAAGGAAAGAACGCGACTCACGCTCGACCACGCCGCGATATGCGGGCTGCTGGGCTTGGAGATTCCTGAAAGCGATATGCGAAGGACGCTTAAATCGCTCGGCTTTGAGGTTGACGGCAAGCAGGTGACGGTGCCCTCATTCCGCGCGGATGTGGAGTGCGGCGCCGATCTGGCGGAGGAAATCGCGCGCATTTACGGTTACGATAAAATCCCGGCGACTGCGATTCGCGGCCTTGCTGACGGACAGCTGAGCCGGGAGCAGAAATTCGGGCGTATGGTATCGCAAATACTGATTGCTGCGGGATACAGCGAGATTATCACATACTCGTTTATCAGCCCGAAATATTATGACAAAATAGGTCTTCCGAAAGACAGTACCCTTCGAAAGTCTTTAACGATCAGCAACCCTCTGGGAGAGGACACCAGCATCATGCGCACAACGGCGCTGCCGTCCATGCTTGAGGTTTTAGCGAAAAACTACCACAACCGCAACGCGGCGGTGCGGTTTTACGAGATTGCGACGGAATACGCCCCGCAAGACGGCGAAAAGCTGCCCCGCGAGGATAAAAAAATCATGCTTGGATGTTATGGCGCAGGGGTTGATTTCTTCGCGCTGAAAGGGTGCGTCGAAACGCTGCTTGAATGCGCGGGGATCACCGGCTGGGATATTGAAGCGGTACAGCACGACAACGCGTTTCATCCCGGCAGGTGCGCAAGGGTTGCGATAAAAGGCGAAGAGCTTGGAGTTTTGGGTGAAATCCATCCGCTTATAGCCGAAAACTACGATGTTCAGGCGAAAATGTATGCGGCGCGGATAGATTTTCGCGCGTTGCTTGCGCATTCGAATCCTGAAAAGAAGTATAAGCCGCTGCCGAAATTCCCGGCGATGACGCGGGATTTGGCGCTTGTCTGCGACGATGATATGCCTGTGCTTTTGATTCAAAAGGAAATCGAAGCGTCGGTCGGCGGGATACTTGAAAAGCTTGAGATGTTCGATGTTTACCGCGGAAAACAAATCGGCGAGGGCAAGAAAAGCGTAGCGTATTCGCTTAAGCTTCGCGCCTTAGACAGGACGCTCACGGACGACGAATGCGACAAGGCGGTCCAAAAGGCCCTTGAGGCGCTAGAAAAGAAAGATGTAAAGCTGCGATCGTAATCGTCAAATTACTTGACTAAAAAATTTCCAAAACCTACTTGATATCGTCATAAAAATAGTGTATTCTAGTGATAGTGAGGAGAGGTGACAAAATGCAGGAGCCAACCATAAGCTTTTCCATACATGAGGACAAGGACCGTGAGGTCAAAGAAATTCTAACTCAGGTTTATGACGCCCTGCGTCAGAAAGGGTATAACCCGATCAACCAGATCGTAGGATATATACTGTCTGAAGACCCCACGTATATCACCACCTTCAACAACGCCCGCAGCTTGATAAGGCGGCTTGACCGCGACGAGCTTTTGCAGGTTTTGTTAAGGTCGTATCTTGATTAGACATGAACAAAAAAGGGGCCGGTAAAACCGGCCTTTTTCATTGACCGGAGTCAGCTTTAGATGAACTACACAACGCTTGGAAAAACAAAAATCAAAGTCTCGCGCCTGTGCTTCGGCACGCTTACGCTGGGCCCGCTTCAGGCCGGTTTAACCGTTGAAGCAGGCTCTGCGGTTCTTGCCCGCGCAATCGAGCATGGCGTGAACTTTTGCGACACGGCTCAGCTTTATGAGACGTACCCATACATCAAAAGGGCGATAGAGCTCACGCGCAAGCATGATTTGGTGATTTCAAGCAAGACATACGCCTATAGCCGCAAGCAGGCGATACAGGCCGTCGAGGAGGCAAGACAAGCGATCGGGCGCGATTATATCGATATCTTTTTGCTGCATGAACAGGAAAGCGCCCTCACCCTTGACGGGCATAAGCAGGCGCTCGAGTACCTTTATGAATGCAAACAAAAGGGAATTGTAAAAGCGGTAGGCGCGTCTATGCACCATGTGGCGGCGGTAAAGGCAGCAGGACAAAAAGGGCTCGACGTGATTCACCCGCTTATGAATATGACAGGGCTCGGCGTCGCGGACGGTTCTATCGCGGAAATGGAGTACGCCGTTAAATCCGCATATGGCTTAGGCTGCGGGGCATATGCGATGAAAGCGCTTGGCGGCGGGAATCTGTTTAAACAAGCGGGCGCGTGCCTAGAATATATACTGGGGCTTGATTTTATTGACAGTATCGCGGTCGGGATGCAGAGCGCCGGCGAGGTGGACGCGAACGCCGGCTTTTTTGAAACCGGAGCATTCTGCGTGGAATCGGAAAGAATCCTCGCCGGCAAAGCGCGGCGGCTGCATATAGAAAGCTGGTGCGGTGGCTGCGGCGAATGCGCTGTAAGATGCGGGCAGAAAGCTCTTAACGTAAAAGGCCAAAAAGCTTCCTGCATCCATGAAAGGTGCATATTATGCGGGTATTGCTCCACCGCTTGCAAAAGCTTTGCAATTAAAGTGGTTTGACAGTTTACAAATACGGCCGGTTGTGGTATAATTTTAAGTTAGAGGTATACGAGATATACGATTGGAGACTGTGAGAATGCCGAAAGCGAAAACCGAAAAAGGGCTTACCTACAAAGGAAAACCCCTTGTGAGAAACAAAAACACGATTTACTACGGGAACATGAGCGACGATTACGTCGCCATGCTGCAAATACTTGACACAAAGAATTTTTCGGACGAGTTCCCTGATATGAAGATGCCGATGAAAGTTTCGGTCCAGATTCTTTCAACGGACGCTGAAATGAGCCCGAAAGACCGCGTGAAAAAGAAAACGGAAAAGGCAAGCCTTTACGACGCGCTTAAAATCGCGTCAATTTGGCTTGAAAGAATCCTTGAAAAAGACGAGTGAGCATAACCTAGGCCGGGAAAACCGGCCCGTATTTTTATGAAAGCATTTGCGATTGAAAGGAACATAAGCGTTTATGAAAATGATTTTTTCCGCCGATAACAACTGGGGAATCGGGTGCGGAAACAAGCTGCTGTTCAATGTAAAAGGCGACATGGATTACTTTAAAAAACGAACGACCGGTAAAGTTGTCATCATGGGTTTAAAAACGCTCGAGTCCCTGCCGGGAGGCAAGCCGCTTAAAAACCGTTTAAACGTCGTCTTGGCGGACGATAAAAATTACTCCGTTCAAGACGCTGTTGTCTGCTACAGCTTGGATGAGCTCTTCGAGACCTTGAAGGCGTATGACGACGACGATTTGTTCGTAATCGGAGGCGAGTCGGTATACCGGCTTCTCATGCCATACTGCGACACCGCGTACATAACGCGTTTTCTGGCCGTACGCCCTGCCGACCGGTTCATGCCGGATTTTGACGGGCTTGAAAGCTGGAAGCTCACCGAAAGCTCCGGCGAGATATATGAAGACGGCGTTTCGTACCGCTTTGATGTTTATACGCAGACCAAGATTCTCGAAAATTGGAGGGAAAGATGAACGATAAAAGATTTGCGGTGCTGATTGATTCCGACAACATCTCCCATCGTTACATCAAGGCGATTGTAGACGAGGTGGCGAATGAAGGCATCTCCACATATAAGCGCATCTACGGCGACTGGACAAACCCGAAGCTTGCGTCGTGGAAAGATGTGCTGCTCAGCAATTCCATCATGCCGATCCAGCAGTATTCGTATACCACCGGCAAAAACGCGACCGACTCCGCCATGATAATCGACGCGATGGATATCCTGTATTCAGGTAATGTGGAGGGATTTTTTCTGGTCTCGAGCGACAGCGATTTTACAAGGCTTGCGTCGCGCCTGCGCGAATCGGGCATGTACGTCGTCGGGATGGGCGAGCGCAAGACGCCGGCTGCGTTTATCTCGGCGTGCAATAAGTTTAAGTATTTAGAAGTTTTTGCGGAGGATTACAAGAAAGAAGCGAAAGCGAAAAACGGCAAAGTAAAAACGGAGCCGCCGGAGCCCGCGGAGCCTCAAGCGTCGCCAAGGGCGAACCGCGTGGAAATCATGCGGGCAATCAGGACGATTATACAGGAGAAATCCGATGAGAACGGCTGGGTTTTTGTAGGCGAGATCGGAAATATCCTCTCTAAAAGGTATCCGGATTTCGATTCTCGAAACTATGGTTTTCAGAAGCTGACGCAGCTTGTCACGTCGTTTCAGGCGTTCGACGTGCAGTCAAGGCCGACGAGCGATCCTAACACCAAGCTGTTTTACGCGAAGATGAAGGAGTAAGGGCCTGTATTCGCAGTGTCTAAGCTTTCGGGCGCTTTCGCGCCCGTTTTTTTGTGTGCCTTACCGTTCTATTTTTAAATGGACATGCATAGATATAGAATGGGGAGGTGGCGTATTTGTTGTGCCGTATAACCGATTTGCGCTATAAAGAGGTGATAAACGTAAGGGATGGCTGCTGCCTTGGCTGCGTATCCGACATTGAAGTCGATACCGTGACCGCAAGGGTCGTTTCGCTCATCATATATGGCAGATGCAGGCTGTTCGGGCTTTTTTTCCGCGAGGAGGATATCGTCATAAGCTGGTGCGATATCGAGATCATAGGCGAGGACACTATCCTTGTAAACATGCGCCCGGACCGGTTCGAGCGGGCTTACCGCACAAAAGGCGGATTCTTCGGCAAGTTGTTCGGCGTGTAATTTGCGCTCAAATTTACATTGTGGTATACTATTACCCAGTATGCGATGTGAAATAAATATGGACGGTTAAATCATCATGGTATTTTCCAGCGTAATGTTCCTGTTTCGGTTTATGCCTGCGGCGTTCGCGTTATATTATCTGACGCCGAGACGCTTTAAAAACGCGATGCTGTTCGCGCTAAGCCTTGTGTTTTATTCGTGGGGCGAGGTGCGGTTTTTCCCGATTATGCTGATTTCCGCGACCGTCGATTATTTTGTGGGTCGCGCAATTGAGAAAAAACGCGGCGACAAACGCGCCTGTAAAGGCCTTCTTGCGATATCGCTCGCGTTCAGTCTAGGCTCGCTCTTGTTTTTTAAATACACCAATTTTTTTATCGATAACATAAACCTATTATTAAACGCGGATATACCGAATATCGCGCTGACGCTGCCGCTTGGCATCAGCTTTTACACATTCCAGACCATGAGCTATACCCTCGACGTTTACAGGGGGAAAATCAAGGCGGAGAAAAACTATATAAACTTCGCGGCGTATGTCGCGATGTTCCCGCAGCTGATCGCGGGGCCTATCGTGCGCTACAGCGATATCTCGCGCGAGATGAAAAGCCGCGTGATCAATATACGGCAGATACAATCCGGCGCCATGCTTTTCATAATGGGGCTTGGCAGCAAGGTGCTGATCGCGAACAACGTGGGCGAGCTTTGGACGCAGGTCGAGCAAATCGGCTTTGACAATATCTCGACGGCACTTGCGTGGCTCTCGATTCTTGCGTTTTCCTTGCAAATTTATTTCGATTTTTCCGGCTATTCGCTGATGGCGATCGGACTTGGCAAAATGCTGGGTTTTGATTTCCCGCAAAACTTTCATTATCCGTATATCTCCAAAAGCGTCACGGAGTTTTGGCGTCGCTGGCACATAACGCTGGGGTCTTTTTTCAGAGAATATGTCTATATCCCCCTTGGAGGCAACCGCGTTTTTAAACCGCGGCAATACCTTAACATTTTCATTGTCTGGTTTTTGACGGGCTTCTGGCACGGCGCAAGCTGGAACTTCGTTTTGTGGGGGCTTTATTTCTGCTTGTTTTTGTGCATCGAAAAATCGTTTTTGCTAAAGTATCTGGAAAGCTCAAAAATCCTTTCGCACATATACCTTTTATTTATAGTGGCAGTAAGCTGGGCGCTGTTTGCAATCACGGATTTTTCACGGCTCGGCGTTTTCTTAAAAACGATGTTTGGCGCGGTAAACGGCGACGACTGGATGTACTACCTTAGAAACTACGCCGCGAGCCTTGTCCTTGGCATAGCGCTTTCAACGCCGCTGCTTCGCGTGATTTCAGAAAAGCTAAAGGACAATTATGCGGTAAAGTCGGCCTTTGCGGCGGTTGTGCTGTTTTTGTCAGTTGCGTATCTTGTCGATTCGACGTACAATCCGTTTTTGTATTTTAGGTTTTAGGTGGCGTAATGAAAAGCAAAAAATGGACAAGCTATATATTTTTAATCCTGTTCGCTTCGTTTATCTTTGGATATTCGCTCGCGGATTGTCTCATCCCCGGCAGGGAATACTCAGAGCTTGAAAACAGGTACTTAGCGGCAATGCCGTCATTTACCGTAAGCGGGCTTTTTAACAACACGTATACGCTTAAAATCGAGGAGCATACAAACGACCGGTTTTTGCTGCGGGATATGTGGATAACCGTCAAATCCATAAGCGAAACGGCGCTTTTAAAAATCGAAAACAACAATATCGTGTACGGCAAGGACGGATACATGTTTGAAAAACGGCTCACATACGACAGTGAGCAGCTTGAAAAAAACACAAGCTCGCTGCTTTCGTTTGCCGAAAAATTCCCGGGAAACAGCATCACGCTGATAATTGTGCCGACGTCGGATATCGTGCTCAGCGACAAGGCGCCGCGCGGGCTTCGCAATATAGATCAGGTGCCGGTCATCGAGGAAATTTACCAAAAGGCGCAGGAAAGGGGAATCCATACCGTTGGCCTGTTGGAGCCGCTTCGCCGGTACGGACATAAGCCGGAAATCATTGGCGTCATGCCGTTTTACATGACCGATCACCACTGGACGGCGCTGGGCGCGTACCGCGCTTACCAGGCTTACGCGGAGTCGCTGGGGCTTCCGTCTGAGGCGCCCGTGTATAACCATCAGGTATCTGACTTTTACGGCACATACTACAGCAAGTCGAAGAAATTTAACGCCGTGCCAGATACCATAGAATGGTTCGACATCCCAGTCAAATCCGTAACGATAAACGGCGAACCTGTTGACGGCCTTTACGACCATGAAAAATGGGGACAGCGGGATAAATACGCGGCGTTTTTGCACGGCAACAACGGCGTCACGGTCATTGACAGCACCGGAAAACAGGACGATGAACGCTCGAAAATCCTTGTGTTCAAGGATTCGTACGGCAATGCGTTCGCGCCGTTTTTGAGCGCTTACTTTGACGAGGTCACCGTGATTGACCTGCGCTACTTCATGGAGGTCGAAAAGCTTATGAACAGCGGCGATTACGATGAAATCCTGTTCCTGTACGGGTTTCCCGCATTTTCAAGCGAAACAAGCCTTGTGAATTTGCGTCTGTAAAGAAGGATAACGATGATTCATCATGTCGCGATATGGGTTAAACGATGCGCGAAATGAGAAACAAAATCCAAACATGCAGGGGATAAAAAACGTAAAAGAAATATTTCGCAAAGGCGGTATCCGGCCCGCGCTTACCGTTGTAGAGCATCAGCGGGATAACCGCGAAAACCATATAAAACTGCGGCCTGAGATAGCCGGATGCAAGATACGCCGCAAAATACGGCCACCCCATCGAAGCTACGTAAACCGCGTACATGAAAGGCGGGGCTTTGCGCAGGTAATAGAAAATCAGCATAATCGTCGGAACCATATATCCACCCTCGCAAAGAGGGGCTAAAAACGCAAGGATTATAATGGTTAAAGCCCACGGCACGACGGCAAGCCCTTTGCTTTTAAACAGCTCGCTGAGTGCATAAATGGCGGCGGCGCCAACCGCTAAGGACAAAAAGAAATTGTTCGTGATCTCATATCCTGTTATAAGGTATAAAATATAATTCCCTGCAGCCATTACCGCGCCGGATATGAAAAGCCTTGATATAAAGCGGCGGCGGTCCCGCGTATAAACCATGCCCTCGGCTACAAGAAAGGTGAAAACCGGGGCGACCAATCGGCTGGCGTAGTGCGCCGGCAACAGCTCTTTCGGGAACAGGTAAAGATACATATGGTCAAGCAGCATCAAAACCAGCATGATGATTTTTAGCTGAAAAGCGTTTAATATTCCGTATCTTTTCACGTGGCAGATTCCTTTCTGTCGGTATATCAAGGGTAACTGTATTTAAGCATATAATCCGCCGTATGTCAAAAAATAGAATATACCCTTGATATGCAATGTACAATGCGTTGTACATTGTATATCAAGGGTATAGTAAATTCACTATAAAACGCGAAAAGACCGGCTGTCACAGCCGGTCTTTCTGTAGCTTATGTAGCCGTTACGCCGCCTGCTTCCTGTTTTTGGACAACACGTCAAAGATGACGGCCGCGAGCAGTACAAGGCCCTTGATGACCCGCTGCAGGTTCTGGTCGGCGCCGAGGATCGACATTCCCATGTTGAGCACGCCCATGAATATCGCGCCGATCACGGCCCCGCCGACGGTTCCGACGCCGCCGTAAGCCGACGCGCCGCCGATAAAGCACGAGCCTATGGCGTCGAGCTCGAAGCCTGTGCCGGCCGTCGTGCTCGCCTGGTTAAACCGCGCCACGCCGACAAGGGCCGCGACGCCCGCCAAAAAGCCCATGTTGGTGTACGCGAAGAACATCATCTTCTTTGTGTTTACGCCGGAAAGCCGCGCGGCTTTCTCGTTGCCGCCCATGGCGTAAAGATACCTGCCGGGGACAGTATTTTTCGTGTAGTAGCTATAAATCAAAACGATCGCGCCGAGGAGGACGAGAAGCACCGGGATACCGCGGTGTTGTCCGAAGCGGCTGAAGACAAACAGGATGATCCCGCTGACGGCGACAAGTTTTATGACCATCGACACAAAGCTTTCGACCGCGTAGCCTTTCTTCATTTTTTGCATGCGCGACACGATCTGGATCGTGATCAAAACGGCGCATATAACCACCGCGATGATAATGGATACGCTTGCGATCATCTCGCCGCCGTTCGGGATGAAGCTGTTAAACAAAGCCTTGTAGGAATCCGGGAACGGGCCGATGCCCTGGCTGCCCATAATGACAAGAGCAAGCCCCCGGAACACAAGCATACCTGCCAGCGTCGTGACAAAGGGCGGGATGCGGACATAAGCGATCCAAAACGCTTGCCACGCGCCGATCAGCGTGGCGATAACAAGGCAAAGGAAGATGGAAAGGTACGGGCTCATCTTCATATCAACCATGAAGATACCGGAGATAGCGCCGACCAAAATGACCACGCTGCCCACGGAAAGATCGATATTACCGCCGGTCAGGATGCACAGCAGCATGCCTGTCGCAAGGATTATGACATAGCCGTTCTGGCTGATTAGGTTCGTCAGGTTTTCAGGTGAAAACAGCGAACCCCTGCCGCTTGTGGAAATCAGCGCCTCAAACAGCAGCATGACAAGTACCAGAATAACTAGCATGGCATTTTTACTTAAAAAATCTTTTGTCTTAATCATATTTGCTTACGCTCCTTTGCTGGATTGAAGAATTTTCGCCATAATGACTTCCTGGTTCGCCTCTTCGCGGGCAAGCTCGCCTACGATCCTGCCTTCGTTCATTATATAGATACGGTCGCACATACCCAGAAGCTCAGGCATGTCGCTGGATATGAGCAGCACCGATTTTTCCTGCGCCACAAGCTCGTTGATGATATTGTATATCTCGTATTTCGCGCCCACGTCTATGCCGCGGGTCGGCTCGTCGAGAATCAGGATATCGGGTTCGGCGAACATCCACTTTGCAAGCAGCAGCTTTTGCTGGTTGCCGCCCGACAGGTTGCCAACGTTCTGCTCGATTCCCGCGCACTTCACTCCGAAGCGCGACCTGTATTCCTCGGCGAAACTGACTTCTTGGTCCTTGTCGATTATAAAGTCAAAGTGGCTTGTTCTTGAAAGCTTCGCGAGCGTCGTGTTGACCCGTATGCAGTTTGACAGGACCAGCCCGTCGCCTTTGCGGTCCTCGGTAACATACGCGATCTTGTTGTTTATCGCGGCGCGCACGTTGTTTAAATTGGCGGACTTTCCATCCAAGTACAGCTCGCCTGAAATATCCGCGCCGTAGCTTCCGCCGAATATGCTCATGGCAAGCTCCGTGCGCCCCGCGCCCATCAGCCCGCTTATACCGACGACCTCGCCCTTGCGGATGTTGAGGCTTACCTTATCGCACACCTTTCGCCCTTTATAAAGCGGATGGTATACCGTCCAGTTTTTAACCTCGAAGGTAACGCCGCCCACATGGCTTTCGCGCGCAGGATACCGGTCGTTAATCTCGCGCCCGACCATGCCTTTGATGATGCGCGCTTCGCTGATTTCATCTTTGCCCTTTACTAAGGTTTCGATGGTTGAGCCGTCGCGGATAACGGTAATGCTGTCGGCGACCTGCTCGATTTCGTTTAGCTTATGCGATATAAGGATAGACGTCATGCCCTCGGATTTGAATTTCAAAAGCAGTTTTAAAAGGTTTTGCGAATCCTCTTCGTTTAGTGAAGCGGTGGGTTCGTCCAAAATTAACAGGCGCACGTTTTTCGCAAGCGCCTTTGCGATTTCAACAAGTTGCTGTTTACCGACGCCGATGTCCTTGATCAAGGTCTGGGAGGATTCGTTTAGCCCTACGATTTTTAAGTATTCGTCCGCCTTGCTGTATGTTTCGTCCCAATCGACGCGGGCGGCGTTTCCGCGCTCGTTGCCTAAGAACATGTTTTCGCCGATCGTCATATACGGCACAAGGGCAAGCTCCTGGTGGATGATGGCAATGCCTTTTTTTTCGCTGTCCTTAATCTTTGAAAACCGGCATTCCTCGTTGCTGTAAATGATTTCGCCTTCATAAGTGCCGTAAGGATAGATTCCGCTTAAAACATTCATAAGGGTGGATTTACCGGCGCCGTTCTCGCCGACAAGCGCGTGAATTTCCCCTGGTATGACGCTGAAATTAACGTTGTCAAGCGCCTTTGCGCCGGGGAAAACTTTAGTGATGTTTTTCATGCGCAACAAGGGTTCGCTCATATGTACTTCATCCCCTATATAAAACGTTAGGCCCCCCATAATATATACTATGGTATATCATGGGGGGCCTATTGTCAATTATAAATTTGCCTTTATAGGTTAGCCTGCAAGCTCGGCTTCCGAGTAGTAACCGGAATCAATCAGAAGCTCTCTGTAGTTATCAATCGTGCCTACTACAGGGTCGCAGAGGAACGACGGGATGACGCCTGTGCCGTTGTCATAGGTTTCACGGTCGTTGATCGGAGGCTCGCCGCCTGCAAGAATCGCTTCGACCATCCCGACAACCGCGTTTGCAAGTGTACGGGTATCCTTGAATACAGACATGGCCTGAAGTCCCGCAATCATATTCTTTACGGAAACGATGTCGCAGTCCTGGCCTGTTACATACGGGAAGTTCTCGGCGGTGTAGCCCGCGTTTACAAGCGCGTTTGTAGCGCCCTGTGCCGTTGAGTCGTTCGAGCACATAACGGCGTCAAGCTGGGTTCTGCCGGGGCCGTAGTTGTTGGAGGTAATAAGGTTTTCCATACGTGACTGCGCGTTCTCGGGGCTCCAGGCAATTGTTGCTACCTGGGTAATCGAGGTCTGGCCGGAGGGGCAAACCAGCTTGCCGCTGTCAAGGAACGGCTGCAGAACTTCCATCGCGCCGCCAAAGAAGAAGTTGATATTGTTGTCGCCGGGGTCGCCTGTGAAGAACTCGATATTAAACGGGCCTTCGGCGTTGTTTAAGTCAAGCGCGTCCACGAGGAACTGGCCTTGGAGCGTGCCGACTTTCCAGTTATCGAAGGTTGCGTAGTAGGTAACAGCGTCGGTGCCCATAATCAAGCGGTCATAAGCGATAACGGGGATGCCTTTTTCTTTCGCGGACGCAAGGACCTCCGTCATGGAGTCGCCTTCAATCGCCGCGATAACAAGAACGTCGCAGCCTGCGGCGATCATGTTTTCGATCTGGGCAATCTGTACGGGAACTTCGTTTTCGCCGCCGTACTGCAAGTCAACCTCAAAACCGGCCGCTAAAAACGCGGCTTCCATGTTCGAGCCGTCTTGATTCCAGCGCTGTAAGCTCTTTGTAGGCATTGAGATGCCGACCTTTTTCACACCGTCATCCGAAGGCGCGGGCTCAGCGGCGGGCGCGGGCTCGGCGGCGGGTGCCGGTTCAGCGGCAGGTGCGGACTCGGCGGCGGGCGCCGGGGCTTGGCCGCCGCAAGCGGCGAAAGCCGTTACCATTACGGCTGCCAGAATAATCGCGAGAATTTTTTTAATTTTCATACAGGGTTTTCCTCCTAATTTTTGTTTTGGATTTTGTTATGTATGATTAACCGAGTTACCTCGGGTTAACACCACAGGGGGTTGCCGCATTAATGATAATAAACATTTCTTTATCAAAAGTCAATATTTAATTTTTTGATTTTTGTGTAAAATCAACAATCTAAGCATTTATATTTCATAAATGTATTGTGCGAAAAATATAGAAACATATTTACATATATTTTATAGTTTAGTTACAAATTAATGACAACCCCTCTTTGAGGGGCGGCTGTATATTTTAAACATGCCATGTAATAATAAAAACCGGGAGTGTTGTGTTATGGTTTCTGTCATCATTGCCGCAGACAGCCAGGAGAAAAAGTTTTTTACGGCGCTTAGAAATATTTTAAGCAGGAATTTTAAATCCATACAATGCGTTGAAGGATGCGTTGACGCGAAAAGCGAAGACGCCGGGCTTTTTATCACGGACGCCGTGGGCTTGGATTTCATCTATTCGAGCGCAGCGATTTTTGTGTTTAAGGATTGCACGCCCATACCGGCGGGATTTGAGACGACGGGCGGACAGGTTGCAATCGTGGATTCCGGTAACAACGACGCGATGAAGCTTGTAAGCTCGACAAAAATGCCCGCCGTTACATGCGGGCTTTCGCCGTGCGATACGCTGACGCTTTCAAGCTTAAGCGAGGACAGCGCCGTAATCGGATTACAGCGCTGTATCACGTGTTTTGACGGCGCCGTCATAGAGCCGCAGGAAATCCCCGTTTCACTTTGCGCTCAAGTCGACAGCTTCACGCTGCTCAGCGCCGCCGCCATATTCATTTTGACCGGGAACATAAAAAAATTATCACAGGCGGAGATTTAAATCCTCGATTGTAATCATCGTATTGCCTCCGAAATAATTTTTTGCATTTGACCAAAGCTCTTGTCCATGTCGTCCACGAGCTTGAACTGCGTGCGGCACCGGTCGAGGTTCTGCCCGTCCCGCCGGGTGTGGAAGTATGTGTCGCCT
>Ga0099364_10003197_pt1 | contig 25566 bp, 24 predicted proteins | sample TergutTh196P3_FD_73070 | JGI IMG/M metagenome (GOLD analysis project Ga0099364, IMG submission 73070) | Microcerotermes parvus P3 segment gut microbial communities from Pointe-Noire, Republic of the Congo - Th196 P3 | ecosystem: Host-associated > Arthropoda: Insects > Digestive system > Gut ...
CCCGTTTGTGTAGGGGCGAATGTTAATCCCCCGCAATTTTAAACCCAACATTGGCGGTATACTGCGGGCGATTAACAATCGCCCCTACATTTTTTACCCTTCCTGTTTCGCAATCGGCTACATTAAAAATATCAATTAAACAAAAAAATAACGCCTGATTTTTTTGCATGTCAACATCAGGCGTTATTTGCTTAAACAACAAATAATATAAGGGAATAATTTAAAATTAGACCCATATCTTCTTCCATCCAGACTTTTTTATATACTGTCGGTATCGGAATCGCACCGATTCAACGCAAATATGCGCTCGCGGACTTTAAACCGCCGGTCGGGAATTACACCCTGCCCCGAAGACATTTCTATTTAAATTTTTAATAAATTTATTATATCATGTATTTGTTAATTTTTTTTTAATAAATTTGAAAAAAATAAAATGATTTGCATTGTAGGGGCAGAGCTCGTCTCTGCCCTCACAGGGCGAACACGAGGTTCGCCCCTACGGAAGGCTCTGCCCTCTCAGGGCGAACACGAGGTTCGCCCCTACGGAAGGCTCTGCCCTCACAGGGCGAACACGAGGTTCGCCCCTACGGAAGGTTGCAAAATTATTGTATTTACCGTTGATTACCCTATCTGCGCAAACAGTTCTTCCACCGTCGCTGCTTCGAGTATTTTTTTATCCTGGCCTTTTTCATACTTTAAAAAAGGCGTTTTTGTGCCGCATTTGCCGCCGCCTACGCATTTTTCTTCGAAGGTTATGTTTTCTTTGCCCTCGATAAGGGTTTTGAATTGATCAACCAGATCCCCGCTGCATTTTCTGCACATTCTCAGTTTGGTTTTCGCTTCTCTTGCCATTGTGTTTCCCTCCGTTTTTATTATTTTTTTGAAAATATATTCCGAACGCTTTAAAGAACTTGCGTTTGGTAAATATTATTATACACTATTTTTTTTTAAATTGCAAGCGTTTTATAAAAAAAATAAAAATTTTTATCAAAATTTGTTGACGTTGTACATAATGTTATGATATAATGATATAAAACAAGGGAGCGCTCGGCAGTGATGGAAAAAAAAATAAACACCGCGCAGAACAGCATAAAAAAATATATAAATTTTTTGAGCTGCCCGCTGTGCGGCGCTGAGTTTGATTTATGCGGGGCGAGCCTTAAATGCAAAAACAGCCACACTTACGACCTTTCAAAAAAAGGGTATGCCAACCTGTTTAACGGTTATACAAAAATAGTTAAAACCTATGATAAAAATTTATTTTCAGCCCGCAAAACCGTTTCGGATACCGGTTTGTATACGCGGCTTATAAATAAAACCGGCGAAATCTTAACCGTTTACGGTAAAAATCCTTCGGTACTCGACGCGGGCTGCGGCTGCGGGAATTTAACCCATGAAATATTAAAAAAAACCGGCGCCTCGCCGCTGTTCGCGGTTGACCTTTCAAAAGACGGGATAGCTTTCGCCGCCGCGAACTTCTGCGAGTCCGGTTTGATTTGGCTTGTTGCTAACCTCAACAATCTGCCGTTTGGTGAAGATAAGTTTGATATTATATTAAATATTATGTCCCCCGCCAATTACGGTGAATTTAAGCGCACTTTAAAACCCGGCGGCATACTGCTTAAAGTTATGCCGGATGCGGACTACTTAAAAGAACTGCGCAGCTTTATTTACAAAGAAAACGATAAAAACGAATATTCAAATGCCGGCGTTTTAGACAATCTTGCGGAACATATAACGCTTAAAGAGCTTATCGATATAAAATACACGCACACTCTGTCAGCCGGAAACATCCGGGCGCTGTTTGAAATGACGCCGCTTACGGCTAATTTGACCGGGCGCGAAAAAATTAAGCGGGAGCTGGTTTTACAAAATACTGACTTCAAAGCAACTCTCGCGTTTAAAATCGCGGTTTGTAAAATATAAAAAAAATTATAATAAACAATAAACAAAAAGAGGGGGATTTATTTTGAGAAAAACAAAAATAGTATGCACAATCGGGCCGGCTTGCGGCAGCGAGGAAATGATGAAAAAAATGATGCTCGCGGGAATGAACGTCGCAAGATTGAACCTTTCGCATGTCACCCAGAAAGACCACAAAGAAAAAATCGACCTGATAAAAAGGCTGAGAAAAGAGCTTGGGATACCCGTTGCGATCCTGCTCGACACCAAAGGTCCGGAGATCCGCACCGGACAGCTTGAAGGCGGCGAAGCCGAACTGGTTTCGGGCAAAGAAGTGATTTTAACCACCGAAGAAATTACCGGAAATGCCGAAAAGGTGCATATAAACTATAAAAACCTGCCCAAAAGCCTAAGCCGGGGGAACACCATAATGGTGGACGACGGGCTTATAGAGCTTCGTGTCAAAGAGGTCGGCGAAACCGAGATAAAATGCGATATAATTTCGGGGGCGGTATTAAAAAACAGCAAAAGCGTAAATGTTCCCGGTATACCGATTGATATGCCGTATATTAGCGAAAAAGATAAAAGCGACATATTGTTCGGTATTGAAAACGACGTCGATTTTTTCGCGCTTTCGTTTGTCAGAACGCCGCAGGATGTAAAAGATGTGCGCCGGATATTACATTCGCACGGGAATTATAACATCGAACTTATCGCGAAAATAGAGAATGCCGAAGGCGTTGACAATATAAACGGTATTATCAATATTTCGGACGGAATAATGGTCGCCCGCGGCGATATGGCGGTTGAGATTCCGTTTGAGGAGCTGCCGCGTATCCAAAAAGATATTATCACGGGCTGTTATTCATCCGGCAAAAAAGTGATAACGGCGACGCAGATGCTCGAATCCATGATACACAACCCGCGCCCCACAAGGGCCGAGATAACCGACGTCGCAAACGCGATATATGACGGAACAAGCGCGATTATGCTCTCCGGAGAGACCTCTGTGGGCGCTTACCCGCTGCGGACTGTTGAAACCATGAGCAAAATAGCCGAAAGGACAGAATCGCATATAGATTATAAAAATTACGGCATGAAAAACAACAGAATGGAAGTAAACATAACAAACGCGATGAGCGACGCCACCTGCAGAGCGGCGCATGACCTGGGTGCGGCGGCGATAGTTGCGGTGACGCTTAGGGGGAGCAGCGCGCGTATGATTTCAAGGTTCAGACCGGAAACGCCGATAATCGCTGTTACCCCATATGAGAAAACATATATGAAACTCGCGCTGTCCTGGGGTATTACGCCGGTTATGAACGAATATCTGGAAAATCCGCAGGCGCTGTTTGACGATGTGCTGAGAAGAATAACCGAGCGCAAGCTGGTTAAAGACGGCGACATCGTGGTTATAACCGGCAGCACACAGAACTCAGTGGGATCAACAAACGCGCTGCAGGCGCATATTGTGGGCAATATACTGCTAAAAGGCAAAGGTAACGGCGCGGAAGGCGCAAGCGGCCGCGTGTATGTCGTAAGGGATGAAGAAAAAGATTTTCATGATTTTAAAGCGGGGGATATTCTCGTCGTTATGCGCACAACCAACGATATACTGCATATGATGCGCCAGTGCGCGGGGATTATAACCGAAGAAAACGAGAACGATTCGGGTATTGTGGCGGCGGGATACGCGCTTGACATTCCGGTTATCTCAAATGCCAAAAGTGCGACCTCAATGCTCAGAACAGGGGCGAATTTAAGGATAGATGCGAAAAACGGTTATGTATACAACAGCGACAGCAGCGATGAAACCGACGCTTAGTCTGTTTCTTTGAGCTGGGTGACGCACACGGGACCCGAGCGCACTATTTTTTCAATTCCGTATGACTTGAATATAAGCGCTATATCGTCCAGCTTATGCGGGCTGCCGACCGCCTCTACGGTTACGGACTCCTTTTCCCTGCCCAGGATTTTTATATCAAGCATTTGGCAGACCTGCATGATCTCAAGATCCTTTTCTTTCGGGCATTTTATTTTAATCAGCATAAACTCACGCATTACGACATTTGTTTCCGAAGCGTTGAACACGCTTATGATGTCTTCAATACGTTTCATCTGATGAACCAGTATTTTAATTTCTTCCGGGGAGCTTTGCACAACAAAAGTGAGCAGCGTCACCTCTTCACGCTCGGTTTTGCTTGTGACAAAGCTCTCGATATTATACCCCCGCCGCGTAAAGAACCCGGACACACGGGAAACCACGCCGGGCGTATCGCGCACTTCGGCAAACAGTATATATTTTTCCAAAACCGCCGCTCCTCCTTTTTTTCTATTCGCGCCTGAAATCTTTGGCAAACAGCATTTCATGGTTGCTTTTGCCTGCCGGAATCATCGGGTAAACGTTTTCGCCCGGGTCGGTTTGTACATGGACCAACACCGATTCACGGCAGTCAATTATACTTTTAAGCCCGCTCATATCCGCGCGGGTATGTATTTTTGCGGATTTTATTCCGTAAGCTTCAGCGATTTTTGTGAAATCGGGGTTATCATCGAGGGTGGAATACGAATATCTGCCGTTGTAAAATTTTTCCTGCCACTGCCTTACCATACCCAGCCGCTTGTTTTCAAGTATAAATATTTTGACCGGAACCCGCGTTTTTTTCAGCGTTGCGAGTTCCTGTATATTCATCTGTATGCCCCCGTCGCCGGAAAACAGTATAACCTGCTGCCGCCCTTTCTTGTTTTCGCGTCCGATGGCCGCCCCGATGGCGGCAGGCAGTCCGAAACCCATGGTGCCGAGCCCGCCGGAAGTGACGAAAGTGCGCGGCGTTTTCAGTATTATTTCCTGCGCTGCGATCATCTGGTGCTGACCCACATCGGTAATATAGCTTATATTGTTTTTTAAATTATCCCCCGTGCCGACAGTCTCAACCACTTTTTTTATAACATCGCGCATTTTCAGCCCTCGGGTATGTCCGCTCTTTTCGCGTATATCCAGCTCGTCTTTTTCTTTTTTCAGTTCGCGGACCCAAGCCGCCCACTGTTCTTTTTTGAGCCCGCTCACTTCGCAGGGCGAAAGCTCCGTCATAAACTTAAAAAACTCCGCCGCATCACTCACAACCGCAACATTTGCTTTTACATTCTTAGAAATCTCGGCAATATCGATATCCGCGTGTATCACCGCACGAAACTGTGAAAACAGACGCGGATTCCCCACGGTTCTGTCTGAAAACCTTGTGCCGGCAGCGATGACCAAATCGCTTTTTGAGAGAGCGGTGTTGGCAATCGGTATACCGTGCATCCCCGCCATACCGAGCGCGAGCAGTTTATCGGAGCCGTTAAAAGGGGGGGAGGTGTCGAGCACGGATTTACCCATCAGGCTCACCGCGCAGGGTATATTAAATTTATCCATGAATCTTTGCATATATTCCGGCGCGTCTTTGGAGGCCGATACCCCGCCGCCCGCTAAAATCACGGGGCGCAGCGATTGTGTGAACAGCTCAAGGATACGGTCTTTCTGCGCATTCAGATTTTCGCCGGATTTTATTTTTCTGTCTTCGAAATCTTTGGTTATTTTTTGTTCGCATAATTCATAGATTTCGTTTGGCGCGTCTATATTCTCTGAAAATATATCTTTCGGCACATCGACAAGCACAGGTCCAAGTCTGCCGCGCCGCGCAATCTGCCACGCTTCTTCGAGTATCACGGGCAAATCTTTTATATCCCGCACCAAATAATTATGTTTTGTTATGGATAAACTGACCCCGAGCATATCCGCTTCCTGGAAAGCGTCTTTGCCGATATCAGCCGTGTCAACCTGTCCCGTAACCGCAAAAATCGGCACGGAATCAAGCATCGCGTCCGCAAGACCGGTGACAAGATTGGCAGCGCCCGGACCTGATGTGGCGAACACCACCCCTGTTTTAGAGGTCGTCTGGGCGTATCCTTCCGCAGCGTGCACAGCACCCTGCTCGTGCCGCGTCAAAACATGCCGGAGCGTCCCGCCTCTTTTGGCCGCTCTGTATAAAGCGTCGTAAAGAGTCAGCACCGCGCCGCCCGGATACCCGAATATTATCTCGGTTTCTTTGCGCTCTAAAAAATTTATTATATATTCTGCGCCGTTCAATTTAAAAAACTCACTCCATCCAATCCCAGACATCAAACATCGTATCGCTTGTTTTTATGCTGAATTTTTCTGTTTCTTCGGTGTTTATAATTATATTTTCTATATAAGGCGCAAGCTCGTCTATTAAAATAAGCGCCTGAAAACTGCGCGTCAGGGTCTGTGCCACCGAACTGCCGGGGCTGGTTAGGTCGGGGGTCTGTTCGGGGGGCAGCAGCTCATATCTTTTCATTATATGGATGCTTCCATCCATTTCCACAAACCGCACCTCGCCGGTTTCCATCTCAAACAGCGCCAGAGTAAGCTCCTCGTGCAGCCCGCTCGCCTCGCTTATTGTGTAGCCGTCCTCAGGGATATTATCAGCCGAATACTCCGCCATAAGCCGTAAAAACAATTCTTCGCCGCCGTTTCCGTCTTCGGTTAATTCGGCGTATATATCCCGCGCTCCGGCTCTGATGTCCGCGAGTTCCTCATCGGTGAACTCGATCGGTTCACCGTCAACGCCGAGCTCTGAAGACTGCGTCATTATCACTATATGCTTGAATCTGACAAAACCCGTTTCATAAATAAGGAGTATATCTTCATACGGAACGGGGCGGCGGCCTGTTTCCTGATCAAATATATGCGTGTTGACAAGCCCCAGCAGCGCTTCATATCTCCGTATTTCCCTGAAAATATCTTCATTTATTAAAAACCGCGCGAGCGTGTTGTTGAAGCCTGTTTTTGATCTGCCGAACACTTCGTTTATCACAAGGCGTATATATTCATCGATTCTGTCGCGCTGTTCGGCGGACAGCGTCAGGTCATGCTCTTTGCAGTAAGCCACCACGGCGAGCAGCTGTTTCATGGTGTACTCCGCCTGCTCTTTGATTTCTGCGGCAAGCTCGTCGTCTTCCCAAAATTCCGGTCTGTCCTGCATCTGCTCCGGCGGAATACCGAAAGAGGTATAAAGGTTCATAAGGGTGCGCGTTTTGGTACTGCTCAGATAGTAACTGTATATATTCGTCGAAAATTCTGTTTTTGCACCGTTATATTCCAGACTCATAGCCGCGGGTCCGGCATTCTGCCCGCATGAGCCGGCGATAATAAGTAAAACAGGCAGAATTACGCATATTATATTTTTCCTCATAGAAATTAACTCTCCAATTCCCTGTTAAGCCAGTATTCGCCCGCGTCAAACGCTTCATAAAGTGAGCCGAACTCAGCGAATTTAACCACACTTATTTTTTTATCCTCGGTTTCCCTTGTGCCTTGTATCTGTACGAAAACTTTGGTCGCAACCTCTGTATCATTTACTTTTGCCGTTTCTAAAATCATCATTACCATTATGTATTTATCGGTGGAATTTCCGTAACATATGGTGTTTCCCTGACGTGTGAGAGGTTTGTTTTTATAATTCAATATTTTTTGTTCGCTCATATTTTTAAAGGTTCCTCCAAAATTTCTAAATAATCTTGATCGCCGTTTCCCCGCAGACATACGCGCAGTAACCGCAAAGCACACATTTTCCGGCATCGCAGACCGCCGTTCCGTCAAAGATTTTAAGCGCGCCCTGTTTGCATATGTTTGAACATTTGCCGCAGCCTGTGCACCAGGAATCGATATGAAGACTCTTTTTGGTGCGGCTGTAATCCGTATAATATTCCTTTGTAAACCGGCCTTCCGCAAAAAAATTTACATTCGCTTCAATTTCAGCCGCAGTTTTCATACCGACCGCAACACAGTCAAAAAACGGTTTATCCAGCACAAAACCGAGAGCTTCTTTTGCTCTGTTATATAAAACGCCGCCCCCGAGAGCTTTCATGCAGAAAATAAAAAAGCCGCTGTTTTTCGCCTTGATCAAAGCCGCCTCCATATCGGCAAGCGTTCCGTCAACTATCCCAAGCCCCGTAATGTTGTACATCGGGTGAATTATATCGAGTTTGTTTTTGTTTTTTTTATTGAACTCAACAGCACCCAAAACCCCGCTCACACGGTGCGTGGATATTCCGACGGCTCTTATGCGCCCCGCTTCTTTTTGTTCGAACAAATATTCAAGAGCGGCATGATGCCCCATAATGGTGTGTATGCTTTCCTGCTCGTGCAGCATAAATATATCGATATAACCGCGCCCAAGCTCATTCAGCGCTTCTTCCAGCGCCTCTTCGGCGAGTTCGCGCGTGTGCGCGTAGGTTTTGCTTGAGATAATTATACTGCCGCCGAGTTCTGCCGCCGCTATATATTTATACGTGCCGTACAGCTGTGCCGTATCAAAAAAATTGACGCCGAGCCCGTATGCATACCGAATCAACTCCGCGCCTTCCGAAAGACCCAAATCAGACTGCAGATAACCGAGACACAACGACCCGAAACAGAGCCGTGAAACCTTTATGGTTTCTTTAAGGCTTCCGTCTGAGTTTTTTATTTTCAGCTCTTTGTATTCCATCATCAGTTATTTTAAATTTAAATACTGCTGAACCATTGCTTTTAAAAGATCGTCTCTGTCGATTTTACGGATTTCAGCGCGCGCGTTGTTATAATTTGTGATGTATGTAGGGTCTTCAGAGAGCAGATACCCCACAATTTGGTCGATAGGAATATAACCCTTTTTCTGAAGCGCATGATATACTTCAGTCAAAGTTTTTTTCATTTGCATGTCCACTTCTTCTCTTATAGAAAAAACCCGCGTATTACCTTGATTTTCAGCCAAAAAAAACACCTCGCAAAAAAAATTACACAAGTGTATTGTACCATAACATAATAAATTTGATATTTCCATATTATTAACATTATATAAATATAAAAATAAAATTCTATTTTTTAAAAAAAGTGTTGACAAATGATGTTATATAGTGTATAATATTATTACATGAAAAATAAATGAGTTATATAAACGGATAAAGGGGAAAATTTTTATGAATGATAATGAGCGGAACAACGGCGAAATTTTAGATGAACAAAGCGGAAACAAAATAGTAAATGCGGAAAAAAAGTCGGTTGTGCCGATTATATCTTTTGGGATATGTTTTGTGCTGCTCGCTTTGATAACGCGGCTGCGCAATCCGACGACCCTGGTTTTGGTTACAGCGTTTTCCTTTGTTATGTACCAGATTGTAAAAAGCAAATTTCCGCCGAAAAAAATAGAGATTTGCATGGAAAACATACAGGATCCGGCATATACCGGGCAGGGAGCGGACAAAGAAGCAAAACCCGAGGCAAGCCCCGAACTCAAAGATTTGAACGAGCGCATAGATCTGTATTTTATAGAGCTTAAGCTGCTGGGGGACTCCATTGACGACAAACTCATATCGGGCGATATTGCGGAAATTGAAGAAACGCTGAAAAAAATACAGGTACAGCTCAACGATGAAACAAAACCCGGCAATTCAAGGCGCATAACGCAGGTCACCGACTTTTTTGATTATTATATGCCGGCAACCATCAAAATTTTAAACAGTTACAGAAAAATAGAAAGCCAGAATCTCACAGGCGAAAACGCCAGCGAAACAAAAAAACGCGTGGAGGAATCGCTGCCGTTTATTAAAAAAGCGTTCGCCAAAGAGCTTGACAATATGTTCAGCGATGAAATGATCGATATTACAACCGACATAGATGTGCTTGAATCCATGCTTTCAAAGGATGGCTTGCTCAACCGCGACAATATAAAAAACTTTGAAATTTAAAATAAATATCTTGATTTTTTTGCTCGGATATGGTAATATTATTTAACGGAATAAAATCAATATAAAATTTTTTGGGAGGATATTACTGTATGTCTGAAGAAATAAAAATCCCCGCGCTGACCCTGACCACAGATCTGAACGAACTCAACGCCGATCCGGAAGGTACAACTGCGGAGAACGGAACAAATGCCGAGCTGCTGTTTTTAGAGCAGAAGGACCCTGTTATAAAAACAGATGAATTTGAAAAACTGACAGAAGAAGAAAAAAAGATGGTTGACGATTTTTCCAAGCAGATCGATTTAAAAAACAACAATCAGGTGCTGCTTTACGGCGCCTCGGCGCAAAAGCATGTGGCTAACTTTTCCGATTCGGCTCTTGCGAGTGTGCGCACCAAGGATACGGGCGAAGTGGGCAAGATGCTGGCTGAGCTTGTTGTGGAGCTTAAAAATTTCAACGATTCGAGCGATGACACCAAACCCGGAGGGCTGAAAGGGTTTTTTAAAAGCGGGAAGCGTTCTATTGACAAAATACGCGCGAACCATGCCATGGTTGAAGGCAACGTTGACAATATTGCCAAATCGCTCAAAGGGCATCAGCAGGTGCTTTTAAAAGACATCGCAATGTTTGACAAGATGTACGAAATGAACAAAGGTTATTTTAAAGAACTCACGCTGTATATTGCGGCGGGGGACAAAAAACTTTCTGAAGTGCGCGAAAACGAAGTGAAGGCTCTTCAGGCGAAAGCCAAAGAAACAGGCGAGCCGATGGATGCGCAGGCTGTCAACGATTTGATGAATATGTGCGACAGATTCGAGAAAAAGCTGCATGACTTAAAACTTACCCGACAGGTTTCGCTGCAGATGGCGCCGCAGATCCGTATGATACAGAACAACGACACGATGCTTGTCGAAAAAATCCAGTCCTCTATTGTAAATACGATACCGCTGTGGAAAAGCCAGATAGTTATGGCGCTGGGTATCTCAAACTCGCAGAGCGCGATGAAAGCGCAGCGCGAAGTCACCGATATGACAAACCAAATGCTCAAGAAGAACGCGGAAATGCTTAAAATGGGAACAGTAGAAATCGCCAAAGAAGCGGAACGCGGAATCATAGACATAGAAACGCTTAAATACACGAATCAAACGCTTATAAGCACCTTTGACGACGTTATGCGTATTCAGGAAGAGGGGCGCGATAAACGCACCAAAGCCGAAACGGAGCTTAAACAAATCGAAGGCGAACTCAAAGGCAGGCTGCTGAATTTAAGAAACTGATAATCGTTAAACCGGGAGGGCTGTAAATATTATGAATGAAGCGGAAATAAGAAATAAGTTTCTTGCGGGAAACAAATTAAAAATAAAAACAGCGTGGATCGCGGTGATGGCGCTTGTTGTAATTACGGCAGTCTTTTCGTTCGATTATTTCAAAGAACCGGACAACGGATACAAAGAAAATGTTTATAATGATGACGGGATTTTAAGCGATACGGCGATTGAAAAAATCGAAGGCGGAAACAGAGTGCTGTATGATGCCGGAATAAGCGGCGAAATTGTCGTTGTGGCCGAAAAAAACAGCGGCGGCAACAGGAATCTGCCCAAAAGAGCGGAAGAACTGTTTAAAAAATACAAAGTGAGTGAAAACGGCGTGCTTATTATTATGTCTGTGCCGACCGGGAAATCATCGGGTATCAAGGCGGCGATCAGCGGTTTTTTGGATGATCTGCTGGGGAGGCGTTACCGGTACTCTTATTTCCCGGGCAGAAATGTGGATTATGCGCTCGCCGGAAAAGTGGAGAATGATTTTGAACCCGCTTTTAACGAGCGCTATGAAAACGGCGATTACAACGGGGCGGTGCTCTCGATGTTCGGCAGTATTTTTGATTATTTTGCGGCTGAAAACGGGCTTGAGCTTCCGGAGCCGGATGCTGCTGTATATGCAGCCGGTGAACTGAACAAAACCGAATCGTCCTTTTCGCCGGTATCGGTGATCGGCATGGTTATACTGCTGATTTTCATAATAAGCATATTCGGCAGAAAAAGCGGGAAAAAAGAACCGTATTCCGCGCCGCACAGGGTATATAAAAGTCCGGGTTGGTTCGGGTATTAGATTATATACCGGCTTGATTGAATAAAAAAAGAGGCTGCCGTGTCCGGCAGTCTCTTTTATATGGCTTTGTTTTTTTTAATTCAGCTGTTATCTTCAGCGGCCGGCACGGCGGCAGTTTCCGCAGTTTCCGCAGCAGCGGCAGTTTCAGCGGGTTTTACGGTTTTTTTTGCCGGAGATTTTCTTGTTCTTCCGGGTTTCCCGGTTTTCCCGGCTTTTGGGGTTTTTGTTTTTGCGGTGCGTTTTGCTTTCCCGGTTTTTGCTGCGGGAGCCCCTTTATCTTCGTTTGTTTCTGTTTCCCATTCATCCGCGTGTTCTTTGGTTATGGGTTTTATTGTGGGTTCCGAATACGGGCTGTCAGAGCCGCCGCATCCGAATATAAAGTACAGCCCTCTTTTTGTGATGTAAAGGCGTTCTTCATAACCGCAGGCCTCACCGAATTCGCCTACATATTTGAAAGCGAGTTGTTTTGCCGTGTCTGTGTCATAAATCTTTCTTTTAATAACTTTTTTCATTTTCATACCCTTTCTTTATTTAGAATTTATATATATTGTAACATAAAAAACAAGATTTGTCAACATTTTTTCTGAACAATAATAATACAGATAAAATTTACATATCGTCAACATAAAAATTTATCGTTTGTAATATTCATGATGTATGTTTTAATGTATAGGTTTTTTACCGCAAATTGAAATTTAATGGGGAGTTTTATGCCGATGAAAAAAAATATGATGCTGTTTGTATGGTTTCTTAAATTCGGGCTCATAACCGCGCGGGACGATTACAGTATACACGACCGGATCAAATCAAAGTTCTGTCCCGAATATATATCCGCCGAAGAATTTGATGAAAAAGAACAGCTTCTCCGCGACACCCCCGGCCCCGTGGGGATAAAATACGCGTATTTTACGGGCGGTAAGGTAAATGGTATTTTTGGCGCGCTGTTTGCGGCTGCCGCGACGTTCCTGCCGGTGGCGGCCATTGCGGCGGCGTTGTTTTTTTTGTATCCCGTGCTGTTCGGCGGCGGCGCATCGATGTTCAGCGTTCCCGCAGCGGGCGGGATTCATGCCGTTACGCTTGGGCTTATCGCCGCGCATATTTATAAAATATCGTATTTTAATAAACTCGGCAGAAAATCTTACGTTATTATTCTGCCCGCCGCTTTAATATTTTTATTTATTCCGTCGGCGACGACATATATGCCGTTTTTTATCCCGGGAATAATTGTTATGGGTATCATTTTGGGATTTGCGCATGACAGGCTGGAAAAATATAATAAGAGCCGCCCTCCGAAATATATCGATCCATACAGCAGAAAAGCGAAAAAACTGCGCGACCGGCAGCTCAGAGAGGAAGAATATGATCTTATGAAATACAGGGACGAAAAAGAACTTAAAAAACTTAAAGAAGCGCTTAAAGAAAAAATACTTTTTAAAAAATACAAAGATAATGATTAGCGGGGAGAGGTGAGTTTTAAATGGAGTTTAATGTTATCAATTACCTTACGGCGATGTTTTTAGCCGGAATCGGCAGTTTCGGCGGCGGTTTCGGAGGGGTTAACATAATAAGGGATTTTGCGGCAAACTATAATTGGATTCTTGACGAGATGGAAATATTGAGGATTATCAGCATCTCGCAGTTCAACGGATATTCGCAGGGCATGATGCTCGCGGGATATTTGGGGGCGCAGCAGGAGCTCGGGCTCGGTATTATCGGGAGTGTACTGGGTATTATCACATTCCTTATCCCGAGTGCGGCTGTTTTAATTGTCATATTCAAAATCGGCGGAAAATTATATAAAAACAGCGTTTTTATATATTCGCTTAAATATATAAATTTGCTCGCCGCGGGGCTTATCGGCGTTATTCTTTGGAATTATGCGGTATTGATTTTCGAACTCGATCCGATAGTTTATCTTGCGGTGGCGGGACTTGCGTTTTTTGTAAATATATATTTCAATGTAAACCCCGCGGTTATAGTGCTCGCCGGAGCGGTGATCGGGGTGATTTGGCGTGCGCCCGGAGGTTAAAATTATGAAAAAAAGATATAAAATTCTCGATATTGATCCGCTGCTGCGTCCTTTTGCATCGCATATAGAGCAGAGAATGGAAGGTTATTTTAAATTTAAAACCGAGCTGCTCGGCGAAGAAAAGGACCTTGGCTCATTCGCTAACGCGCACTTGTTTTTCGGTTTCCATAAAAGTCCGGAGGAGTCCGGCTGGTATTACCGCGAATGGCTGCCCAATCCGAAAATCAAGTCGGTCGCTGTTTCCGGAGACTTCAACGGCTGGGACAGAAATATGTATAAAATGGAAAAAAAAGAGAACGGCGTCTGGGAAATTTTTATCCCGGGAACTCTTCCGCACGGCTCTAAGGTTAAAATCACCATAACCGCGGGAAACCGCAGCTTTGACAGGATCCCGCTGTATTGCCGGCGCGTGGTGCAGGACCCCGGCAATTATGAGTTCTGCGGGCAGATTTGGGACGGGGAATACAACTGGCAGAACGGAGTTTTTGACGCGGGCAGAATTAAAACGCCGCTGATCTACGAGAGCCATGTGGGTATGTGCAGTGAGGAGGAAAAGGTCGCGGGGTTTGTTGATTATATAAATATAATTTTACCCAGGGTAAAAAAACTCGGATATAACACTATCCAGCTCATGGCGGTTATGGAGCATCCGTTTTACGGCTCGTTCGGGTATCAGGTATCGAATTTTTACGCGGTGTCCTCGCGGTTCGGCACACCCGAAGAATTAAAAGAGCTGATAGATACGGCGCACGGTCTCGGTATTTGTGTGCTGCTCGATTTGGTTCATTCGCACATAGCGCCCAACGCGCTCGACGGTCCGGCACAGTTTGACGGCACAGACTATCAGCTCACCCACGCGGGCAAAAGAGGCGACCACCCCGCCTGGGGGACAAAACTGTTTGATTACGGCAAACAAGAAACGGCGCATTTTTTGCTGTCAAATCTTAAATTTTGGCTTGAAGAATACAGATTTGACGGTTTCAGATTCGACGGCGTAACCTCAATGTTATATAAAGACCACGGACTCGGCGGGAGTTTTGACAGTTATGAAAAATATTTTTCATACAATACCGATCTGCAGTCCGTTATATATTTGCAGCTTGCGGCTGAACTCTGCAAACAAGTGCGTCCCGGCTGTATACTGATCGCCGAGGATATGAGCGGGCTGCCGGGTATGTGCCTGCCTGTCAAATGGGGAGGGGTCGGCTTCGATTACAGGCTGGGTATGGGCATACCGGATTTTTGGATTAAAAATTTAAAGAGCAGAAAAGACGAAGACTGGCATATGGGGGATATGTGGTATGAGCTGAATCAGCGCAGACCGAGGGAGCGCGTTATCGGTTATGCGGAATCGCACGACCAGGCTCTTGTGGGCGATAAAACCATAATATTTTGGCTTGCGGATAAAGAGATGTACTGGCATATGAACCGCGAATCTCAAAGTCCGGTTATCGACAGGGCACTCTCGCTGCATAAACTTATACGGCTTATCACCTGTATGTGCGCGGGTGAGGGGTATCTCAACTTTATGGGGAACGAATTCGGGCATCCCGAATGGATAGATTTCCCGCGCCCCGAAAACAATTCGAGTTTCCATTATGCGCGGCGTTTATGGCGGCTCGCTGATGATGATAATCTTAAATATATATATCTGCAAAATTTTGATTCCGCCATGCTGGCGCTTGTCAATAAATATGATCTGTTAAAATACAAATCCGAACAGGTTTATATCGATGAGAAAAAAAAGGCGGTGATCTTCAAAAAAAACAATCTGTTTTTCGCGTTTAATTTCCATGTGTCAAAAAGCTATGATTTCTATAAATATATGCAGCCGGACAAAAAATATATTAAGCTCCTCGACACGAGCTGGGAAATGTTCGGCGGCTGGAAAGAATGTGATATGGGCGAAGAGAGCGGGTATTCCACATATGCCGACAGACGGACGGCGGCGGTGTTTGAGGCGGTGGAAAAAATATGATCTCACTTGTTATACCCGTATACAACGAAGAAAAAATAATAGGCGGAACAATAGCGGATATCAGGGTTTTTATGGATAAAACCTTCGGAGAGGATTACGAGGTTATTATAGTCGATGACGGGAGCGCGGACGGCACGCTTGAGATTGCAAAAAAGAGTTCCGGGGCGAATATAAAAATTATAACACACGAAAAAAACCGCGGCAAAGGCGGCGCGGTGCGCACGGGGATGCTTGCGGCTTTGGGGGACGTTATTTTTTTTACCGATTGTGATCTGGCTTATGGGCTCGATGTTATCCGCGAGGGGTACGAGTTTTTTCTTGACGGCGGGAACACCGACATATTGATCGGCTCCCGCAGAAAACACAAGGAGGGGTTCGCTTCGTATTCGTTTTTGCGTAAATTTATTTCTCTGGCATACTTTAAGCTGCTGAGAATATACGGAGGCATACGCAGTACAACCGATTCGCAGAGCGGAATCAAGGGCTTCAGGAACGGCGCTGCAAAACAGATTTTCGGTTTGTGTGAATGTGACGGCTGGGCGTTTGATTTAGAGGTGCTTCTTATCGCCGAAAAGCTTGGGTTTACGATCCGTGAGCTGCCGGTTAAGATTGTAAATCACGGGGATTCAAAAATAAGGCTCATAAAAGACAGCATAAAGATGTTAAAAGAAATTGCGGAAATTAAAAAAAAGGTGAAAAAAATAAAATAATCAGGTATTAACGTTTAAAACGGCGGCATCCGTGATTTTAGTAAAATAACTGACCTCGCGGTCATGACAGGTGAAAATAAACAGCTGTGTTTTCCTTGACAGCGAAACCAGAACCTTGATAAGGTTTTCAAATCTCGATGTGTCCAATCTCAGAAACGATTCGTCGCATATAAGCGGCGGCATCTCGCTTTCAAATAATAGATCGAGCAGAGCCATCCTGAGGCACAGATACGCCGCGTCGCGTGTTCCCGCCGAGAGATATTCGATCTCGCGGCTGAGTGCGTTTTTGTCTTCTTCGGCTTTCATCTCAAGATTTTTATCCACAAACAGCTCGCCGTATTTGCCGTCGGTTATAATTTTAAAGGATTCGCCGGCGGCTCTGCTGAGCGCGGGCGACACATTGTCTCTCAGCTCCGCGCATGACTGCGACAGGGTGTCAACAGCGAGTGTCAGCGCGTTTTTTTTCATTGTCAAATCCATGGTCGTCTCATCGAGAAATTCCAGCTGGCTCTGAAGAATAACGGGGTCGGGCAGTTTTGACACAGTGCTTTTTCTGCTCTGCTCATTGCCTTTCTCGCGCATGGATTCGCCGGCTTTTGTTAAAAAATCAAGCTCGCGGATTATATGTTTTTCATCATAATTGGGTTTGCGCGCCGCTGCGGCGAGTTTACGCAGAGCGCGCTCGTCTGTTCCTTCGAGCATTGAATTTAATTTTTGCTGATACTGTTCGCAGATATTTTTGGCGCTCTGTATTTCTTCGGCGGCTTCCGAGGCAAGATTTGCGTATTTTATAAAATCTTCAGCCTTTTTTTCGTCCGATTCGGGCGTTCTGTTCCATTTTAACAGCAATTGGCGCGCATTTGTATAAACTTCTTCAAAAGCGTTTTCTTTTTCAAGAAAATCGGCTTCGCATTTATTCAAGTCGTCCTGAAGTATGGAGAGCTGCGCTTCCGTATCCGGGTAATCGTCGAGCACATAAGCGAGCTCACTCTCGTTTTTAAAGTCAAACGATTCGTAAAGTTCGACGATGTCGAGTTTGACGCGTTTCCCCGCCAAGGTGAACACGGCGGCGGATAAACCGAATAAAACGGCGGCTCCAACGAGGACGGGCAGATTTCTGAAAATATTGAAATAATAAAGATTCACGCCCCCGAGCAGCACTGCGGCGATGAGTGCCGCTGATAAAATTCTTAAGTTTTTAAATATTTTAAGTTTGTTTTTTCTGTTTGAGTATTCCCGGCCGATCTCCTCGATGCCTCCGGCGTTTTCTATTATTTTAAAGGTTTGGTTTTTTTCTTCGCAGTCATTATATTTCATCAGAGAAATATTGCGCATTTCCGCCGAGTTATGCAGTTTTTCTTTTTTTTCCGCGACCTGCTCCGCACATTCAAGAAGTTCGCGCGAAAATTTCATAGTGGGCACAAAGCCGTTATGCGCGTGTTTTTCCGTCACTCTGAGTTCTGCTTGTTTGAGCATTTCCGCCTGTGCTCTCGCGGTTTCGATTTTTTGGAGTTCCTGGGCCGCGTTGTACGCTTTATAGTTTTCAAGTTCGTCGGCGAGTTCGTTTCTTTTTGTGTTGTTTGCCAGTATTTTTTCTTCCAGATCTTTTATATTTCCCTCAATTTTAAATAATTCGCGCTGTTCTTCTGTGGAAACCTCGATTTTTCTTTGTAAATCGCTGCGAAGTTTTTGCAGGTTATACAGGGTGCCGCCGTCTTTATTTTCGGTCAGCAGCACATTTCCCGCATCGATCAGACGCCGCAGCGTTTTTTGGGTGTTAAGCTCTTCGTCTGCGGTGAACAGTATATTGTTGATCATCTCCAATAATTTGTCACCGCCGACGTCCGACGGGTCAAGCTGCTTCAAAAAAGCTGTTTTAGTAAACGCTTCTTCGCCCATTTTGAAGAAAAACTCCCCGGGCTGCCCGATTTCCTGAAGGCTTGTGTTGGTGTTTAAGTCGATAATACGCGTGCGTTCGATCTCTGAATATTCGCGCTCGATTTTATATTTTCTGTCTTTATAGTACACAATAAGACTCCCCGCGACCTTTTTGCTGTCCCAAGGGGTGTATAATTTTTTTTCGTTTTTATCCGGCTTTTCATGCGCTGCGCCGGTATATCCGAAAAACATAAATTTTATAAAAGCGGCGATAGTGGATTTGCCGGATTCGTTTGACCCGTAAAAAATATTGATTCTGTTGTTTATTTGAATGTGCACATTTTTCAGCTTCCCGAAACTTTCGATATCTATTCTTTCAATCACTAACATTTGAAATTTCCTCAACGCTTTATTTTTTATATACTATAATTATATCATAAATAACGCTCAATTCTGTAAATTTACTGTGAATTTTATCAATTTCGTTATAATAATTTATACTTATGTATTATAATGTTATAAAAAAAGTCAGGCTGTGATAAAAAAATGCCGGTTTTTGCGATATCGGATCTGCACCTTTCCCTTGCGGGGCAAAACAAATCGATGGAAATATTCGGCGGACGCTGGCAGGGTTATGTGGAAAAACTCGAAAAAAACTGGAATACGCTTATAAAAAAATCCGACAGCGTGGTTGTTCCGGGTGATATTTCATGGGGGGAAACGCTTGAATCCTGCATGGAGGATTTTGAGTTTTTAAACAGCGGGCTTAACGGGGTTAAATATATTCTCAAAGGCAACCATGATTTTTGGTGGGATACAATGACTAAAATGACGCGCATATTCGAAAAAAATAATTTTAACAACATAAAAATCCTGCATAATAACGCATATATTTGTGAAGATTATATAATATGCGGTTCGCGCGGCTGGTTTTTTGAAAAGGAAGATACGGAAAATGCGCATAATGAAAAGATTTTAAACCGCGAAGCCGGCAGACTGGAGCTCTCCGTACAAGCGGCAAAAAAATTGAATACCGTATCAGCTTTACCCCGCGAGATCATCGCGTTTCTGCATTACCCGCCGGTTTGGGGCAGCAGTATATGCGTACCCATCACCGATGTTCTTGAGCGTTCCGGCATTAAACGGTGCTGTTTCGGGCATGTGCACAATGCGCCGCCGCAGAAAATAAAAAGGTACAACAATATAGATTTTGAACTGATTTCCGCCGATTACCTGAATTTTATGCCGGTTAAAATACACCCCGGATAAATAATTTACCGGATTTTATGAAATATGTTTGCAAAAACCGCTTTATTGTGGTATAATATTTATAGAATATAATTAATGTTTTGGAGGAAAAATTAATCATGAGTCTTAAAAGTTTGGACAAACCCGAAAAAAACCTTGCGGTGCTTGAAATTCTGATAGAAAAAAAAGGATTTGACGAAACGGTAACAAAAATTTACAGAAAGAAAGCGCCGCAGCTGAGTGTTCCCGGATTCAGAAAGGGCAAAGCTCCCCGTCCGGTTGTGGAAAAAATGTACGGCACAGGCATATTTTATGAGGATGCGATAAACGAGCTTATGCCGGACGCGCTCGAAGCGGCCATCAAGGAATCCGGCATCGAACCGGTATCGCGCCCTGAAATTGATCTCAAAGATATCGGTGAAGACGGCGTTATAATCGAGGCGAAACTGTACACCAAGCCCGAAGTTGAATTAAAAGAATACAAAGGGCTGGAAGTGACCAAAACAATTATAACGGTATCGGACGAAGATATTGACAAAGAGATCGGAAAAATCCGCGAAAGGAACGCCAGAAGCATCGAGGTGACGGACAGAGCGGCGCAGAACGGCGACACGGTGATACTCGATTTTGAAGGGTTTATCGACGGTGTGCCTTTTGAGGGCGGCAAAGGCACGGATCACGAGCTTAAACTCGGCAGCGGTCAGTTTATACCGGGTTTTGAGCAGCAGATCGAAGGCAAAAATAACGGCGATGAATTTGACGTCAATGTCACTTTCCCCGAAACCTACAACAAAGCGGAGCTCGCTGGCAGACCGGCGGTGTTTAAATGCGTATTGAACGAGATCAGATACGACGAGCTGCCGGAACTCGACGACGAGTTTGCGCAGGATGTGTCTGTGTGCAACACATTTGCCGAATACCGCGCCGAAATCAAAACCAAATTGGAAGAAGCCAACAATAAACGCTCGGAGTTCGCGCTTGAAGAACAGCTTGTCGATGTGCTTACGGCGAACCTTGAAGCGGATATACCGGAGTGTATGTTTGAGGACGAAACCGACAATCATTTCAGGGATTACGCCTACAGACTGCAGTCACAGGGCATAAATATCGACCTTTATATGCAGTATACGGGACAAGACATAGAAACAGTAAAAAATGCGCTGCGCCCCAACGCTGTACGCCAGGTCAAGATGCGGCTCGCTCTGGAGAAAATTATCGCGCTTGAAAACATCGAAGCGAGTGAAGAAGATGCAGAAGAAGAATACAAAAAACTCGCCGAAACGTATAAAATGGAGATTGATGAAGTAAAAAAACGCATAGAGCCTGAGAATATGAAAAAAGATTTGGCGGTGAGAAAAGCGGTGGAGTTTATCAAAGAAAACGCAAATATCAAAACAGAGGAGCTTACAGCCGAGGAGTTTGCGGCAAAACACGCGCAGGACACGGGCGAACCGGACGATTTTTACGAACCGCCTTATGATGACGAACCTTATGATTTGGAAGATTAAATAAATATTTTAATACTATGGCAGGAGGGATTTTTTATGGCATTGGTACCGATAGTAATTGAACAGACGCCCCGCGGGGAGAGGTCATACGATATATACTCAAGGCTTCTTAACGACAGGATAATATTTTTGGGCGACCAGGTAAACGATATTACGGCGAGCCTTGTTGTGGCGCAGCTGCTTTTTTTGGAGTCGCAGGACCCTGAAAAAGACATATGGTTCTATATCAACACCCCCGGCGGCGCTATCTCGGCGGGTATGGCGATTTATGACACGATGAATTTTATCAGGTGTGAGATCAACACCATGTGCGTTGGACTTGCGGCGAGCATGGGCGCGTTTCTGCTCTCTGCGGGCACTCCCGGCAAACGTTTCGCGCTGCCTAACAGCGAGATTATGATCCACCAACCGATGGGCGGAATGCAGGGGCAGGCGACGGATATAAAAATTCATGCGGACAGAATAATCCAGATCAAACGCAAACTCAACGAAATTCTCGCTAAAAACTGCGGGAAACCGGTTGAAGTGATAGAGGCTGACACCGAGCGGGACAATTTTCTGACTGCAGAAGAAGCGCGGGTCTACGGGCTGATTGATAAAGTCATAGAAAAAAGGGTATAGGATAAAGAAAGGTAATTTAATATAATGGCGGATAAAAACACAGGCAGAAAATCTCAGAATTTCTGCGTTTTATGCGGGAGAACCGAACAGCAGGTAAAAATATTGGTGAAAAGCCCTATGGGTATTTTTGTATGCAACGACTGCGTGCTCATATGCGGTATGATGATTGATGAATATTATGAGAAAACGATGGAGTCGGAGGGCAAAGAATTAAGCCTCGCTTCCCTGCCCAAACCCGTCCAGATAAAAGAACAGCTCGACCTTTACGTTATCGGGCAGGACAGGGCAAAAAAAGCGTTGTCTGTCGCCGTGTATAACCATTATAAGCGCATACTGCAAAAAACCTCCAACGATGTTGAAATCCAAAAAAGCAACGTGCTGCTGCTCGGTCCTACCGGTGTGGGTAAAACGTATCTTGCGCAGAACCTTGCCAAAACACTAAAGGTACCCTTCGCGATCTCGGACGCCACAACGCTGACCGAAGCGGGGTATGTGGGGGAAGACGTTGAGAATATCCTTTTAAGGCTGATTCAAGCGGCTGATTACGACATAGAAAAAGCGGAGCGCGGGATAATCTATATCGATGAGATCGATAAAATCTCAAGACGCAGCGAGAACCGCTCGATAACCCGCGACGTTTCGGGGGAGGGCGTTCAGCAGGCGCTGCTCAAGATACTCGAAGGAACAATCTCAAACGTTCCGCCGCAGGGCGGGCGCAAGCACCCGAACCAGGATTTTATACAGATCAACACAGAGAACATTTTGTTTATATGCGGAGGCGCGTTTGACGGGGTCGGGGATATGATAGAAAAACGCGCGGGAGCAGCCGTTATAGGATATGGGGGCAGCGTGCTTACCAAAGAGGATAAAAAGAAAAACCGGACGCTTGAAAAAGTTGAATCCCACGATATAGTAAAATACGGTTTGATCCCTGAACTTGTCGGCAGACTGCCGGTAATTGTGGCGCTTGACGAACTCAACGAAGAAGCGTTTGTCAAGATTTTAACCGAGCCCAAAAACTCGATTGTCAAACAATATAAAAAACTGTTCGAGATGGACGGCGCGGAGCTTGAGTTTACCGAAGAAGCGCTTAAAGCGGTGGCGCATATAGCCTCAAAGCGCGATATGGGAGCGCGCGGGCTGCGCTCGATAATCGAGAAGGTTTTGCAGGATATTATGTTTGAAACGCCGTCAAGCTCCGAAATATCCAAAGTCATAATAAACGAAAACACCATAAAAGACGGCGGACAGCCGGAGATTATACCGGGGGACGGTAAAAAAGACAAATATAAAATAAAACGCAAAGACAACGCGTAGAAGCAATTGCATTGGGGATGTGAGTGGAAAATGTAAAATATGCAGCAGATTCAAAAAAAACAAGAGAGCTTCAGCTCTATGTTGGTTTTACTTCTATACCTTGTTCTTCAAAAAAAACAATCATTTCTTGAACGCTTTCTAACGCTTTTTCCATATCAGTTTCTAAAATTTCTATCTCATCTGGGTAACGTGGTTGTGAGCCAAACGGATTTAATTGTTTGCAAACTTCTTGTAATTTATCAAAGCTGTCATTAATTTCTGAACACATTATACGCAGTTGTGATAAATCGTGTATTTTAGGAGGTTCAATTTCATTTGAAACTAAATATCCCTTTAGCATTTTTTCAGCCGACTGTTGAGATAAATAACAAATAATTTCAAGTGGTTTAGGGTGCATGCCACATATATATTTCGCGGTTTCAAAATCACGCATAGAGAATTTATACCACTCCCGGACTATATTACTGTTGTCTGTCATAGAGTAACACTCCTTTTTCAGCTATAGTTTTTTCTATTGTTAGTAGTTTTGACCGCCGCTCAAAGATTTCTACGGTTCCGGCTAAAACGTCCATGGGCTTTCTTTTCATATTTCCGGTGGCGCCATGTATTTCTTGAATCGCTATAAGCGGGCGCATGGAATCATTTGGAATAACGGCGTAAAAATCATAGTCGCTGTCCTCATTCGGCGTTCCATAGGCATAAGAGCCGAAAAGATACAGCTTTTCAAGCGGTATTGTATTTATTATAATATCTCTGATTTTTTCAATTTCTTTGGTTATAATCACATCAACCACCCCACTATTATAATTTAATTATACACTATTTTAAATAAAAAATCAAGTATTTCAATGATTTTTTTATACTTTTCATATATAAAAATTATACAAATAAAAATTCAAGCTCACACCTAAACAGAAAATGGAATTTATGCCGTTATTTCAGGATAAAGTCAAAGAGTTGGCAGCTTTGTCGCGGTTAATTGGCAGTTTGGATAGTGAGTTGGACGAGGTTGTGTTTGCGTTATATGGGTTGACGGCGGAGGAACGGGCTGTTGCTGAAGGGAAATGGTTTTAAAAATTGAGAAGCTCAAGGGAAAAAACAAAAAATTATTTAGCTATAAATTAAACGAGGTTTGATTCAATGAACATTTTGGAAAAGATTAAAAATGAAATAGAAAATGATAGGTTCTATCAAGACCATTTTACTAATGATGGTTTTAGATTTGTCGCATGGTATGTCCGAAGGATATTATTGCAAAATACAGAGGCTACAAAAATCGCAGTCGTAGATGGTGCAAATGATAAAAAAATAGATGCTTTAGTAATTGATGATGAAAATAGAAATATAATAATTATTCAAGGCAAGTTTTATGGAACAAATAAAATTGATTCTGAGCCATTGAACGAAATACTATCAGCTTGGATTCGTTTGCAGGATTTGCATTCGCTGCAAAATGATGGAAACAATAAACTAAAAGAACGAATAGAAGTTTTAAGGCAAGCATTAGATGACGAATACAATATCATTTTTGAGTTGCTTACCACAGGTGAGTTGACGCAATATGCGCTTTCTGATTATGAGTTGTTTTCAAACAAGTTAGAAGAATCAAAAGAATTTTCGGCTTCGATTACTCTTGTGAATACGCCCATATTGGAAGCGCGATTAACAGAAGCAGAAGCAAAGCAACTACCTATGCTAATTCATACGGTGAATCTTGACTCAGATAAAGTTATGATGTTTGATATAAAAGGCACAAGAAGCATTATAACGGCATTACCTCTTGTTGAATGTTTACGATTCCCCGGAATTAGCGACCAAAAACTTTTCAGGAAGAATGTGAGACAATCATTAGGTTGGAACACGGTAAATAAACGTATAAAAAGTTCTTTAAAAGGCGAAAGACCGCAGGATTTCTTTTTTTCTCACAACGGTATTACCGCTATTTGCACAGAGTTTACTTTGAACGAAAGCAAAACAAAATTAGAATGTCGGGATTTAAACGTGATTAATGGCTGTCAGAGTTTAACCACTATATATCGGTGTTCAGAAAATATTAGACAAATGGAGAAAGATACAGGTTACATTCTTTTTCGGTTTTATGAAATTCCTCAAAAAGACCTGGTTGATAGAATTAGCATCAATACAAACTCGCAAAGTGCAGTAAAACCCAGAGATTTAAGGAGCAATGACAGAGTGGTTTTGAGTTTAAAACGTTCATATGAAGCTATGTATCCTGATGGTTTGTTATTGAATCAAAGAGGCATGGATATGCCCGGTAATGTGGATAAATCAAGAGTTATTGATGTTGGAGAATTAGCAAAAATGATTATGGCTTGGCACTGCCAGCGTCCAAATACATCATACAATGAAAAAAAATTGTTTGATGAATTGTATAAAAACGTATTTAAAACAGACTATGATCCAATATCTATTTTGTCTTTAAACACATGGGGAATGTTAATAAGTGAATCCTGGAATATA
>Ga0099364_10003198_pt1 | contig 25547 bp, 18 predicted proteins | sample TergutTh196P3_FD_73070 | JGI IMG/M metagenome (GOLD analysis project Ga0099364, IMG submission 73070) | Microcerotermes parvus P3 segment gut microbial communities from Pointe-Noire, Republic of the Congo - Th196 P3 | ecosystem: Host-associated > Arthropoda: Insects > Digestive system > Gut ...
CATTCGTTCAATTTTGGAGTAATTCTATAAATTACAGTATCGGTTGTGGTAGCGCTTGATGTTGCATATTCGTAAGCCGGTATTGTGATTACATCAATAGCTGATGTAGTAAAACCTGCTACTATGTTTCCTGTTGTTGCTGTTGTCCAACTGAAGGTTGCACCAGCTAAAAGGTCAGTCAAATCAACTGCCGGATGCATCTCACCTGAACAGTGGTGTGAAGCCACATGGTTGGTTAACGTTGGTTTTGGGTTCACTGTCACCGAAGTTGTTGTACTGTCTTTACAACCCGCAGCGTTGCTTACCACTATTTTATATGATCCGCCTGCTGCTGTTGTTACATCATTTATACTTGGATTTTGTTCTGACGATGTAAAACTATTTGGACCTGTCCAAGTGTAAGATGTTCCATTGGTTGTTAACTGCAGATTCAACGTTTCGCCTTCACATACCGGAGTGTTACTTGTTGCTGTTTCTATTGTTGATTTAGGATTCACTGTAACCGTTACCGGAAATTCTGCGCCATCTGACGAACATCCGCCAACTCCTTTAGGCGTAATATAATAAGTAATAATTGCCGCTGTTGTTTCTCCGGAAGCTAAGTTCAGTTGTTGACCGTTGATACTTATTACTCCCGTGCCTATTTGAGAGGAATTAAATCCATCTAAACTACCGCCGCTAACAACTATTCTCCAGTCAAAAGTAGAAGCTGTACCGCCTTGTATTGTAATGTTTTGGGAACTTGCTTCCGAACATACTTGTTGCGAAGTGGGAGTAAGAGTAAGCGTTGCGGTTCCACCTGAACTTACGTTTACCTGCACTCCTTGCGAAACCGCTTCGCAGTCGCCCACTACTACAAAGAAGTAATATCCATTGTCTGCTGTTGTCGATGATGCTTTACTATACGTCTGTTTAGTAATATCGTCGCTTAATCTGTAATCTACCGGAGTAGTAATCCAATCTGCCAATCTGTAATCATTAGTGCTTGCGTACTTCCAACCCCATTGCACAGCCGTTGTAGCTGTACCACCAATATGACCTTCTATTGTTATGGGATCACCTGTACAAACCGGAGCAGCAGGACTATGCTCTGCTGTTGCAGTTAGTAATCCTTTGTTTATTTCAACAGGACAAGAAATAGGCTGAGAAATTCCATCGTTGTAAATGACTCGATAAGAAATTTTTGACGCAACGCCGAAGTCTGTAATTACAGTTGTCGAACTTGCAGGACCCGACCTTGGCGGTATTAATGGCACCCAAGTTCCGGAAGCATTTGTACAGCCATCTCCAAAACATTGCTGCCATGTGTAGGTGCCGCCCGATATTTCTGTTGTCAGGCGGGTACTCAAATCTACCTCGCCACCATCGCAGCTGACCGTTTTTGATGCACGCACAGATGTACAATCACTAAACCCAACAAAAGTCAAACTACCTTTTTGTTCATACATGTGCTGATTAGCCGTCCATGTGTGTGCTTGTGCGGTTCTTCCTCCATTCCCCACATTAATTCCGACTTCTGTGCGCATTCCGTTTCCATTCAAATCAACATTATTGGCTGCAGCCGGAAATCTTACTTCCAATTCCCAATAACCCAGAGCGGCAGTCCAACGAGATATTTGTGCGGTAATATTTGCCCATTCTATGTCTTGGCAACCTTGATTGTTGTAGTAGCCTGGTAGAGTGCCTGTAGTAGGATATATAAATCCTATTTGTAAAGGACTGTTTACACAACCACCGCCTAAATTACCGGCATCAAGATACAGTTCAACAGAAGGACCATTCCAGCCATTAGAATTTGGTCTACCTTGATTAGTATTGTTAGGAGCAGTGCTACTAAACACCCTAACGAAAACATAAATATTTCCGTCCTCGTCGTACATCATGCGCCATTGTCCTGCAGTACCGGGACTTCCTATACTCGCTCGGTTTACCGATACCCATGGCGATACATTCCATTCCGGCTCATCGCCCACTCCATCTATAACAATAGGACCGCAAATTTTGGTAATACCAAATGTATTACCGCCGGCGCAGCAGTCTCTGAGTGTTATTGCTGAAAAAATTTGTGTAAATGCACCATTGGTCGTAACATTCCGCGCCCAATATGTTGCTGTTCCGACAGTATTTGGATTTACATCTATCTGATAAGTAATCTGCCCTATTATAGTTCTTCGGGCAACGGGATTTGTACCGGTTAATTGTTCCTGCCATTCATAAACATCCATAGGACCACCCAATCCCGAAGCAGTCAGCGTTGTAACATTTCCTTCGCAGTAATCATAACCTCTGGAAGAAGTAAGCTGCGTTGGTATAGTAAATGTTATTGAAGCACAAGTAAATTCTCCTGCTTTGCGTACCCAATAGGTAATAGTGGAAGTAATTTCAACACCAGAATATGTGCTACTGCCTATACTTGTATATACAGGACTACCGATACCACAACCACTTGTAAACCATTCATAAGTGTCATTAGGAGCACCAAGACCAATAGCTGTCAGGTTAGTAGTACCAGCGGCATTAATAGCGCCGGTAGATTGTATTCTTGGTGTTATGGTAAGAGGATTTGTTGATACCGGATTTACCAAGTCATCACAAGCTACCCAGTACGTGCCACTTGTATATACATCATATGTATCGTTTCCTGTCGAAGTCAATGTAGTTGAACCAATTCCCCATACATAATTTCCTGCGCCGCATTCCAAATTGTATGCTCTTAATCTGTAAGCCGTTGCACCAACTACATCAGTAGCTAAAGCGGCAGCTCTTACCGTTCTTCCGCAAGGAACTTTTGCTTCATTAACCACACTGTTGATGGTAGCAGGAGCATTGGCATCTACAACGCCGTTCCATTCGTTACGAGGAGAAGAGCCTAAACTCCACGATGTATTAGAAATACTATAAGATGATTCGGGTCCCCAATTAAATCGTGCATTAATGGTTGGATTGCTTTCGCTTGTTCTTGAAAAATTTCCGTTTACAGTTATTTGTGCGCTTGCATTTCTTGGGAAAGATGCATTACCTGAAGTAAATGACAAATTATTAATAGAAATAGTTCCGTTTACTTCTACTCCTCTTCCAGAAGTGCCATTTATCACTAAATTTGGTCCTGTTTCGCCAGAGCAATAAGATGCATCATTTACAAAATTATAACCATTGTTTGCATTGATAACCATATTATTTTCGCTTCCGGAAGTAATTGTATATCCTGAAGCCAAAAGATGTCCATTCGTCAGATTCAAATTTGGGCTATTATTTTCAGCTCCAATGGTTATATTACGTGCTAACGTTACATAATTTCCTCCTGAAGTATCTGTCAAATCTATTGTTAAGTGACAAAAAACATTACTTCCCGACATCGCAGCACCGGTACCTCCAATAGTAGCTCCTCCTTTTCTCATTATTATATGTTGGCGAGCATCTCCTTGACTGGAAGTTGTATATGTTCCGTTTATCATGAAATCGCCAAAAATATACGTTGGACGACCTGCGTTATTATTACTATTATATGTGCCATTAACAATAAAATTACCATTTACGGTAAAGCGGTCGCCACTACCACCACCTTGGTGATTCAGCGTTGCTCCTGCATTTACCGTCAAATTGGCACACTCCATATTATTGGCATTGATGGTTACATTGTGTGCAATAGTAACATTATCAAGCGCGGTCGGCACTCCATTGGGTGTCCATCTTGCCGGATCATTCCAATTTCCACCACTATTAGATATACGAGCTACTTGTGCCATTGCCGAACTCGATAAAAACATAAAAGCAACAAAACAAAATGTTGTTTTACACAATTTATAAGTTAGTAATCGTTTTTTCATGAGTATTTATTTTTTATTTTTCACATTAAATCAACTATATATCTCTGGAGATCAACTTATTTAGCAATATTTCTATGTTATGGATATTTCACATAATAATGGACTTGTAAAGTTCGTAAAAAAATACAAAAAAACACAAGGCTTTTTTTATGTTATAGAACATAAAAGTATCGAGAAATATTTTTAAATGTTAAAAAAATATTTTAATTGCAAGATAATGCAAATTTTAGGCTATACAGATCGTTAATTCACTGATTTTTACACTAAAAAAACTTTTTTTACAAAACGTGTGATAAAAGTACTACAAAGTTTTGAAGTTTTTATATATATTTGGATAAAATTTCATTTATACATTAAATATATATGACAAAACTTCTTTCTACTATTTTTTTATTGGCTAGTGTGTGTATTGGTTTGCACGCGCAAGCTATTGAATGGGCGTTTGTGAATCTTCCCGAACAATATTTTCCACTGCTTACTAAAGAGCGAAGAGCAGAATTGATATTTCAACACAATATGTCGGGTGCGGATTCTATTCTCAATAATTTTGGCGGCATCTCGCGGTTACGCGAAATAGACATTGCGAATGAATACCTAAAAATAGACTTAACTAAAAAAAGTACATTCGAGCTAAAAGCGTTGTCAACAAACGATTCAAATCTAGTATTTGTTTTCAGTCATACAGTGTGTGCGCCGGTATGCGATTCACATCTCGCTTTTTTCGATTCGGAATTTCGGCGATTAGATACAGATGTGAATCCTATTTTTCCCGACATTACAGTTTCCGATTTTTTAGATACGGACAAAATCCGTGCTGCCGGCGAAACATTGGAAAACATTGTGAAGAAGTATGATATTCTATTTGCGTCTATCTGTCTGCAAAAAGACAATACAATATTGATACAATCGAACACCAAGGAATTTCTGCCAACCGAAATTTATGAAGAAATCTTACCTTATATAATAGGCGATAAAATTTTGCTCACTTGGAACAACGGAATTTTCACGAAAGGACAAGCAAAATGGTAATTAAAATAATTGGCGACGGCTGTTCTCATTGCTCCAAACTATTTGCCAACGCGCAAAAAGCAGCGCAGGAATTGGATATGGATATTACGATAGAACAAGAAACCGATATTTTGAAAATGTTGCAACATCGCATCAGCTGTACACCTGCCATCATCGCCAACGGAAAAATTGTATCTGAAGGCGAAACTCTTTCCGTTGAAAAATTAAAAAATTTGCTTCGCAATATTAGTTGATATTCATAGATATTGGGATATTTATTGAACCGATTTATCAATAAATATCCCAATATCGCGAAGCAAATACCTATAAATATCTATTATTTATATTCCTGCCAACTCTTAATCTGTATATCTTCCACTTTCATTTCGCAGAACGCTTGTATAAAGGCACTTGCCAACCGTGCATTGGTAATCAGCGGAATATTATGGTCAATAGCGCCACGACGGATTTTGTAGCCGTTGGTCAATTCGCGACGCGTATGATTTTTCGGAATATTGATAACCAAGTCAAATTTATGGGTCGAAATCATATCCATAATATTATGCTCCGCCTTTTCATCGGGCCAGCCTACTGTGGTTGCTTTTACGCCGTTTTCTGCCAAAAATTTTGTTGTGCCGGCAGTAGCATAAATATCGTAATGATGTTCTTGGAGCATTTTGCAAGCATCGAGCATATCTACTTTCGACTTGCTGTCGCCCGACGAAACCATCACACTCTTTTTCGGAATGCTGTATCCCACCGAAATCATCGCGTTGAGCAATGCTTCATTGATGTCGTCGCCAAGACAGCCCACTTCGCCCGTCGAAGCCATATCAACACTCAACACCGGGTCGGCATTGTGCAGACGCGAGAACGAAAACTGCGACGCTTTTACGCCAATCCAGTCAATATCAAAACGATGACTATCCGGTTTTTCGTAAGGTGCATCAAGCATAATGCAAGTAGCCGTTTCGATAAAGTTGCATTTCAGTACTTTCGACACAAACGGGAAACTGCGCGATGCTCTCAAATTACACTCAATCACTTTCACATCATTGTTTTTGGCAAGGAATTGAATATTGAAAGGACCACTGATATTTAATTCTTTCGCAATCTGCTTACTTATTCTTTTGATACGGCGAGCCGTTTCAAAATATATTTTTTGCGCAGGGAAAACCAGCGTCGCATCACCCGAGTGCACACCGGCAAATTCAACGTGTTCGGAAATGGCATATTCCACCACTTCGCCATTGTGCGCCACTGCGTCGAATTCCACTTCTTTGGCATTTTGCAAGAATTGCGACACTACAACAGGGAATTCTTTCGATACATTTGCCGCCAATTTCAAGAATGTTTCCAATTCATCTTTGTTGTAGCACACATTCATCGCTGCGCCCGAAAGCACGTATGAAGGGCGAATCAACACCGGATAACCTACTTTATCAATGAAATCATTGATTTCGCTCATACTCGTTAACTCTTTCCATGCCGGCTGGTCAATGCCCAATTGGTCAAGCATACTGGAAAATTTATGACGATTTTCGGCACGGTCGATAGACAGCGGCGAGGTTCCCAAAATCGGCACATTTTGACGATGCAGGCGCATTGCCAAATTATTCGGAATTTGTCCGCCAACAGACACAATTACGCCTTTCGGCATTTCAAGGTCAAGCACATCAAGCACACGCTCGAACGACAATTCATCAAAATACAAACGGTCGCACATATCATAATCGGTCGAAACAGTCTCGGGATTATAATTTATCATAACCGACTTATAACCAAGCTCATGCGCTGTCTGCACGGCATTTACCGAACACCAGTCAAACTCCACCGAACTTCCGATTCGGTACGCGCCTGAACCAAGCACAACGACCGATTTTCCATCGTTTGAATACGAAATATCGCTTTTCGAGTCACCATATGTTACATATAAATAATTCGTTGGGTGGTCTGAGGCAATTGTTGTGATACGTTTCACGGCAGGCGTTACATTCGATTTTTTACGAACCGCACGCACACGAAGCGATTCTTTTTCAAGATTTCCCTGCGGATTTTCTACACAACGTGCAATTTGAAAATCGGAAAAACCAAGACGCTTTGCCTCTTTCAGCACATCGGCAGGAAGCTCTTCGATAGTTTTATATTCTGATAATTTAACCGAATAATCGTGGATATTTTTCAATTTTCCGAGAAAAAACGGGTCGATTTTTGTCAGTTCTTCTATCTTCTCAACAGAATAACCTTTTTCAAATGCTTTGGCAATGGCAAAAATGCGCAGATCGGTCGGATTTGCCAATTCATCGTCAAGATTTTTAAATTCTAATTCGTGATTGCCTACAAATCCGTGCATTCCTTGTCCAATCATACGAAGTCCTTTTTGAATAATTTCCTCGAACGATTTTCCGACAGACATAATTTCGCCCACCGATTTCATTCCGGTACCGATTTGGCGACTCACGCCGACGAATTTTGTCAAGTCCCAACGCGGAATTTTCACAATCATATAATCTACCACAGGCGTATTGTAAGCCGAGTTCGGCGTTCCCATTTCGCCGATTTGGTCGAGCGAATAACCGAGTGCCAACTTCGCCGCTACAAATGCTAACGGATAACCGCTCGCCTTCGATGCTAACGCAGAAGAACGACTCAAACGCGCATTGATTTCAATCACGCGGTAGTCGTTTGTTACAGCGTTAAACGCATATTGAATGTTGCATTCGCCCACGATGCCGATGTGGCGCACCGTTTTTCTGGCAACATCTTCCAACAATTCAATCTGCTCTTTATTAAGCGTTTGAATCGGTGCCACAACAATACTTTCGCCGGTATGAATGCCGAGTGGGTCAAAATTTTCCATCGGAACCACCGTAAAACAATGGTCGTTTTTATCGCGAATAACTTCAAATTCCATTTCTTTCCAGCCTTTGAGCGACTCTTCAACAAGAATTTGTTTTGAGTAAGCAAACGCGCTCTCGCACAACACTTTGAAATCTTCTACATTGTTGGTAATACCGCTTCCTAAACCACCAAGTGCATATGCCGAACGCACCATAATAGGGAAACCGATTTTATTTGCCGCTTTAATCGCATCTTCCATCGACTCAACAGCTTGGCTCACAGGTGTTTTTACACCGATTTCGTCCAATTTTTCCACAAAAAGTTTGCGGTCTTCGGTCGTCATAATCGCTTCGACAGAAGTTCCAAGCACTTTTACGCCGTATTTTTCCAACGTTCCGCTCAAGTAAAGTTCCGTTCCGCAATTCAACGCAGTTTGCCCGCCGAATGCAAGCAAAATGCCATCGGGATTTTCTTTTTTAATAACTTCTTCGACAAAATAAGGAGTTACGGGCAAAAAATAAACCTTGTCGGCAACGCCCTCGGAAGTCTGAATAGTGGCGATATTTGGATTAATCAACACGGTAAAAATACCTTCTTCTTTCATCGCTTTCAAAGCTTGCGAACCCGAATAGTCGAACTCGCCTGCTTGTCCGATTTTCAAAGCGCCGGAACCAAGCACAATTACTTTCTTAATTTCTTTGTTTACTGACATAGTTTATATATTTTAATTATTTTTTACTGCACAAAAAAAATGCGTTAATCGAAAAAGATAACGCATTGATTATAAAAAACAAAAAGGACAAAAAAGGATAAAATCTTTTTTTGTCTTTGTTATATATTGGTGGTAAAACATCTTTTTGTTTTTTTATTTTTCAAACTTGGCAAAAGTACGGACTTTTTTTGAAATACGAAATATTTTAGAGAAAAAAGTTTTCAACAGAAATTATTTTTAAGCATAACGACACAACGACACGAAAAAATCACTAATTTTAACGCCTGTTTTTAAACATCAATTAATATGAAAAAACTACTTTCCATCTTTATACTCCTACCCTATTTGTTAAACGCACAACCTGTATTTGACCTAAAATATTGCATTGAACGCGGATTAGAAAAAAACTACGACATCAGAATCATTAAAAACACACAACAAATTTCGGATAACAATCGAAGCATCGGAAATGCAGGATTTCTGCCAACGCTTGACTTATCGGCTGGCTATTCGGGAACACTCAACAACGAACGCAATAAACTTTCCGATAGTGGCGAGATTATCGAAATCAATAATATTAACGACCAACGCCTAAACGCAGGCGTGTCGCTCAACTGGACTGTTTTTGATGGTTTCAGCGTGCAAACAAATTACAGTCGGCTGAAAGAACTTCAACAGGTTGGCGAACTGAACACGCGTTTGAGCATCGAAAGTTTTATTGCCAATATCTCGGCAGAATACTATAATTATATACAGCAAACAATTCGACTGAAAAATCTGCAATCTTCTATGGAACTTTCAAGGGAGCGACTGCGCATTGTCGAGGCGCGTTATTCTATCGGCTCTATGTCGCGACTGGATTTGCAACAAGCAAAGGTTGATTTCAATGCCGACAGCTCAAGATTGATGCGTCAACAAGAAGTTTTGTTTGCTTCCAACATCAAGCTCAATCAGTTGATGGCATTTGACGATGTGGAAAGACCGATTTTCGTTGCCGATTCAGTTATCGTTTTCGATATACTGATGAATCGAACAGACACTTGGAATGAAGTTACTAAAGGAAACACCTTTTTATTGTTGTCGGAAAAAGATAAAAAATTGAGCGCATTGGATTTGAAAACGGCACAAAGCAGAAATTATCCTTATCTACGTGTAAACGCTGGTTATGGCACAAATCACAACATACTTGATTTATCGGATTATGCTTATCGGAACACTCTTGGATTGAATTACGGTGTTACACTTGGATTCAACTTGTTCAGTGGATTTAACCGCGCACGCGAACAAAAAAATGCCCGAATCGTGATTGAAAACAGAGCATTAGAATACGAACAATTAATATTGTCATTAAGAAGCGACTTTTCTAATATTTGGAAAGCCTACCAAAACAATATGGAACTTACAATATTAGAACAAGAAAGCGTACGCAATGCTACAGAAAATTACAAAATTGCAATGGAGCGTTACAAACTCGGCAATTTATCGGGCATCGAACTCCGCGAAGCGCAAAACAGCTTACTGAATGCTGAAGAACGCTTATTAGAAGCAGAATACAACACAAAATTATGTGAAATATCACTACTGTTAATCAGCGGACAAATCAAGCAATATCTAAATTGATTTACGATTGTGGATTTTAGATTTACAAAAGCATATTATTCAATCTTAAAATCGTAAATCCGAAATTACTTCTTCGCCCTTACCGTTTTTACCGGCGGTGGCGACCACGTTTGCTCCAAAATGGCTTTTCGAGGAGCATACGCGCGCAAAATCAAATAAAAATCGCCTTCGGGCGCAGGCAACCAATTTCCTTCCTTGGCTTTTCCGGGCGATTTCCGCTGAATGTGAATATCAATCGTGCCGTCGGAATTTCGTTTGAACCCTTTAATCTTGTTTCCGACCGCATATTTTTTACTCGGATTCGCCACAAAGCTATGCCGAGTGTTATACAGCGTTATCGACCAAAATTCCGCAAGCGGTTCTTGCCCACGCGCAAAACGAATCGTGTAATTATTGCTTCCGTTCAATTTTTTGCCGTCTTCGGTAGTATTGGCTATCATAAAAACAGCTTCCTTTGGCTCGTTGTACATAATGTTGCTGTAACTCTGCACAGCAGCGCGATAGGCAAATTCCTGTTCCAATCCTGCTCTGCCTGCAAACGACGGCGGAAACATCCAACCATTTACTTTTTTTCCCGTACCGGCATTATCTGTTGCCATCGGTCGCAGCATTTTCTTGGCATCAACAAGCGCGCGCTCCAATCCTTTACGTACCGACGGATGCATATCTTCAAAATCGGTTGGCTGATTAGGACCAATACCAACGCTCGCCATCATTTTTATAATCTCGCTGTCCACTTCCGACGGCGGATTCTCAGTCATCGCTTGGTTAATGGTTTTCCACTCGCCCATCGGGTCTTGCTTAGTGTCGAAAGGTGCCCAAATTTCGTTGTTTTTTGCCGATATTCCATTTCTTTTTCCAAAATTGCTGAGCGTTGTGAGTTTATATTGTCGCTGCAGCGAAGCCACGCGTTTTTCTTCTTCGAGCGTTGACATTGTGCGCCCGTAAAGCAAGGCGTATGGCGTGCGCGAACGAAATGATTCTTTAATATTATCGGGCAATGTTCCTTCCCAATCGGGTGGCAAAATAGCGAAATTTCCTGCCCGCGAGCCGGTGGATAATTTGCCAATATTCGCAAAATTATCTGAATAAAAATCAGCAATTTGAAACGCATAATACCGCGATCCCATATCGGGAACAGAAAGAATAACAGGTTCTTTTGTTAAATCAAGCCATGCCCAAACGGACTGTGTGTCGAAATTCGGCGTAATACCAACAATATTATTTTTCGGGCTCGACAATTCGTTTTTCAAATGCAGTTGATTGAACGCCATATAAAAATTGGAGTTCGGATTGGTTATCCAATCGTGCCGCAAATACGACATATACACGGCAGGAAAAGCATACAAATACGCTTGTATGCCTATTGAATAAGCATTCACCTCGCGCCAATCAGCATTCGACGTTGATGTCGATTGAGCGTTAATTGCAGTTGTATTGCATAAGAAAAGTGATAAACTAATAAGCAATACAGAGTATATTTTTTTCATAACACATATTTTTTTTTCAAAATTAAAAAAAAATATCTAAACCAATATTTTCAAGATTAAAAGATTTACAAGATTATAAAAAAATGTGAATTCTGTAAATCTTAATAAAATCACAGTTCAGACAATATTTCTTGAATTTGTGGTAACACTGCCATTTTTTCATCGTTAACAATAACAAAATCAGAACATTTTATTTTTTCTTCGTCGCTCATTTGGTTACTCATGCGATTTTTTATTTCTTGCTCCGAAGCATTATCTCGTAGCAGAAGTCTTTTTATACGCAACGCCAACGGCGATGTAACGGTTATTTTTTTATCTACTAAGCTGTGAAATGGCGTTTCAAACAAAATTGCTGTTTCGATAAAAACAACAGGCGAAGTTTGTTTTTCTTTCCATTTGGCAAAATCTTTCATCACAATAGGATGGATAAGATTGTTAACAACTTGCAATTTTTCTTTGTTATTGAATATAGCATCGGCAAGCATTTTTTTGTTCAACAATCCGTCTGCAAACATTTCTTTTCCAAACAGTTCAATCAATCCTTCTTTGATAAACAGGTTGGTATCGGTTAAACGTTTCGATTCGTCGTCGGCAACATAAACGGGATAGCCAAGAGCCGTTAATACTTTTGAAACAATAGTTTTTCCGCTTCCGATACCGCCTGTTATTCCTATGGTTATCATTTTTTTCTTTATAAATCTGTAAGCAAATTTACAAAAAATATCTACATTTGAAAAAAAAATCAAAACAGTTTTTCTCAAAAATTGTTATATAAATAAAATTACATTATGTCTGCAAATCAACTCATATTATCATTTTTGGCAGCGCTTGCAGCGTTGTTCCCTGTTGTAAATCCGATAGGAAGCGGCTTCATTATCAACGGTTTTTTAAAAGGTTTAGACGACACAGAACGAAAAGTGGCGTTGAAAAAAATCGTTATAAACTGCTTGATGATTGCGCTGGGAAGCTTGGCGGCAGGTCATTTTATTATACTGCTTTTTGGCATTTCGATACCAATTATTCAAATCGGCGGCGGCATTGTGATTTGCAAAACCGCATGGGATTGGCTTTCAGATTCCAAATCGCCCGACGATTCCGGCGAGTCCAACAAAGCCATTAAAATGTCCATCAAAAACATCGAAGGAAAATTATTTTACCCCATCGCATTTCCCATAACCGTGGGCGCAGGTACTATTTCCGTTATTTTTACATTGATGGCTACCGCTTCTGTTAAAGATAATATTTTGCTTTCTGTATTCAATTACACCGGAATATGCTTTGCCATTTTTCTGCTTCTCGTCATTTTGTATATATTTGTTTCACAAGGAGATAAGCTAACAAAAAGACTTGGTTCTTCGGGTAATATGATTATTAATAAATTAGTCGCTTTTATCACTTTCTGTGTCGGCATACAAATTCTCGTAAAAGGTATCGGCGGTGCTTTTCATTTAAGTATTCTATAAAAAGTCAAAAAACACTGTCATTGCGGGCTTGAATCACAATCTCCTCAAAAAGAAAGCATTTAAGTAATACAAAAGTATTTTGTAAAAAAATCCCGTAGGGATTACAGCTCGGTAGAAAAATCATCACAACATCACATCGCAAGCCGTAGGTTTGTAACCAAAACAAAGAATGTCGCGTACCTACGGCACGCTGGTGGATGTGGCATTACATTTCCTACCGAGCTGTAATACCTAACGGCATTCAAATACAACTTTTAGAAGTTTCTTTTTAAAAAAATTCAAAACACATTCCTCTATTTTTTGTATCTTTGCGCCTTTAAAAAAACTTTATAAACTGATTATGGAACTCGCGAGCAAGTACAATCCCGAAGAAATTGAATCGAAATGGTATAAATATTGGTTGGAAAATGGATTCTTCAAGTCCACGCCCGATGATAGAGAGCCTTACACAATCGTCATACCGCCGCCCAACGTAACCGGCGTGTTGCATATGGGACATATGCTCAATAATACTATTCAAGATATTTTGATTCGCCGTGCGCGAATGCAAGGCAAAAATGCTTGTTGGGTTCCCGGAACAGACCATGCTTCTATCGCTACCGAAGCAAAAGTAGTACAAAAACTTGCCGCCGAAGGCATCAAAAAATCTGACCTTACACGCGAAGCATTCCTCAAACATGCTTGGGATTGGACACACAAACACGGCGGAATAATCCTTGAACAACTGAAAAAACTCGGTGCATCGTGCGACTGGGACAGAACTTGTTTCACGATGGACGAACTTCGCTCCAAAAGCGTTATCAAAGTTTTCTGCGATTTGTATAAAAAGGGAAAAATCTACCGTGGTGTACGAATGGTAAATTGGGATCCGCAAGCTTTGACCGCTCTTTCCGACGAAGAAGTGATTTACAAGGAGCAACAAGGAAAATTGTATTATTTGCGCTATAAAATAGCCGGACAAGATGGTTATGCTGTAGTGGCAACCACGCGCCCCGAAACTATTTTGGGAGATACGGCAATGTGTATCAATCCAAACGACCCTAAAAATGCACATTTAAAAGGTAAAAAAGTATTAGTACCGTTGATTAACCGCGAAATTCCTGTTATCGAAGATGAATACGTTGATATGGAATTTGGTACGGGTTGCCTCAAAGTTACACCGGCACACGATGTGAATGACTATATACTTGGCGAAAAATACAACTTGCCTTCAATTGATATTTTTAACGATAACGGCACGTTGAACAAAAACGGCGAAATGTATGCCGAAATGGATAGATTTGACGTTCGCAAGAAAATTGAGAAAGATTTGGAAGAAGCTGGATTGCTCGAAAAAATTGAGCCATACACCAATAAAGTTGGTTTTTCTGAGCGCACGAGCGTTGTCATTGAACCAAAACTTTCGATGCAATGGTTTTTGAAAATGGAAGATTTAGCAAAGCCTGCTCTCGAAGCCGTTGAAGATGACACGATTAAGTTTTATCCGACTAAATTTAAAAACACGTATCGACATTGGATGGAGAATATCAAAGATTGGTGTATTTCGCGCCAGCTTTGGTGGGGACATCAAATTCCTGCGTATTATCTGCCGCAAGGCGGATTTGTGGTAGCCGAAACTACTGAAAAAGCATTGGAATTGGCGCGAGAAAAAACAGGCAATGAGAATTTACAACTATCTGATTTAAGACAAGACGAAGATTGTCTTGATACGTGGTTTTCTTCGTGGTTGTGGCCTATTTCGGTATTCAACGGCATCAATGAACCGGATAATAAAGAAATAAATTATTATTATCCAACTAATGACCTTGTTACCGCACCCGAAATTATCTTTTTCTGGGTAGCGCGCATGATTATGTCGGGTTACGAATATCGCGGAAAAGAATGTTTTAGAAATGTTTATTTTACGGGAATTGTACGCGATAAATTGGGCAGAAAAATGAGTAAATCGCTCGGAAACTCGCCCGACCCGATTGATCTAATGAACAAATACGGCGCCGACGGTGTGCGTATGGGAATGCTTCTCTCCTCGCCTGCCGGAAACGATTTGCCTTTTGATGAATCTATGTGTGAACAAGGACGGAATTTTAATAATAAAATTTGGAATGCGTTGCGACTTGTAAAAGGTTGGGAAGTGGCAGAAATAGAACAAACTACTGAAAATAGCGTCGCTATTGATTGGTTTTACAATTTATTGGAAAAAACAAAATCAGAAATTGATGATTTATATTCAAAATATCGTCTTTCAGAAGCATTGATGTTGGTTTATAAATTATTTTGGGACGAATTCTCGGCTTGGTATCTCGAAATTATCAAACCCGAATTCGGCAAACCGATTAACAAAGCAACTTACGACAAAACAATTTCTTTCTTTGAAGAATTACTGAAACTTTTGCACCCATTTATGCCGTTTATTACCGAAGAACTTTACCACGTTCTTTCGGACAAAAACGAAACAATAATGTATGCGCAATTGAGCATTGATAAAGATTTTTGCGATGAAGCTATTAAAGGATTTGAAATTGGGAAAGAAATTATTACCAATATTAGAAATATTCGTGCTTCAAAAAATATCTCTCCAAAAGAAAAATTGAATCTTCAAGTTTTAGGTGGTTCCAGCATTCATAATTTTGATAATGATGAAGTAATAAAGAAATTAGCCAATATCGAAACAATTGAAAATGTAAGTGAAAAAGCCACAGGTGCAGTTTCATTCCTTGTCGGCACAACCGAATACGCTGTTCCGCTCGACAATTTGATTAACGCCGAAGAAGAAATTGCCAAAATGCAAGAAGAAATAAAATACTTAGAAGGTTTCTTAAAATCGGTACAAGCCAAACTTAGCAATGAAAAATTCGTTGCCAATGCGAAACCCGCAATTGTGGAAAACGAACGCAAAAAGCAAGCTGATGCGGAAACTAAAATAGTTTCTTTACAAAAAAGCATAGAAGTGTTAGCGAAATAAATACAGGAAGAAAAATAGACATAAAAAAATGCGATTTTAAAAATCGCATTTTTTTATGTCTATTTTTTTATTATTCCATAAATCTAATAAATCTCTGTTCTGCAGGTTTAGGTTTGGAGTGTGGAATCTTCAACGATAACATAATTTCGTGAGAACTTTTCTTGAAGGTGCCTAATTCGCCCAACGAGTAGTCATAGCCGTAACCTACACGCAACAATTTCCATTCTACACCGATTATCGCATTCAACATATTGAAATTAACATTCGAATCGAAGCGAGTACCTAATCCGAACCAAAACATTTTGTTATAAAACAAAGTTGTATTGAATTCAAAAAAGTTGGGAGCATTAGCCGTATAGTTGTTGTACACAATCCCGGGAGCTAAGTTGAATTTTTGAGCAAGTGGAATATTACCTCTCGCATAACCTGTAAACTGACGCGAAGTGGTAAGATTCAACATATCTTTACGGTTATCCAACAGATGATTTACTGCAAATCCTGCCATAAATACAGGCATCGAAAACTCTATTCCCAAGTCAATATCAAGATTCGTTTTAGACTCATCTGCTATATTAGGACGGTAATTGTTGTCTGCATAATTAAACTTATCGGGGTCAAACGATTTATTCATTACTCCCGCCGACGCACCAAAAGAAAGTAACATGTCTTTGGCTATCATTGTCTGATACGAGTAAGCTAATTTTGCATTTATCGCTTTATCGCCCAATCCTTGTGTATCGTAGAAGAATATAAGTCCTAATCCTGAATTAATATTTTCAAAAAAGGAATGAACATTAAGCAAACTGGTAGCCGGCGCATCGGAGAAGCCTACCCATTGTTGACGGTGCATAAAAAAGAGTTCGATGTGATCGGAGTTTCCTGTTGCAGCCGGATTACGATTAAGACGCGAAAACCACTGTTCGGAAAGCAAGAAGTCTTGCCCGTATGCTGTGAAAATACTTACAAAAAGTAAGCCGGATAATATTATCTTTTTCATATATACTTATTTTTTTCTTGATGTTGAACTAATAATTATTATTCTTCTTCAGTAAAGAAGGTTACTTCTACACGACGGTTTTGTGCGTGTTCTTCTTCTGTTTGAGCATCTTCTATGAGCAGTTTTCTCTTACCGTATGCTTTCAGTACTAAGTCATCGCGCGATATGCCTTTTTGAATGAGCAATTCTTGAACAGTTCTGGCACGTCTAAGCGAAAGCCTATCGTTATATGCGTCGCTTCCTCGTGAGTCCGTATGACCGGCGATTACAAAGCGTTGACCCGGGAATTGTCTCATATTATCAACCAACTGATCTATTTCTGCCAAGAATTGTGGTCCTAAATTATATCTGTCGAAATCAAATAAGAAAAGTACGTGTTCAAATTCTATTATCTCTTTCAATGGAGCCGGTTCGTTAAATACAATTTGATGCGGAGTTGATGGCGGAATTAGTTTTCTCAACGAAAAAATATCATCTTTTTGGTCGCCTCTATCCGATACAAAGAAAATCGATTGTTCGTCAGTTATCAAATTATAGTTATTTCTTGAACCATCATTGAAAAGTTTGTTCATTGCTTCGGTCGCCGTAACTTCACTGCCTTTTATACGTGCAGCACGAAGACTAAATCCACTGCCTTGACCGGAAACATAATATAATACACTGTCGCCTACAACAAATGGATATTGTTCGCTTCCCGACGTATTTACTTTGCTTCCTACATTAACAGGTTGCATCCAAGAATCGCTTGTTACATCATAATCGGTATACCAAATATCGGTTCCACCTTCGCCACCTCTCATATTAGAGGCAAAATAAATTCTGTTGCCGTCTTTACCGAGACTTGGTTGAACAATGGAAGCGCCTCTTTGGATATAATCCCAATTCGCATTAACAATAGTAGAAGTGTTAAGCCTTCCCGGAGTCATTCCTTGAATTTTTACCGGTTGAGCAGGCGACCATTGTCCATTTTTATAATAACTTTCAAAAAGTTGATAAACCCTGCGTCTGGAATTATATTTGGAAAAATAAATTTTATCTTCATTTTTATCGTATGCAAAACTACCGCTAACACCTAAATCCATTAATTCTTGACAAGGCTGTGCATCTACCAAATTACTATCTTTTATTTTAGCCGTATAAATGGAAATACGGGTTTGCGACAAATCTCTGTCATTCATGCTTTTTACAGAAGGATCTGTTCTGAAAAAAGCAACCGTATTATTCCTATAATAGGAAATTCCAAACTCAAAAGCGCCTGTGTTTACAGTCACCGGAAAAGCTTCGTATTGGTCTTCCGGATACATCTTGCCTATCGAAAAACTCGATGATGCGAGTAAAAGCAATGAAATTAAAGTTAATAAAGTTCGTTTCATATATTATGTTTTCAGGTTTATTTATTTTTAAACGTAAACTGACTCTTTTTGCACATTTCTGAAAAGGTAAGCAAATGTACATCTTTTTTTTAAAATAAATAATATTTGAAGTAAAAATATTACTATTTTAAAAAATAAGGGACTAAATTGGGAAATCCTTATTTAGTCCTTTGTATTTATTTATAGCTGCTTTATTGCGGAAGCGGCGAGATTCGAACTCGCGGTACGGTTGCCCGTACGTCAGTTTAGCAAACTGGTGGTTTCAGCCACTCACCCACACTTCCTGATTTTTACGGATGCAAAGATAAGAAAGTGTTTTTATTTGGCAAGCCAAAAACCAAGAAATATTAAAAAAAATATTACTTTTGAACATTATTCACTGCTTGTTCCCGTTAAGCAATAAACAATGTTTGTTTCGATATGAAAAAAGTAATATTAATTTCTGCACTCTTTATCATCGTTATAGTATCATTATCAGCATTATGCGTTTATTATGCCGCGATGTTTCCAAACATTGCGGTATCGGACAAAAACGACGCATACATTTATATATACGAAGGCGATACTTTTGATGACCTGCTCGCGCAGCTAACGGAAAAAGATGCGTTGATAAACGTCAACACTTTTTTATGGCTGTCGCGCACGATGGATTTCCCGACAAATATAAAAGTTGGACGTTATCAGCTGAAAAACGGCGCAAGCAATTTAGCGTTCATACGCCAACTGAAATCAGGCAGTCAGTCGCCGATAAAAATTACCTTTAATAATATACGTACAAAAGAAGATTTGGCAGGTCGGTTAGGCAGTCAATTGATGATTGATTCAGCAGAAATTATCTACCTATTTAACGATTATTCTTTTCTGGAACCTTACGGATTAACGCCCGAAACGGTTTCTGCCGTGTTTATTCCGAATACTTACGAAGTATATTGGAACGTTTCTGCGGTCGCTTTTTTTGAAAGAATGTGGAACGAATACAATCGTTTTTGGAATGAAAACAGACGGGCGAAAGCTGAAGAAATTGGCTTTACACCTTTAAAAATCAGCATTTTGGCATCTATCGTGGAAGAAGAAACAAATTATTCAAAAGAAAAACCAACTGTTGCAGGATTGTACATTAATCGTTTGCGGAAAAACATGGCGTTGCAAGCCGACCCTACAGTAAAATTTGCGTTAGGTGATTTTTCCGTCAGAAGAATTTTGAACGAACATCTAAAAATAGAATCGCCATACAATACATATTTATATACCGGATTACCGCCCGGACCGATTCGGATTCCGGCAATTTCGAGCATCGATGCTGTGCTGAATTACGAAAAACACAACTATATATATATGTGTGCCAAAGATGATTTATCGGGCAAGCACGCTTTTGCAACCACTTACACGGAACACCAACGCAATGCCGCAAAATATCGCAAGGCATTGAATCAACGGAAGATTTACAGATAATTTCAGTATATTTTGTCATTCCGCACTTGATGCAGAATCTCCTCGAATAATGAGAGATTACAGGTCAAGCCCGCAATGACAGAAGTTATTTACTTCAAGCTGTCGGCAAGTTTTTTTCCCACTTGCAACGCTTTCAAGTTCATCGCCACTACTTCTTCGCCTTTTCTGCCGAAGATTTCGCGGATGCTGTCTTCTATTTTAGCATATTCTATCGCTAAAAACGGTGTAGCCGCGCCAAGCAATACCATATTAGCCGCGCGCACAGAGCCGACTTCTTCTTTGGCAATTTTATCCACATCAATCAAAATATGATTTTTTATCTTTTTGATTTCCGCGATAACAGCTGTTTCGTCGGGATAATTGGGAATGTTTTTAAACGGCAACGTATTGGAAATAATATAACCATCTTTTTTCAAGTTCTGCAAATAACGCAACGCTTCCATCGGTTCGAGCGAAAGAATTAAATCGGCTTTTCCCATTGGAATCAAATCAGACGCCACAGGCTTGTCCGACAACCGAATATTGGACTGCACATCACCACCGCGCTGACTCATTCCGTGCACTTCCGACTGCTTGATGTACAAATTGTTTTTCATCGCCGCACCGGCAATAATCGCCGCAATGGATAAAATTCCCTGTCCGCCAACGCCGGCAAGCAATAAATCTGTTTTCATTTTATGTAGTTTTTATTATTATTCGTTCAATAAATTAACGGTATGACAGGCAACTATTCCTGCTGTTTCTGTCCGCAAACGGCTATTTCCCAAAGAAATAGGTTTGAAATTATTATTCAATGCTTTTTCAACTTCCTCTTTGCTGAAATCGCCCTCGGGACCAATCAGAATCACTGCATTGTTCCCTTTTTGATAAGCGTTTTTCAGCAACGTTTTTTCATCATCGTAACAATGTGCAATAAATTTAGCTGTATTTTCCTGTTGATTTTTCAAGAAATCGTCGAAAGTTGTTAACGGATTCAGTGTTGGCAAATACGCTTTCAAAGATTGTTTCATTGCCGAAACAATTACTTTTTCTAATCGCTCGTTTTTTATATTCTTGCGTTCCGAAAAACGGCAAATAATCGGTGTGATTTCGTCAATACCTATTTCCGTTGCTTTTTCTAAAAACCATTCCAAGCGCTCGATATTTTTAGTTGGCGCAATAGCAATGTGCAGATAATGATTGCGTTTGTTGAAATTGATTTTTTTGTTTATAATATTTATTTCGCAATGTTTTGGGTACGGATTTGCAATTTCTGCCTCAAAAAATCCGCCTTTTCCATCAATGGCAAAAAGTCGATCGCCAGACTTCATACGCAATACACGCACGGCATGAGAAGACTCTTCTTCCGAAAGATAAGAGGAATTTTCAATGTCGGGTATGTAAAATAGGTTCATATTGTCTGAAGCAGAATTTACAGAATTATGGGATTTACAGAATAATTCTAAAAATTCTTTAATTCTGTAAATCTTGATTCTGACATTTTTTAATATATTTCTCGTTTTGCGGCGAGAAGTGTATTTTTCAACAACGAAACAATCGTCATTGGTCCAACGCCGCCCGGAACGGGCGTAATGTACGAACATTTCGGCGATACTTCATCAAATTTCACATCACCGGTAAGTCTGAAACCCGATTTTGTTTCGGTCGAAGGCACACGCGTGGTGCCGACATCAATAACCACGGCACCGTTTTTAACCATATCGGCGGTTAAAAATTCTGGCATTCCAAGCGCGGCGATAATAATATCTGCTTGCGAACAAATTTCCTTGATATTTTTGGTACGGCTGTGGCAAACCGTTACCGTAGCGTCTATTCCTTTTTGCAACATAAGCGTAGAAACAGGTTTTCCAACGATATTACTTCTGCCGATAACTACGCAGTTTTTTCCAACAGTTTCTATGTTGTAACGCTTAATCAATTCCATAATTCCCGACGGAGTTGCCGACACGTAACAAGGCAATCCGATAGACATTCGACCAACGTTTATCGGATGAAATCCATCGACATCTTTTTTGTAATCAATGGCTTCAATCACTTTTTGCTCGGAAATATGGCGAGGCAACGGCAGCTGAACGATAAATCCGTCAATATCGGAATCGTTGTTTAGTTTTTCTATTTCTGCCAACAATTGCGGTTCGGCAATGCTGTCTTCAAAAGCAATTTTTGTGGATTTGAACCCGACTTGCTCGCACGATTTTACTTTGTGCGCCACATACGTTTCGCTTCCGCCGTCGTGCCCAACAATAATTACAGCCAAGTGCGGTTGCTTTCCGCCTTTTACTACTATATTTTTTACTTCTTCTGCAATTTCCGATTTTATTTGGTCGGCGATTAGTTTGCCATCAATAAGCATCATATAATTCAAGATTTAAAATTTAAGATTCAAAATTTCGGTTGTTCAAATATTTTTTATGTTTTCGCATTTCTGCTCCGCTTTACTGTATGTTTAATTTTCAACGCGGCAAGGTTTAACTCAAAACTTGTTTCGGTATCTACCGTATCCAAAGCACTTCCGATAATTTCGCCAAACAACGCTTCACCCTTTTGCATTACAGTTTTTTGCTTTTGTTCGTTTTCGTAGTCTTTCATCAGTTCAATAATCGACTCCGACATTTCTTGCACTTTTTCAAAAGCTTCAATTATATCGATAGTGGTTTGTGTTGCCTGTGGACTTTTGAGAATGGTTGCGAGCATATAACAGCCTTTTTTGGTAAAAGCTTTCGTGCTTATCGAATGTTTAAGACTACTGAACCGGTCGAAATTTTCGACCAGTTGCTGTCTTTCAGCACTTTGTACCGAAAAAATATAGCCATCGGGAAATTTGTCGGGATTATTTTTTATCGCTTCATTAATACGTTTCGTTTCCACTCCATAGAGAGCAGCCACATCGCTGTCCAAAATTACCTTTTGTTCTCTAATGGTGATAATTTTACTATTTACATCATTTAGTTTTACTAACTCCACAACTTCTGTATCTTTAAATTTTGAGCCTTGAATTTTTGAACTTTAAATTATTTTATTCCCGGCATTCCTTTAAATGGATTCTTATTCTGCGTAACCATTTTCATCATTTTGCGAGTTTGGTCAAACTGTTTGATAAGGCGGTTTACTTCTTGCGCCGAAGTTCCGCTTCCTTTGGCAATGCGGTCTTTGCGCCTGCCGTTTAAGATACCCGGATTGGAACGTTCTTCGGGTGTCATCGAATAGATAATCGCTTCGATTCCCTTAAATGCGTCGTCATCAACATCTATGTCTTTCAATGCTTTGCCAACTCCCGGAATCATACCCGCCAAATCTTTGAGATTACCCATTTTCTTAATCTGGTTTATCTGGCTCAAAAAGTCGTTGAAATCAAACTGATTTTTGGCAATTTTCTTTTGAAGTTTCCGTGCCTCTTCCTCGTCGTATTGGTCTTGCGCTCGCTCCACAAACGAAACAATGTCGCCCATCCCCAAAATACGATCTGCCATACGCTCGGGATGGAAAACATCAATGGCGTCCATTTTTTCGCCTGTTCCGACAAACTTAATCGGTTTGTTCACCACCGAACGGATAGACAACGCCGCTCCACCGCGCGTATCGCCGTCTAATTTGGTCAATACAACACCATCGAAATTGAGCCTGTCGTTGAACTCCTTGGCGGTGTTCACAGCATCTTGACCGGTCATCGAATCGACCACAAACAATATTTCTTGCGGATTAATGGCTTTTTTGATGGCGGCAATTTCATTCATCATCACCTCATCGACAGCCAAACGACCGGCAGTATCTATGATTACCAAGTCGTTGCCGTTTTGCTTGGCGAATTTAACCGCGTTTTCGGCAATGGTAACGGGATTTTTATTTTCAGGTTCGGCGTAAACAGGCACGTCGAGCTGTGCGCCAAGCACTTTTAACTGCTCAATAGCGGCAGGGCGGTAAACGTCGGCAGCAGCCAACAATGGTTTTTTACCACGCTTGTTTTTAAGCATATTAGCAAGCTTGCCCGAAAAAGTGGTTTTACCTGAACCTTGCAAACCCGACATCAAAATAACAGCGGGAGAGCCTTTTATGTTAATATCCACACTGGAACCACCCATTAATTCGGCAAGCTCATCGTGTACAATTTTAACCATCATTTCGCTCGGACGCACGGCAGTAAGCACTTGCTGTCCCATCGCTTTTTCGCGTACTGTTTCGGTAAACGTTTTGGCGGTTTTGTAATTTACGTCGGCATTCAACAACGCTTTGCGCACTTCTTTGAGCGTTTCGGCTACATTTATTTCGGTTATTCTGCCCTGCCCTTTTAGAATCTTAAACGAGCGGTCGAGTCTTTCACTTAAACTTTCGAACATATCTTTTTTCTTGTTTTTTATTAAGTTGCAAAAATAGGAAAAAGTTTGCAAAGTTTAAACAGCTTGTAAAAAATAACTTTTCAGCACATATTGCAAAACAAATAAAAGTTTTTATCTTTGTGAGATAAGAGTGTTGTTTATTCGCTACAACAAACAGAAACAAAATAATATGCGTTTTTTTGTATTGTAGAAATTGTACTGACACAATAGAAACAATACAAAAAGTGCAACAACAGAAAAAAACAATTAATAAACAATAACTTACGCAATGGTTTTTTTTCGTAAAATTGAGAAAAGCTACGTATATTTACTTGTTGTGCGAAAGCGGCGCAGTGCAAATCCGTAAGTTTCTGACCGACAGAGGACAATATGAATTAAGGTTCTTAGTTTTTAATTTAAAGGTTGCGCTCGACACATATTTAGAGCAAAAAGTTATGAGTTATAGACGAATTCCAAGACGAGTGCGAATCAGCGGTATATGGTTCGATGTTAGAGAAGACTATCCAGGAGTATACGGTTTTTTCGAGTATATGAAAGCTTCTCAATATACTGCCAAAGAAGCGTATGTACACATAAATAACCTGTTCTATGTGTATAATAGCAATGGTAATAAAGTGGGTGAGTTTCACACGGAAAATATGACGTGGGAAGGCTGTATAGAAGATTTACAGATGTAATTTAAAAATAGGAGGAAATAAAATGTACAAAAATCTTTCACTTGAAGAATTATTAAAACATACCCACGACCACGCAGCGTGGTATTGGATAGGTATGGCTTATTGGGAACGTTATGATTTTAGCAACGCCGCCGTGTGGCTTGGAAAAACTATGAGCGACCCCGATAATGAATGGACAGGTAAGGCAAAACTTAATTTAGGTTTGGCGCACGAAGGGGGCTATCTTCCCAATTCCAGCAAAGATGAAGCCTTGCGTTTATTTGAGGAAATTCTCGAAAAAGCTCCCAATAGTGCAATCACGGCACTACACGCAGGCTTGTTGTATCACGAAGGTACAAAAACAAAGCATAATCCAACAGAAGGCAAGAGATTGGTTGAATTGGCAATTGACCGTCTTATCAAAGACGATGGAAATGACAGTTATTTTTCGCAAATCGAATGTTATAAGATTGGTGTGATGTACGAGGTGGAAAGAATCCCTGCAAAAGCTATTGAGTATTATAAAAAAGCTATTGACAGGTGCGATACTAATTATCCAAGCGACCGTAATCTTATCGAAAAGGCAAAAGAAGCAATACGAGAATTAGGGGGGTAAATGAACTCCTGTCAATAGAATAGATTAAAATCTTCCGAAAAAGGACGGAAGTAAAACAAGAAATATTATGCCAACTTGTAGTTGTGGAAATTACACCAGAGTAGAAGGATTTGCATGTGATGATTGCAAGAGAAGAAATCTTGCGGAGGATGGTCATCCTTTCATAGGATGTCTAAAGTTCGTTGGAATAGCACTT
>Ga0099364_10003199_pt1 | contig 25540 bp, 18 predicted proteins | sample TergutTh196P3_FD_73070 | JGI IMG/M metagenome (GOLD analysis project Ga0099364, IMG submission 73070) | Microcerotermes parvus P3 segment gut microbial communities from Pointe-Noire, Republic of the Congo - Th196 P3 | ecosystem: Host-associated > Arthropoda: Insects > Digestive system > Gut ...
TCGGTCCCAAGGGTTCGGCTGTTCGCCGATTAAAGTGGCACGCGAGCTGGGTTCAGAACGTCGTGAGACAGTTCGGTCCCTATCTATTGCGGGCGTTGGAGATTTGAAGGGAGCTGTCCTTAGTACGAGAGGACCGGGATGGACGTACCTCTGGCGCACCAGTTGTTCCGCCAGGAGCACAGCTGGGTACCTATGTACGGACGGGATAAACGCTGAAAGCATCTAAGCGTGAAGCCCCCCCTAAGATTAAATCTCCCATCTCTATAAGAGAGTAAGGCTCCAGAGAGACTATCTGGTTGATAGGCCGGAGGTGTACGCACAGTAATGTGTTTAGCTGACCGGTACTAATAAGCCGAGGGCTTGACTTTTCAATTGACAGTTGACAATTGATAATTGACAATTAGGACGGAGGAAACGAAGCTTTAGTTGGAAACGAAGATTGTTGATTGTTGGGCAATTATTTTTTAGCACGGATCCTTAATGTTGTTTTCGTTGGCTTTCTCTATTCAGTTTTCAGGGTGCAATTCACGCCCGCAGTTAATTCAAACAGGCACCCTTAGCTCAGTTGGTAGAGCAGCTGACTCTTAATCAGCGGGTCCCGGGTTCGAGTCCCTGAGGGTGCACCAGAGCGATTGACAATTAGTACGAGAGAAGCGGCGGGGGGATTTTTAAGCGGCAGACGAAGCTCGGCGGGTGACGGCTTTAGTGCTTTTTACAAGGCCCGTTGGTCAAGTGGTCAAGACGGCGGCCTCTCACGCCGCAAACAGGAGTTCGACTCTCCTACGGGTCACCAGGACAATCAGGCAAAGATACGGCTTTAGGTGCCGGGCGGAATCCTGCATGGTGGTTGCCGATTGAAAATTGATAATTTGGCACTGTGTGTGATTGTCAGTTTTCAATTGTCAATTAACAATTGACAATAGTTAGTGTCGATGGCGGTGAGGGTACACCCGTTCCCATCCCGAACACGGAAGTTAAGCTCACTGGTGCCGAAAATACTTGGCTGGCGACGGCCCGGAAAAATAGGTAGATGCTAACGTACGATATAAAGGCTCCCCATAAGGGGAGCCTTTATATCTCATTTAGATAAAGCGCAGATTACTTGGAGCCGCGCTCGTAGCTTTCGACCATTTTCTTAACCATTTGCCCGCCGATGCTACCGGCTTGACGTGAGGTCAAGTCGCCGTTATAACCGGACTTCAGATGAACGCCTACTTCAGAGGCAGACTCCATTTTGAAACGGTTCATTGCATCTTTAGCTTCAGGAACAAGATACTTGTTAGCCATCTGGAATTTTCACTCCCGTTAAGATAAATTACGCGCCTACTTTGAAAGGGCTGTCAAGGCTTTGACAAGCCTGCGGTTCTTTCAGCGCAAATCTATTGTGTGCCGTATGAGTTCAAATATGATATAAAGATTTTGTATGAACCGGTATTTTTTTCTGAAGATTGCTGCGGGTTGGAGCGATTTTTTACTTATAGCCTAATGTATAAGCCCCGATAAATCTGTCAAAGCTGTTGATGTGAAGAAAAAGCTTCAGCACAAGAAAGGGCGGGTTTTACTTATGGAAGGCTATAAAAATCAGAAAAATATAAGGCTATTGAGGTGGGAGATTTCACTCATTATCGGGATTGCTGCCGCGCTGATATTCGGTGCCGCCGGGGCAGGGACGCAGGCAAAGCTGCAGGAAAGTCTGATAAGGCTTCATGTTGTTGCCGGGTCAAACAGCCGCCATGACCAAGAATTAAAGCTTAAGGTACGCGACAAAGCCTTGGATTTGCTCAAAGAGCCTCTGAGTGGGGTATCCGATGCACGGTCGGCTGAGCTAGCTATTAGGGGGAATCTGCCGTTTTTGCAAAAATCGCTTGAAGAGTTCCTTAACAGTGAGGGCTTGGATTTATCTGTTGCCCTAGAGCTTTCTATGCAAAAATTTCCTACGAAGGACTACGGCAGCTTTGCACTGCCCGCCGGGGAATATAATTCATTGCGTGTTATTCTGGGGGAGGGTCAGGGCGAAAATTGGTGGTGTGTCGTATTTCCGCCGCTCTGTGCCGCAGGGACGATGGAGGAACTGCAGGACAGCTCATACGCCGCCGGGCTCACCGAGGAGGAGCTTGGGCTGATTACACGCGAAAACGAGGGGTATGTGATTAAGTTCAAGCTGCTGGAATGGATAGGCAGGCTGCAAAACAGGCTCTAATAAGCATTACGGTCACTCTCGTCTAAAATCCAGTCGGCAACACTGACCACCTTATATTTTTTCTTGTGAATACGTATAATCACCCTGCTTATACCGGCGTTTATGATTAAGCGGCGGCACATAGGGCAGGGTTCTGTATTTTCCAAGAGTTCATCCTGGACGGCATCATGCCCTACCAAATACATGGTAGAGCCAAGCATGCTCTCTCTCGAAGCGGCGATAATAGCGTTTGCCTCGGCGTGTACGCTCCGGCACAGCTCATAGCGTTCTCCCGGCAACACACCCAGCCTCTGGCGTTCGCAGTGGTCTAAATCACAGCAGTTTGCACGCCCTCTCGGTGCCCCGCAGTACCCGGTGGATACTATAACATCGTTGGCAACAATGATAGCCCCATAGTTGCGGCGCAAACAGGTACCCCGCACCAAAACCGCCTCGGCTATGTCTAAGTAATAATTCTCCTTGTCAGTGCGACCCATATGTACAGCCCTCCGTTATTTCTAGTTCCTGCCCTCTTGACAGGGAGGGCGGAGTACCGCAACGGCAACCGCCCCGCATCCGGCACACCGCCGGACACCTACCGAACACAGGATACTATACATGCCGGAGCTTGTCAACGGAGGGCTGATTTGAATTCCCTTTCCCTGTTATTTCACTGTTACTCTGAACAGCTTGGAATTCTTGCTTTTACTGCTTTTCCCTACTGTGTGGGTAACCCGGCAGCGGTAAAATATTCTGCCCCTTTTCTTTGTTGGGGGCTTGTAGTTTTTCTTTTTTGCCGCCTTGCCCTTGATGTTTTTAAAGCCGCTTTTTTGTTTTTTGCTCGCCTGCCACCGATATGTAAGCTTGCCGCCCTTGCCCATGTTTTTGGCCTTGATTTTCAGCGTCAGCTTTTTCTTTCTTTTTACGCTGATTTTTCTCTTTTTCGGTGATGTGACCTTGGGCTTGGCCGCCTTTGCCGCGGCCGGCTTCTGGGTTGGCGCGGGTGTCGGGCAGGCCACGGTGCATTGGCATATCATTGTGCATTGGCAGTTCACGGCACAATGGCTTGTAGGCGCGGGTGTTGGTTCAGTAGTTGGGCTCAGCTTTTCCTCTGGGGTAAAAATCTTCACCGGAGTGTTCTTGTTGTCCGTTGTGCCAACGCCCAGTTGGCCCGCCGAATTGCCTCCCCAAGCCCACAGTGTGCCATCCTCCTTCAGCGCCAGGTTATGGGTGTAGCCAGCAGAAACGCTTTTCCAGTCTGTGCCGTCAACCTGTACCGGGGTGGTTTGGTTGTCCGTTGAGCCGATGCCCAGCTGACCGTACGAATTGTATCCCCAAGCCCACAACGTGCCGTCTTTTTTTAGTGCCATGCTGTGGTAGTAGTCAGGCGCAACACTTGTCCAGTCATCGTCCTCGCCCACCTGTACAGGGGTATTTTTGTCGTCCTTTGTGCCGATGCCCAGTTGACCGATATTATTACGACCCCAGGCCCACAGGGTGCCGTCTTTTTTTAGTGCCAGGGAGTGCTCGAAGCCAGTCGCAACGCTCGCCCAGTCTGTGCCGTCAACCTGTACCGGGGTGGTTTGGTTGTCATTTGAGCCGATGCCCAGCTGGCCGTACTCATTATAACCCCAAGCCCACAACGTGCCGTCTTTTTTAAACGCAAGAACGTGCCCACTGCGAGCAGAAACGCTTGCCCAGTCCGTGCCGTCAACCTGTACCGGAGTGGTTTGGCTGTCCTTTGAGCCGATGCCCAGCTGACCTTCCACATTATAACCCCAAGCCCACAACGTGCCGTCTTTTTTAAACGCAAAAGCGTGTGCGCCGCCGGCTGAAACGTTAGCCCAGTTATCGTCTTTGCCTACCTGAACAGGGGTATCTTCGTCATCCTCCGAGCCAATACCAAGCTGACCGTACTCATTATTTCCCCAAGCCCACAACGTGCCGTTTTTTTTGAGTGCCATGGTATGGGCAACGCCAGAAGTAACACCTTCCCAGTCATCGTCTTTGCCTACCTGAACAGGGGTATCTTCGTCATCCTCCGAGCCAATACCAAGCTGACCGTACGAATTATTCCCCCAAGCCCACAGCGTACCGTCTTTTTTGAGTACCACGCTGTGGACATTCCCAACCGCAATCTGAGCAATGCCCGACTGGCCATCCCACACGGCATCGCCGCTAGCGGCGGACAGGGGCATGCCCGGAACACCGGGCAGCAGCGCAAGCAGCATAGCTGCCACAATAATAAGCGCGGTTAGCTTTTTGGGCCCTACAGTGGTCCTCATAGTAAATTCCTCCTTATTTTCACCCGCCTTTACAAGGCAGGACACCTCCCGCGGGATGCGAGGGGTTATGTTAAGCGGGAATTTCCCGCTTAGGCGTACAGCAAAAAAGCGGCCATCCTTCCATTATGGGAAAGACAACCGACCATAACCAGACCTGCTTTAAGACAGGTCAGAGCAACCTTAGCACAATTCAGCACATTTGTCAAGCCCCTTCTTGCGGTTTTTCGAGGGGTTTCCCGAGGTTTCCCTATCAAGGGAAAGTATAGCAGAAGTAACAGCACCCTGTCAATACCCTTTTGCAACTTTTTTCGGGAAATTTTTTAAATTTTTAATGCCGGGGCCGCTGGCCAGGTCTCCTTGAGTCCTCTGGACATACATCTGTCCTCAAATCGCACCCAGGCAGCCTCTGATCAGCCGGGAAAAAGGCTCCCTTGCCGCCTGCGCGGATTCCAGCACCTCCTGCTCGGACAGGGGGTGCTTTTGCATTCCTGCCGCCATATTGCATACAAGGGAAAAGCCCAGCACCTGCATTCCGGCGTGCGCGGCGGCAATAACCTCGGGCACGGTAGACATTCCCACAGCATCCGCCCCTAAAATCTTAGCAGCCCGGATTTCGGCGGGTGTTTCATATTGGGGTCCCGGAAAAAACATATATGTCCCTTTTTGCAGGGGTATATTCAGCTTGGCCGCGGTTTCCTGCGCAAGCTCCCTCAGCTCCGGGGTATAGGCATATGACATATCGGGAAAGCGTGTGCCTAATTCGGGGATATTCTCGCCGCGCAGGGGGCTTTCATCAAAAAACTTGATGTGGTCCTCAATCAGCATAATGTCACCGGGCTTAAAGCCGTCGCCCAAGCCGCCGGAGGCGTTTGTGACAAACAGGGTCTCTGCGCCGCACATTCTCAGGACGCGCAGTCCAAACACCACGGTATTGAGGGAATATCCCTCATAATAGTGGAATCTGCCCTGCATTACGGCAACATTTTTTCCCTCTAGCTGTCCAAGCACCAGCTTGCCGGCGTGGCCAGGTGCGGTGGATGCCGGAAATCCCGGAATGTCCCCATAAGGTATAGATATGCTGTTTTTGCATTCATCCGCAAGAAACCCAAGCCCTGAGCCAAGAATCAGCACCGCCTGAGGGGTAAAAGCCTTAGCCTGCCGCTTTATGTATTCCGCCGATTGCTTCAAGTCGCTGGTCATTGTATATGCACATCCCTTCGTATTTGATGATATTATAAAGGCAATTAGCACATATGGTCAAGAAAAAAATCATGCCCTATCCGTCCGGGTCATCTGCGGATGGGGAAGGGTCAGGGAATGAAATGTCCGTAATAATTTTGAAAAGCCCCCTTAAGGTAAAAATAACACTTGTAATTTTGAGCGTCTTGTAATATAATGCTGTTTCATACTAACAGCGGCCAGGATGTGCCGCGCAAAGGAGATGTTTATATGGAAATTCGCAATGTTTGCTTGATGGGTCATGGGGGAGAAGGGAAAACCTCCCTGGCAGAGAGCATGCTTTTCTTGACCGGCGGTGCCGACCGCTTGGGCAAGGTGACCGATGGCAACACTGTCTGTGACTTTGACCCTGAGGAAATCCGCCGAAAAATATCCATTTCGGCAACCCCTGTGCCTGTCCGGCTCGGCACCGGAAAAATCAATGTAATCGACACCCCCGGCTATTTTGACTTCACTGGCGAGGTTTTGCAGGCTCTGCGCGTTGCCGAGACCGGGATTATTACGGCAGGAGCAAAAAGCGGCCTCTCGGTGGGCACCGAGAAAGCCTGGAAGCTTTGCAAAAATAAACCTAAAATGATTTACATCTCCAAAATAGATGAAGAAAACTCGGATTTCTCCTCAACCTTCAGCACCTTGAGAGATGCCCTCGGCATTTCGGTATGCCCGGTTGTTATTCCGGCAACGGACGGCGACAGGGTCGAGTCGGTGGTAGACATTGTTTCGGGCAAGGCATATAAGTCCTCCGGAGGAAAGGTTGATGAAATCCCGCTGTCTGACGAGATGAAGGTCAAAATTGACGAGGCCCTCTCTGTCTTGTCCGAGAACGTAGCCGAAACGGACGAGGCCTTAATGGAAAAATTCTTTGAGGGCGAGCCTTTTACGAAGGAGGAGCTGATTAAGGGCATCCGAGCTGGGGTTGCCGCAGGCTCACTCTGCCCGGTATTCTGCGGCAGTGCCGTAACCGGGCTTGGCACAGAACTTTTGCTTCAGGGTATTATGGATTATGCCCCTGCCCCCGGCGAAGCCGGGCAGGAGCTTGATGCCAGCGGCAAAGAGCTCAAAGCATCGCCCGATGGGGATACCGCGCTGTTTGTGTACAAAACGCTTATTGACCAATACGGTAAATTTTCATTTTTCAAGGTAGTGTCAGGCAGTCTTGCCGCCGACACCGTTCTGACCAACTCTCGTACCGGAGGCTCTGAGAAAATTTCAAACCTATTTGTAACCCAGGGCAAGGACAGGCAGAGTGTCAGGGAGTTTGCATTTGGTGACATAGGTGCCGTATCTAAATTAAGCGATACCTCCACCGGTGACACCCTTTGCGCCGGCAACGCAGGGGCACTGCGCGGCATAGACTTCCCGGAGCCATGTTATTCCTTGGCGTTTTCCCCAAAACAAAAGGGCGGAGAAGAGAAAATCTCTCAGGGCTTAGGCCGTATGGGAGAGGAGGATTTAACCTTTATACTCAAAAACGATGCCGAGACCCATCAATTAGTCGTATCGGGCCAGGGAGATATACAGCTTGATATTTTATGCTCCCGCCTTAAAAGCAAATTTGGCGTTGAGGTTGAAACCGAGGCTCCGCGTGTGGCATACCGTGAAAAAATCCGCAAGAAAGTCACCGGCATAGAGGGCAAGCATAAGAAGCAATCTGGCGGAAGCGGTCAGTTTGGCGTTGTTTATATGACCTTTGAGCCAAATGATGAGAGCGAGGAATTAGTATTTGAGGAAACAGTCGTTGGCGGCTCTGTGCCTAAAAACTTCTATCCGGCAGTCGAAAAGGGCTTGCGCGGCTGTGTTTCCCATGGCGTTTTGGCAGGATATCCTATGGTATTCCTAAAGGCAACGCTGACAGACGGCAAATACCACCCTGTTGACTCAAATGAGGTAGCGTTTAAAACTGCCGCCAGCCTGGCATACAAGGCGGGTCTGCCTCAGGCGAGCCCGGTTATTCTGGAGCCGTTAGGCGCGCTTAAGGTGTCTATACCTGACCAGTACATGGGCGATATAATGGGAGATATAAGCAAACGCCGCGGGCGTGTGATGGGTATGAACCCAATTGAGGACGGCTGGCAGGTTGTGGATGCGGAGGTTCCAATGGCTGAAATGTCAGCATACGCCATCGACCTGCGTTCTATGACACAAGGAAGGGGTTCATTTACCGTTAAATTTGAAAGATACGAGGAGACCCCGGGTGATATTCAGCAGAGAGTTATTGAGGAAGCTAAGGCGATGGCTGAAGAATAAGGCTGCACAAAAAAGGAACCGCCGTCTGGCGGTTCCTTTTTTGTGTTTACTTGCGGTTATTAACCTGTAATTTGAACTGGGTTGGTGGGGGCTTTGCTGCCCTTAGCCATATCAATGGTGAATACCCAGGTTCCGACTGCTACGGGCTGCTTGTTAGCGTTAGCGTTGGCAACACCGTTGAGGAAGACGTTGTTAAGCTTGTATTTGACTTCCTTCCCTTTAAGCTCGCTCTTCATGCCCTTTAAGAAGGTTGTTGCGTTAACCTTTTTAGGTGCGCTGCCGGGCTGCCATTTACCGTTATCGTTGTTGGCGGCTAATTTCCACCAGTACTCGGTTTTTGCTACCGCATCCTTGCCCTTGTTTTCCTGCACGGGTGCTAATCTGATTTTTCCAAGGGGTCCCCAGCCTGTGATTGGCGCATTTTTGTCGGGCTTTGCCTTTAACTGGCCAGCACTGGCTTCCGCATAAGGGGCAACCGCGATGTCGAAGGTGGCGGAGGCACTTGCATATTCTGTAACGGTCTTTTTCTCAGCCAATGTCCAACCGCTTCCGTCTGCCTGGGGGCCATCCCCGAGGAAAATCGAGTAGTTTACATACGGCTTCTGAGTGGCCTTGGGACGGTCCTCAGTCCTGGGGAATTCAATCACGCCGTCCTGGGTGGTGATTCTTATGGTTGCCGCCTTTTTCAGCAGACCGTTGAGCCAGCGGGCCTTTGTGGTTTTGACAGCTGCGAATTTGGAGGCATCGCCCTTTTTGTCGTTCTCAACCAAGGTGATTGTTTTGCCATCGGGAACCTCGATGGATTCCTGGGTGAGGTTAAGGAAATAGCCATCGGCGGGGTCGCCTGTCGCGACATATCTGCCGGGTGCCTTAATCTCGGTTTCCCTGCTGCCAATGTCCAGACCAAGGCGTACCTTTTCCAGGTTTACGTTGGGGTCGGCGGTTGGCGGCTCGGGGGTCGGCGGCTCAATAACATCGGAGGGACCTATGTTGATAGTAAATCTTGCGTTGCTTCCATAACGTTCGATGTCGATGAAATAACTTCCGTCAGCCATAGCCTGGAGGGTGCTTTCCTTAACAACGATCGCACCGTTTTCGGTTACGGTGAAATCAAGCCCGGGGGATGATGTAACCTCGTCTTCCCGCAGTGCGGAGAAGATGGTGTTTGCTTTGCCCCCAATAAAGGTGCTGTTGCCGTCAAGCAACTCTGAAACCGGCTCAAAATCGTTGAACCAATTAAGGTTTACAACTGCACCGAGTACTAAGTTGCCATTTGTATCCAATGGGGTGTCTACAGTAGTATCATGGTTGTAGACTCTGCCGGAGTATGCTACATCGGTAGCAGTTGCCGCTTCATCAGTGGGGGTGCCTAGAACGAAGGACAGATCGAGTTGGTCAACATAGATGGTGAATGTTGCCGAGTGAGTATTCCGTGTTACAACAATATCATATTGACCAGCGGGCAACTCATTTAAATCTTGATCCTTAACATGGATAAAGCCTCGGTCTGCTGCTACAACAGGTGGCTCGGGAACTTCTACAGCTAGGAGACCAGAGTCGACATCACTGGCGAGCATTGCATTATATTTAAGCCAGCCTTCCTGTTCTTCACTATAATACTGCACCTCGATTGAATAATCACTGTCATCCCCTTTGAGCCAATACGCACGGTCGGTAACGTCCCCATCAACTAAAAACCGGAGATCACCGTTTGCCGGACCTGAGGTAAGCGAGCCAATGGTAATAAGCCCTGCCAACATAAACACGGCTAGGGAAATTGCTAAAACACGCTTTTTCATAAAAAAGCCTCCTTATTTAAAATAAATATCCTCAAACCTACCGGAATTATGCCGCCCCCTCTGGGGGGCATCTCCGGCGTTCAAGATTGCGCAAAAAGGGTGGGAGGACACTAAATATCCCCCCACCATCCTGCATTTCACTATGCCGCCATACCTGCGGAATAATGCACAATGTAATAATATACTGAGATATTATTGAAGCAGCTGAAGAACTGTCTGAGGAATCATGTTGGCCTGAGCAAGCATTGCGGTAGCGGCTTGGTTGAGGATGTTCTGCTTTGTGAAGTTCATCATCTCGCCTGCCATGTCTACATCGCGGATGCGGCTTTCGGCTGCTGTAACGTTCTCAGCAATGGTGTTTAAGTTGCTCAAGGTGTGGTCAAGGCGGTTTTGAACGGCACCAAGCTCACTGCGGACCTTGCTGATCAAAGCAATGCCGGAGGGGGCTTTGGTGGGGTCGCCTTCTCTGTACTCTGTGGCGTAGGTACCGTCAACTGCGCGCAGGAACAGCTGGAATCCGCGGATTGTCCAGACGCCCTGGCCGATGGTATCTTCAGCACTAGCAAACGGAAGGTCTTCCATAACTTCCCAACCTGCATCCTCTGTGGGTTCGCCGTGTACATCTCCGGAGTCGCCGTTGTCAAGCTCTAATGCATCGGCCTTTTTCAAGGTTCCGGTGCCGCCATCGTCAGCAACTTCCCAGAAGGCTCCGGTGAGCAGTGCAAGGGTATTCATGGGCGGAAGCTGAATGGAGATAACATCCGCGAACAAGGGGTTGGCACCAGCCTGCAAATTAATCAGGCTCAATTCGCCGGGATCGAAGTCAACTCCATCTTCGTTGATTAATGCACCCCAGTCAATGCCTTCGCCGGACACGTCAAGCGCGTACTGACCGTTGAGCGGGAACATTCCGTTGAAGTTTGTTGTGGTTGAGATTCTGTCAAGCTCATAGGCGAGCTGCTCAATCTCGTTCATAATGGCGAAACGGTCCTCAGCTGCGTTAACATCGTTGGCACCTTGTACTGCCAGCTCACGCATACGCTGAAGGATGGAGTGGGACTCTTGCAGGGCACCTTCTGCGGCCTGGATGAGGGATATGCCGTCCTGGGTGTTCTGTGCGGCACGAGTCAAGCCGCGGATTTGGGCACGCATTTTCTCGGAGATGGAGAGACCGGCGGCATCATCGGCTGCACGGTTGATACGGAAGCCCGAGCTAAGTTTCTCTGTGGATTTCGCTTGGTTGGCTTGGTTGAAAGCCAGCTGGCGGTGCGCGTTGATCGCGACCATATTGTTTTGGATACGCATTTAGGGTTCCTCCTTGAATTTTTATTTGCCTCGCTTCAATGCGAGACATTTTATTTGTATAAGGGTTTCGAGAAAAATCCTCCTGACCGGGTGGCGCCTCCCGGGTGGGAACACCGGCCTCAAAGCCCCTCATAACCATAGTATCGTAATGCGGAGGAGAAACTTTAGCGAAAAACTAAAAAAAATTTTATTTTTTTAGCAGCTCCCTCTAGCATTAGTAAGTACGCGGAAAACTGACCCTTCTGGTATGGAGTATAACACCTCTCAAAATAAAAAGCAAGTGTTTTTTTAAAAAAACTTTTAAAAATTTTTGCCTGGCACGGTAAATACCCCCCAATGGGGAATTCCGGCAGACTCAGTGTGAAAAAATCCCCCCGCAAAATCCGCTTGAAATAATCATATACTGTGGTATACTGGCAGGGCAGTTCTTTGAAGGGAGGCGGTTCTTGTGACAATTTGCGGACAAAATATACACTGCACTGCCCAGGGCAGCGGGCCGCCGCTGCTGTTTTTGCACGGCTGGGGAGTCGGACACGAGGTTTATATGCCCCTTTTGCGCCACCTTGGACAGAGCTTCACCGTATGGGCACCCGATTTACCTGGGTTTGGGACCTCAGCACCTCCCGACGTTGCGTGGGATGCAGGAAAATATGCCGGGTTTGTCGGTGAATTTTGCGCCGTGAACAGCCTGGTCAATCCTGTTTGCATAGGCCATTCCAACGGAGGCAGGATTTTGCTGAAGCTTCTTGGCAGCGCCTCGCCCGCAATTGCCCCCTCCAAGCTGGTGCTGATTGACTCTGCCGGGATTAAGCCTAAACGTCCGCTCTCTTATTACATTAAGGTGTACGGCTACAAGGCCGCCAAAATTCTCCTGAAGCCCTTTCCGGAAATAAGGGAAAAATACATCTCAAAAAAAGGCTCGGAGGATTACCGCAGGGCCTGCCCTGTGATGCGGGCTACAATGTCAAAGCTTCTGGCCGAGGATTTAACCCCTGTCCTGCATCTTGTCAAGCCCCCGCCCCTTCTCATATGGGGGGAAGGCGATACTGCTACCCCGCTGTCGGATGCAAAAAAAATGGAAAAACTAATCTCCGGGGCAGGGGTAGCCGCCCTTCCCGGCGGTCACTGGGCATTTTTAGAGCAATTGCCCGCAACCTGCAAAATCTTAGACAGTTTTTTTGCCGGTTAACAATTATGTCGGGGTTGCATTGCCCGATTTGAGGTGTTGTTTTGGGTTTTTATATTTTTTGTGGACTCTATCTGGCCTCGGCGATTGTCGCCGCTGTTACCCCTGTGCATATGTACCAGCTGTCATCATATCAGCTTCCGGGATATTTTCGCTGGCTGAAAGAGTTCGGCGGGCGTACTGTGTTGCCTTCGCTGCTCCTGCCGGGCTTGCTTGTCTGGGTACACCGGAGTTACCCCTGGGTTGCTATTGGGATTTATACAGCCCAAACGGTCGTGGATATTCTGGTTGCGGTGAGAACTCACAGAAAGGCTAAAAAACCTTTGAAATTTACCTCCAGGGTCATACGTCTGTTTGCTGTACTGGCTCTGTTGCTGGGGGGGATCGTATGCACCGCCTATGCGGCGGAGACCTGGCGTTACGTTATTTTGGCGGGGGGATATATCGGTGTGCTTCTATGGGTGCCTTTGGCAGGTCTCATCTGCTTGCCTATACAAAATTGCATAAACAGCCGATACATTAAAGATGCAAAGAAACGCCTGAAGGCCATGCCCCATTTGCAGATAATCGGGGTAACAGGCAGCTACGGCAAAACCTCGGTGAAATATTATCTTGCCCGGCTGCTGGAAGTGAAGTATAATGTTTTAATGACACCTGAGAGCTACAATACGCCTATGGGCATTGTGCGCACCGTCCGGGAAAGGCTTGAGCCGAGCCATCAGATTTTTGTATGCGAGATGGGTGCAAGGCACAGAGGCGACATTAAGGAGCTTTGCGATATTGTATGCCCCCATCACGGAATACTTACCGCGATAGGACCCCAGCATTTGGAGACGCAGAAAACCCAGGAGAATATTACCTTGACTAAGTTTGATCTGATAAATGCCCTTCCCACTGATGGTTTAGCCTTCTTAGGCTGGGACAATGAGCTTATCAGGGAGCATAAAATCGACCGTAACGCGATAAAATATGGCTTAGGGGACAATCCTGACCTGGACTACCGCGCCCAGAATCTGACTGCTGACTTGTCAGGCTCCCATTTTGATATTGTAACCAAGAAGGGGGAACGCCAAAGATATACCGCCGGGCTTTTGGGGCGGCACAATGTGGAAAACCTGACCGGCGCAATTGCGGCGGCGCATATGCTGGGGATCCCTTTAGCACAGCTGGTTCAGCCCGTGCATTCCCTGAAGCCCCCGCCGCACCGTCTGGAGCTTATGCCCCGCTCCGGCGGCATGACTGTCATAGACGATGCTTACAACGCCAACCCTGCCGGGACCCGCGCTGCCCTCGATGCGTTAAATATGTTCAGTGCTGTGAAAATAATGATTACACCGGGCATGGTTGAGCTAGGGGGCATAGAGGAGCAGGAAAACCGCAATTTCGGGGAATATGCCGCCGGGATATGCGATTATGTTGCGTTGGTGGGTGCGGTAAAGCACACCCTTCCGATTGCCGAGGGATTGGCAACAGCTGGGTTCATGCCGGCAAACATGGAGGTGTTCAGTACCTTTGGCGAGGCGTTTGCTTGGGTCAGGGAGATAGACTCCCAAGGGAAGGAGAAGGTCGTTTTGCTTGAAAATGACCTTCCTGATAATTATTAAGAGGCAGGAGAGGATATATAAATGAAAATGCAGATTGCCGTATTTTTCGGAGGGCGCAGTGTTGAGCATGAGGTATCAATCATTACGGGGATGCAAGCCATTGCGGCACTTGACAAGGGCAAGTACGAGCCGCTCCCTGTATATGTAACCAAGGATGGATCATTGTACACCGGGGAGGATTTTCATTACTTGGAGCCGTATAAGGATATTTCGGCACTGCTTGAAAAGGGCAGGCAGATAAATTTTTACCGCTCAGGCGGCAGGGTGTGTATGCAGCCCATAGCAAAAAGGCTGTTTGGGAGCGATAAGCCTGTGTTTATAGATGCCGCCCTTCCGCTTATGCATGGAACCTTCGGGGAGGACGGCTGCCTGCAGGGCCTTTTGGAAATGCTGGGGCTGCCCTATGCCGGCTCCGATGTTTTGTCCAGCGCACTTTGCATGGACAAGGCGGCAAGTAAGGCGTTGCTCAGGGCTGCTGGATTGCCGGCTCTGGACGATGCGGTGCTTCAGGCAGACAGCTTCCACGGCAGCACAGAGGCGGTTTTGTCTGCCATTGAATCTCGTTATGCCTATCCGGTTGTAGTCAAGCCTGTTAATTTGGGATCCAGTGTAGGCGTTACCAAGGCAGAATGCAGGGAAAAATTAAACGCGGCGTTAGGTATGGCGTTTGGCTTCTCAGAGCGCGTTATTATAGAACCCGCGCTTGTCCATATGCGGGAAATCAACTGCTCTGTGCTTGGGGATGCACAAAACGCTCGTGCAAGCATTTGCGAGGAGCCGGTAGCACGAGACGATATTTTAAGCTATACCGATAAATACCAATCAGGCAAAGGAGTTAAGCAGGATGGGTTATCCGGCCAAAAACGTATAATACCCGCCGACCTCTCACCTGGAAAGACCGCAGAGGCGCAAAAGCTTGCCGTTTCGGCATTTTCAACCTTGGGGTGCGGCGGCGTTGCCCGTGTGGATCTGATGTGCGATACACTGCATGATAAATTTTACATCAACGAAATCAACACAATTCCTGGGTCACTGTCATTTTATCTGTGGGAAAAATCAGGTCTGGGCTTTTCAGGGCTTTTGGATGAAATGATAACGCTGGCGTTTTCCCGCGCCCGCCGCCGGGCCGGGCTGACATACACCTATGAAACAAACATACTTTCAGAAGCAAGCTGGAAGAGCTCTAAAGGAAAGGCGTGATGATATGAAATTTTCGCAAATGAAGTACTCCCGACCGGATATAAACGCGACCAAGGCGGCATATTTGGGCTATATCGAAAGGATGGACAAAGCGCAAACGAGTCAAGAGGCCATAGACGTGTACATGGAGGCGGACACTTTTTTCGGAGGGGTTGCCACTATGGCAAGCTTGGCGGTAATACGCCATTCGCTGGATACAACCGACTCGTTTTATAATATGGAAAATGATTATCTTGATGAGAATCTGCCGCTTTTGAGGGAGTTGGGTCAAGTCTTTGAAAAAACCGTGCTCCATTCACCGCACAGGGCGGCTATGGAGGCACGGTTCGGCACCCTTATGTTCCGGAACATTGAAATTAGCCTGAAAACCTTTACCCCTGAAATTGTCTCCGATTTACAGCAGGAAAATAAACTGACAACGGAGTACGACAAGCTTATGTCATCGGCTGAAATCCAGTTTGACGGAGCCTCACTGACTCTTGCCCAGATTGCCCCCTATCACCAAAGCCCTGACAGAGCTGTACGAAAAAGCTCAATGCAGGCCCGCGCTAACTGGATGAACGAGCAGAAGGAAGCCCTTGATGATATTTTTGACCAATTAACCGCTATCCGTCACGGTATGGCGAAAAAGCTTGGGTACGGAAATTTTATAGAGATGGGATATTACCGCATGCAACGCAATTGCTATGACAAGGATATGGTCTCCCGCTTCCGACAAGGAGTAAGGGAGCATATTGTGCCTCTTGCCCGACGGTTAAAGCAAGAGCAGGCGGACAGAATTAAAGTTGGGCGGCTGACTGTGTACGATGACCCTATTTTGTTTTTGTCGGGCAATGCCAAACCTAAAGGGACTCCGGAGGAAATATTTTCTTGCGGAAGGAAGATGTATCATGAGCTTTCGCCGGAAACAGCCGAATTTATTGATTTCATGCTTGAAAACGAGCTGTTTGACGTTTTAACTCGTAAGGGCAAATCGCCCGGAGGCTACTGTGCTTACCTCAATGACTATAACTCTCCGTTTATTTTTGCTAATTTCAACGGGACATCGGATGATATTGACGTTTTAACCCATGAGGCGGGTCACGCATACGCAGGCTGGAGTGGACGCAATCTCAAGCCCTCCTGCCTTCAGGACTATACCTTTGAAACAGCCGAGGTGCATTCCATGAGCATGGAGTTTTTGACCTGGCCGTGGATGAAGGATTTTTTCGCCGAACAAACCGAAAAACGTCTGTACAGCCATCTTTCGGGTGCATTGACCTTTATTCCTTACGGAGCTATGGTAGACGAATTTCAGCATGAAATTTACGCTAAACCATCTATGACACCAAAGGAACGCAACGACTTGTGGTTGGAGCTGGAGGGCATATACCGGCCTTATTTGGACAATGACTTTGATTTTTACCGAGATGGCCGCCGCTGGCAGGCTCAGGCGCATATATATGAGCGTCCGTTTTACTACATTGACTACTGCTTAGCTCAAACCGCGGCACTTGCTTTTTGGAGTGAAAGTCAAAATGATTTCAACGTTGCTTGGAAAAAATACCAAAATTTTGTCGGCTTTGCCGGAACGAAAACCTTCATCGGATGTATTGAGGGGGCCGGCTTGCCAAGTCCATTTGAGCCCGACAGCCTGAAAGCAGTATCTCAAACCGCTTCAGAATGGCTGAACAGACACCGGGAATCAGAGTAATTTTACAAGCCATGGCTACCCATGCCAGCTCCGGATAAGTCCGGAATTGGCATGGGTAGTCATTTATCTGTATTGGAGCAAAGCATTACCCTTCTTTTGATGCCTGCCTCATAGTCAAAAAAATTTTCTGTATACAAGTATGATTTGCCTGCAATGTGAATAGAATTATCTTGGAATACTTTTCCACGCAAAGGAGGACGACCCTAATGGAGTTGAAAATATCAGGATGCTACCCGACAAACGCCCGCCGGGAACAGGAGCAGTGGCTTGATGCGCTAAAAGAAGCCGACATAGACCTAGCAAATGCCCGCGAACGCTTTAATCAGGCCACACAGCCTGAGCTTATTGAACAGTGCGTTTTTGAAATCAACGCACTCATGGCGCGCCAGGCCTATTTTTGGAGAATGATTAGGGAAAACTACTCCGAAGGAGGCGAGTGCCTATGAGGTGGCTTTGCCGCATGGCGGCCCACGGGGCGGCCGGCTTTATTCTGTTGTTTTTGTTCAATTTCTTGGGGGGGCATTTCGGGCTGTCAATTGGACTAAACCCTCTCAACGCCCTCATCATAGGGGCATTGGGTGTACCCGGCTTTGCCCTGCTGCTGATTTTACATCTGCTGTAGTGCTTTGTGCTTCAAACGCTTTACAACCAGTACTGTCACTGCCGTCTTGGCAAGGTCGCCTGGCAAAAAGGGGATAAGGCATACAGACAGTGCCGCAGTAAGCGGTGTCCCGCTATAATACATATACCAAGTAATCCCACACAGGTAAGTCGCAACCCAGCCGGCATACATAGCCAGTGTCAGCGAGTAGACAGAATTTCCGAAAATCTCTATAATCCATCCGCACACAAACGTGCAGACCAGATATCCAACTATAAATCCCCCGGTCGGACCAATCAAGGCACTAATGCCGCTGTTAAAACCGGCGAATACAGGCAGACCTAAAACGCCAAGCGAGACAAAAATCAGCTGGCTGACAAGCCCATATTTGGCACCTAAAAGACCGGCGGCGGCAAACACGGAAATATGCGTAAGAGTGATTGGAACAGGCCCTATGGGCAGGGAAACCTGGCTCAATACCGCACTTAGTGCGGCAAACATGGCGCAAAGAGCCAGAATTTTAACCTTTGGCATAAATATATCCTCCATATTTCCCCGGAAACCAAGCTTGAGCATCTATTTTCCACTGTACTGTGTTTTTTCTCTCTTGTCAACCCATTTTTGCTTTTGCTGGCCGGTTTTGGCACCCGCTATATAATACCACAGTTATTATAATACATATTGTGCAGTTTGACGAGTGAACGGCTTATTAGCCCCAACCCAAACCGGGGACAGCTCCGTCCTATCTTTTCCGCCGGAATCGCTGTCAGGATGTAGTGCAGCAGAAGGCTTCAAAAGTTTTCCGCGTGGAGAGGTTGCATTCCGGGCAACAGTATGATACCCTGTGCGAGTACCCTGCGGGGAAGGCTGCAAATGGGGGGATTAGTGTGCTTCCTATATTTGAAACGGCTCAAAGGCTGTCGGGTGTTTTTTCGCCTCCGGGGCAGGAGGGGGAATTAGCTGTGCTTTTGCGCGAGTTGGTGTTGCCCTACGCCGATGAATGCCGGATCGACTGCATGGGGAATTTAGTAGTACGCAAGGAAGGCGGGGGGAAGCGGATTTTGCTGTCCTGCCATATGGATACTGCCGGGATTATGGTCACGTATGCCGATGAAGACGGTTTTTTCCGGTTTTCCCCCATGGGCTCCTTGGCTCCAGAGCATTTGCAAAATGCTGTCGTTAGGTTCCCAAACGGCAGTCGCGGGATGATCCGCTGTTCGGGAAAGGCTGAAAAAACTGCTGATTTTTGGATTGACACCATGCAGGAGGGAGATGCTGCTGCCCCCGGGGCCGCGGCTGTGTTTGATGGGGGGATTTCCCGGCTAGAAAGTGGGATTATACAAGGTGCCGGATTGTTTCCCCGGCTGTCCTGCGCTGTTTTGCTGAACACGCTGAGCCGTCTGGGGGATTGTGAAAGCGACATATGGGTTGTGTTTTCAGCACAAGGCGAGTTAGGGTACCGGTGTTTCAAAGCAGCGGCCTGGGGGATTGAACCTGATCTTGCCATTGACCTTGCGTACTCTGAGGCAACGGACTTTCCCGGCGGCGAAAAACACGGCTGCCGCATAGGCGGCGGTGTAGGCATACGGAGGATGGATCCGGGCGGTTGCTCATCGCCTGAAATAGTTAATTTTTTGGAGGGGATCGCAAAATCTTGCCTGATTCCATATCAGGCGGATATGCTGGAGCAAAAAGCCTCGGGTGTTGGCAGCATACAGCACAGCCGTGCAAAGATGGGGGTAATATCGATTCCGGTACGCTACCGCTATACGTCCGCCGAGATGGCCGCTGAAAGCGATGCCGCGGCATGCTCTGAGCTGATGCTCACGGCATGCTCTGGGGAGGGGTGCTTCCATGCTTGATGCCGGACGGACAAAAAATTGTATAATACAGTGGATTTCCGCTTTTTTTTCCTCATGCCCGCAAGCAAAGGCTATTGTTGGGATAAGCGGCGGGAAGGACAGTGCGGTTGTTGCCGCCCTGTGCAAGGAGGCCATCGGAAGGGAGCGGGTTTTGGGCATACTTATGCCGCAGGGGGAACAATGGGACATTGATTCAGCATACACCCTGTGCAGTATCCTTGACATTCCGCATAAGGAAATCAATATTCAGATTCCGGTGCAAGAGCTTTATGGCGAGATTAAAAAAACCGGTCTAGAGCTGAATGAGGTGGCGATTTTCAACACCCCGGCAAGGGTGCGCATGGCAGTCCTTTATGCCATTTCAGGCATTACCGGGGGCAGGGTCGCCAACACGAGCAACCTAAGCGAGGACTGGGTTGGCTACGCGACAAAATTCGGGGACGCAGCCGGGGACTTTGCGCCGCTTGCCAACTTGACCGCCAGCGAGGTTAAGGCCATAGGCAGGGCACTGGGGCTTCCTGCCGGGATTACAGAAAAAACGCCAATAGACGGCCTCTGCGGAAAAACCGATGAGGATAATTTAGGGTTCACTTACGCAGATTTGGACAGATACATTCGCGAGGGCGTTTGCGAGGATGCCGGCATTAGAAAAAAAATTGACCGATTGCATAGGGAGCACAGGCACAAATTTTCGCCTATGCCGGCATTTATGCCGTAATGGGACGCACCAGCAAAAGGCAAGGACTATTAGCAAAGCAAGCACTGCTACCCTTGCGTCCACGGTGAAAAATCAGAGCAAAAGAGACGGTTACATTTGCTCTAAAACATCTAATATTCCGCTAAATGATTCTATATTGTGATCGGCATTGCCGTGAAGCACTGCATCGCCAATGGCTATAGTCTGCATTCCGGCGCGTTTTCCTGCCTCAACCCCTGCATCTGCATCCTCTACAATTATACTGTTGGAGGGGCTTGCTCCTAAGTATTCGGCGGCTTTGAGGAACACCTCAGGATCGGGCTTGCTGTTTGTAATGTTGTTGCCGTCCGAAATAGCATCAAAAAATGTACCCAGGCCTACCTTGTCAAGGATAAGTTTGGCATTGCAGCTTGAAGAGCCTATTGCAAGCTTGTGGCCTTTTGCACGTAGAGCATTAAGGGTGTCGCGTACCTCATCGGTTACATCATCCGGGGTCATGGATTGCAAAAGTTTTTTGTAGGTTTCGTTTTTCTCGCTAGCTAAAGCTTTCTTTTCGTCCTTTGTCAGGTTTTGCTGCCCGGGAGTTCCCTTTTCCAGGATGATCTCCAGGCTCTCCATGCGTGAAACACCGCGCAATCGGTTGTTGTCAGCTTCGCTGAAGGGTATGCCTAAACGCTCGGCAAGCTCCTTCCATGCTCTGAAGTGGTAGACATCAGTATGGACAATTACACCGTCCAAGTCAAAAATAATCGCATTTGCCATTTGAAACCGTCCTCTCGATCAATAAATTCTTCGCTTTAACAAGACACAGCCAAGCTGCATTGTAGCACATTTGAAGTATGCAGCACAAGAGGAAAATGAAAATTTTTTTACCAAGGGTGATAGAAAATTATGGGGGGCTTGTGTCCGGAATAATACCATATAGAGGCAACAGGGTGCTGCTCTCTGCCGGTGATTGCCCGGGGAAGGTATTAAATGACGGCAAAATGACCAAAAGGATTCGTTAGATTTGTGCAATCCGCACATTGATTTTGAATAATCATTGTGCTACACTTAAGCTGTGTCAGAGTATGATAAAATTAGCATGGAGGCTTTGGCAGTATAAATTGGAGGCACCTACAGGGTGCCTGTACCCGATACTCTATGGAGGTGTATCTGTTTATGAAGAAGATGATTATGCGAAGAAGTGGTTTGAGGAGGGTTGTTGCCCTCGCTCTTGTCCTGCTGTTTTTGGCTGGGCTTGTGCCGCTTGATACCCTGCCATCGGCACAGGCGGCACCCGGCGGACCTGACCTTGCCCATATTGATAATCAGCAGAGGCACTGGGTATCGGGAGGCATTGATTCAGCTAATGCCTTTAACGGCGACACCGGGAACTGGTGGAAGACCTCTTCACACGACTCGGTTGTGGGGGTTGACTTGGGTGCTGTGCATAACATTTCCCAAATAAGAGTGGGTGTGCCGGATAACAGCACCCACGTCACTGTGCAATACAGCAGCGACCCAACCGGAGCCTCTGGCTGGGAGGTCAACGGATTTCTAACTGAAGCAGTGGACGCCGGCAGCGGCGGCGGGTATACTTCGGTATCACACGACAGCCTGCCCCTTGCCTCCGGTGCAAGTTACCGTTATATCCTCACCGCGGGAGTACATAATTTCAACATTCCGGGCGGGGTTGACACAAGATATGTCCGCGTGATTGCGCATTGGTGGAATTCAGGCGGTGGAGACAGCGACCCTGCTATTTCGGTGTTTGAGGTCTACGCTGAAGGCGGCACCTCTTCCGGCATCGGAGATAATGTAGCCCTTAACAAGCCTGTCTGGTGGGCGGGCGGCGAAGCCCACGATTCACATTCTCCCGAGATACAAGCAGTAGTTAACGGCAATTATAATCAGAAGCCCAGCCTGAATGAAACCCATGGCTCGTTCGGTATAGGCGTTGACCTGGAGCAGGTGTACACCGATATTGAAAAGGTTGTTATATATTCCTCAAAGGGCTTTGGGGGGCTTGCCGGCCTGTTTGTCTGCCCTGATACCTCGGGGCTGAATTACAGCAATAGCTTCAACTCGGGTGCTACAAGTTCCGGGAATTATACAAGAGTTGCCGGCATACAGGATGCAAATGCTTGGGTTGATGTGAACAGCACAGTTAAAAAGCTTGAGCTTCCTGTTCCGCCGGGTACTGCGATCAGAAGCTTTATTGTTAAACTGAACCATATCCAGGACAAAGACTTATATGAAATAGAGGCAATCCGGGGCGATGGCACTGTACCCATTACAGGCACAGTGCGGGGCATTGATCTTGCACGCGGTCCGGTGACCGGGGCTAGCGGGCATCCGGACGGTCACAACCTTACAGGGCGTCCGGGTCACAGAAGCTGGTCTAATGGGAATTTTTCTGATAATACTTCCGGGACCCTTGTTTCGTATGAACCCCACTTAGCCTTTGATGGACTCACCTATTGCCGCGAAGACTGGGCAAACACAAGGCGTTACTGGCAGGGGAATTCTAATCCAAACACAGGAAGCCCCAACATTCTAGGCGTTGACCTAGGTGATACATATGCACTTGACGAGATAAAAATAAAGATCCCTCAATACAGCGATAATGCAATGACATCAGCACATCCCTGGGATGCACGCATTCAAAATATGCGGATACAGTTCGCGACTGCCGCAGGGGCTTTTGGCAATGTTGCCCCCGGGGATGCTAACTGGACGGCTGGTGAGATTTCCGCACGCGATTATTACTTTGACGGAACAGTTGGCGGCAATGTGGTGACCGTAAAAGTACCGCTGGACAGCTCTTCGTTACGTCATGCCCGTTATGTCCGGCTGCTGATTAACAGCAACTCCGAATTAGGCGGTGCCGGCTGGGGCGGTCAAATTGCCGCATTTGAGGTATATGGCGAGCGTATTACCGAATCAGACAGCATAACTGACATTATCAACGAAAGAACAAGCGACAGAACGGTGACCTCCCAAGCATCGCCCTCGGGAACAAACGTTGCCGCCAATAAGCCTATTTGGGCAAATTATTCACATGAGGGCTCAGGAAGCCCGCGTATGAGCAGTCTTCAGTATCTCGTTGACGGTCAGACTGCACCTGCTTCAAATGGCTGGTGGTATTCGGCAGGCCGAGCTGACAGAGGAATATCAAACCCCGACATAATCACAATTGATTTGCGGGATGAATATACCTTGAGGGGTATAGGACTGTATTCATTAGAACGGCTGGGAGGACCCCTTACCCTTAGAATGCGTATCTGGGCAAGCGTTCAGAATGGGGATATTAACAGAACCTCCGGATTTGTCGATGCTCCGGGGATGACATTAGTTAGAAATTGGGCCAACTATACATTTACAAACGATGCACAGCATAATTACAGGCACATTGTCAACCTGACCTCGGGTAGCCCGGGGCTACCGAATGCTCGCTATGTATACATAGAAGTTGCGGGAAAGACCAAAGGAACGGGTAGCACTGCAATTGAGCCGGGTGCGGAGGGAACATTACACCTGAGTGAAATACAGGTGCTTGCCGATACTATGAGAACAAAAACAGCACCGGCGGCTGTGAGCGGTTCTGTGGAGTATACCATTGCCTCGCACAGCGGCGAAAAATCCGGGCGTGCGGCAAATAATGTGCTAAGCAGCAACAATGATATCTGGGAGGGCAGCTCAGCCCTGCCTAACTTTCTGACGCTTGATATTACTGGCGGATCTGCTTCAGTCAGCGGAATAGTGTTAAAAAAACCGGCACAGGCTGCCTCTAACTGGGTGTCTAATGCCAATGGAGAAAGAGGGTTCCCTAAGAGTACCCAGGCTATAGAAATCCGCGATGGCGGTGATGACGGCACAGTGATAAAAAGCGGTACATATGACTTTGACCCATACACTAACGGTAACCAGGTGAGAATAGATTTTGATTCCCCGATTGATCTCAGTCGGCTGACGGTCAGGGTTACCGGGCATACTGAGTCGAATGCAAACACAGCTATATCCTCTCCGGGCAGTGCCAATGGATATATCTACAACGCTGAAAATACAAATGCCCAATTGAGCGAGGTAATTGTATTGCCGGGAACCGCGCCGTGGACAATTAGATACGAAACCGCCGATGGAACACTGGTGGGCACCAATGCCGATGGTGGGACAGGGATTATCGGCACTACCATAAACTCGTCAAACTCTTCTGTTCAGGTTGATGCAGGAATGTCAGATGCCAGCCGTGTGGACTATGAGGTAGTGTCGGTCGGATCGGTTACTCTTGTGGCAAGTCCGCCGGGAACCAATACCCTGGTTGTAGTTGTACAGTTAAAGCAAACGCAGTGGTTTATCCAGTATGTGGATGCACACAATGGCAATGAACCGGTTGGACCTACAGCCGGACCCTTTGAGGACAAGAGAATCGGTGATACTGTAGATGGCAGCGCATCACAGATTGGTACAGGGCTTCATCCTGATTACCAGCTTGTTTCGGGTGCAACTATTACGCCTATTACACTTGCGGCGAATCCGCCCGGGCCTAATGTGCTTGTTGTCCCTGTTGAGAAAATCCCCACAAGCTACACAATAAGCTACCGCGTGGATATGGCAGATGACACCAGTGAAAAAGGCACAAGCGGGCCTCACAGCGGATTCAGGCATGGCGATGAGGTTACCATGGCTGGAGCCGGGGGGAATGTGGTTGCTCCGGCTGGCTATGAAACCACAGGCAACTCCATAAAAATCGACTCGCTGGGCGTTTCGGGAACAGTTTTGATTGTGGAAATCCGCGGCGTTGAAGTGACCTGGAAAATCCAGTTTGTTGCCGATATCAGCGACAGAGATGCCACAAGAATAGGCACAGAAGTACCCGCGGCGGGAATCGCCGGGCGTGTTGATGATGTTATATACGGCTCCAACGGTGCAATTGACGGCAATATGCCGGAAAATTACCGCAGAACAGGCAACACCGTATACCCCAACCCGCTGACACTTACAACCGTTTTAGCCGACAACGTCTTGTTTGTTGAAATTGAGAAAATCCCTGTAACGTGGTTCATCAGGTATGTGGAAGACCTTGACGACACCAGCTCGTATGAGGGAGAGTCCCGCACATTTGACGGCAAGGCCGGGGATGAAATCCTCAGCGATAACGGCAATATCGGCACAGATGTACCCGCTACATACAGCGTTGTTACGCCGCATGAAGTATCCCCAGTGCCGCTGACACTTGCAGCTGATTCAGCCGCCAACATACTTTATGTCAAAATTGCGAAAACCGCTGTAACTTGGGATATAATATACCGTGATATCAACAATGGCAACGCCGAGGTTGGCTCGGTTGACAACATTCCGGGTGTGGACGGAGAGAGCATTTCGTCTGCCCATCCCGCGGTTGGCACAGTTATGCCGGCCAACTATCAGCTTACATCCCCTGTCAATGTTGACCCGGTGCCGCTGGTGTTAGTTGCCAGCCCAACCGGAACGCAGAACATCTTATATGTGGATGTTGAAAAGGTGGCGGTGACCTACACAATAAGCTACCGCGTGGATATGGCAGATGACACCAGTGAAAAAGGCACAAGCGGGCCTCACAGCGGATTCAGGCATGGCGATGAGGTTACCATGGCTGGAGCCGGGGGGAATGTGGTTGCT
>Ga0099364_10003200_pt1 | contig 25534 bp, 16 predicted proteins | sample TergutTh196P3_FD_73070 | JGI IMG/M metagenome (GOLD analysis project Ga0099364, IMG submission 73070) | Microcerotermes parvus P3 segment gut microbial communities from Pointe-Noire, Republic of the Congo - Th196 P3 | ecosystem: Host-associated > Arthropoda: Insects > Digestive system > Gut ...
TAAAAAAATTTTTTTTTTTCCCTTTTTTTTTTTTTTATCCCCCTTTTTCCCCTTTATTTTTTAAAAAAAAATTTTTTTCCCCCCCCCCCCCCCCCCCCGATTAACTGCCTGTAATTTAATAAGCTACACCTACTATCTGTCTTTCATTTTCAGACGGATATTCCTTTTTTTTCATCAGGTAGAAGAATCATCTCATCATTCATCTAATTCATCAAATCAAGAAATACCTTATAAACATGCTGAAGGCATGCAATCCCGTAGCGGCGATTTCCAATCGCCACATGCTGAAGGCATACAATCCCGTAGCGGCGATTTCCAATCGCCACATGCTGAAGGCATAGTTCGTTTAATAGAAAATCCGGTTCAGCCAAACCTATCTCACGCCGAAGGTGTGGGGCGTTTAATAGGGCATGGGACGACAAAACAAAACCTTCAATTAGAAAGCACGAAACAACATCTCGCCCCACACCTTCAGCGTGGGATAGGTGTTTCGAGAGCAACGTTTTCTATTAAACGAACCATATCTTCGATATGGACAGGTGTAATATATAAAATAACAGGAGGATAATATGCCTACAGAACACGTACCCAGAACAGTCGATGATTACCCTAAATTTGCTTCGAACTTGATAGACCATGAAAAAAACAATTCAGAAAACCCGATCTCGCAACATCCCGAAGAGGATGTTGCGTTTAATCAATCCATGACGGGGTTTCCGATACCAGCCATGCATGAAAACAATGTAGCGGTGGAGCTTGCCTCTATCCTAATATCTGGACGGAGGCAAGCTCTGCCACTACAATATGGGGTCTGTTTTCTTGCTAAATCAGATAGAAATGATGCTTCAACACTTCGTCCCACACCTTTGGCGTGGGATATCAATAGCGGTATATCATATTCTACTAAACGAAACACACCTTCAGTGTGTGTTATTGAAAATTCAATAAAAATCAATAATACAAACAACATCATCATCGACTTCAAACAAGCAGGCACACAGAACAAAGCCAAACCCAAAGGCTATTCTGGTGCTGTCATCATCTTGGCTATCACCGATAAAGAACCAGAAACAAATGATGGTTATACAGGACACATACTCGCTACCAAAACTCCACACACTATCGAATTTGACACCCACGATAGCGGAAAAAGAGTTTGGGTGAGAGCTTGTTGGCAAAATGCTCGTGGCATCCTTGGGAGCTGGAGCGAGGCGAAAACGGCGATAATTCCATAGGAGATAACAATGCAATGTTTTAAATGTAGTAAAGAAATAGCTGAAAATGAGCGATTTTGCTCTTTTTGTGGGACAGGTACAAGCATAAGAAACCATCAACAAATTGGTGATACGAGTGATTTTTTAGAATTTGTTCGTAAAACATTTAAAGGTTTTATGACTTTTATTTTAATCGCAATTATCATAATTAGCACTATAGTGGGGGGTGCTTTGGGTGCATTAGGTGGACATGGTGATAGTGTATTTGGTGTTTTTCTTGGGTTGATAATTGGATTTATTGTTGTTATCCTAGGTGGTGGTGTATTAGCTACATTTATCGAAATAGGTGATAACATAAGAGTTATGCGGGAAGACATAGAAAAAATCAAAAATCAAAATAAAGGAGATTACAAATGAAATGTAAAAAATGTAATCAAGAATTGAAAGACAATGCCATGTTTTGTGTACATTGTGGAGAAAAAACCTTGAACAAAATTGCAAATTATTTGCGTGTTACAGGTATTGTTGTTGTCATTTCAACAGGTATAGGCATCATTTTAATGGGCACAGGTATTTATGCTTCAATATTTGAAGAATTGATAGGTGAAACTGTTAAAACGTCTGGTGTCACTTACGCTATTCAGGGATTAGTAAATATTTTTTCTCTGTATGTTTCTATTATGATGATAAAAAATAGTCATATTTTTGAAAAAGCATCACACTTGAAAAAATTAGCTATTTCTTACTTGATTGTTGTTATCGTGTCAACTTTGATATTAATACCAGAGAATCAAAAGCTAGGTAATATTGTAACCGGTGCAGACATAGCAATGAGTGTAATTATATCTTGTATCATACCAACACTCTGTATCATCTTTACATCAAAGATTGAAAAAATGCATCTGCAATCAAACGAAGATTAAAAGAGATATTCTTTTGATGAAATAACAAACATCAAAAGACAGACCGAAATAAAGAGGTGATGTTTTGTGCTTTGTCTCTTTTTATTACTCCGTAGGAGTCTTGGCTTGGTAGAAAAGGCGGATCCACACACAACCTTTATTCCGTCAGTAATAATGCAAGAACGACCAAACCATTTCTCCTACGGAGAATAATTCAAGTGGGGTACACGATTTTCTACCAAACCATAGCCTCTACGACGAATTTCTCAGGAGTTCCAAATCTGATGATAGCATCCATCAGGCTGTTTTTAACAGCGTTTTTATTTTCGCTCAAGCATACACGATGTCCTACAATTGTTCCTGTAGCGACATCAAGCCAAACTATCAAAACTGGGCGAACAAGGTATCGCCTGCTTGGATTTCGATGGCAGTAGAAAGGACTCCTAATGAGCAGGTCGCAGACATGGGCATCCGACTCAAAAATCTCACTGGGCAGTAAATCATTGATTCTAACTACATGGAGCTTTACTTTATTCTTCATTTCTTTTTTACCTTTCCCAAGAGATTTGGTATAAATATCTCTTCGAAAGCCTCGAACCATAATTTGCAAAGTCCTCTCCGATATGGGTAAGCACTCATCAAACATCAATAACTGATCGTTCAAGAAAATGTAAATCCAACAAAAAGAAAGATTTCTTTTTGAGGAACTATTTGATACTAAGGAAATTACGAGTAGAAAAAGCTGACATTTCGAGCATTTTTGCTCATTTTGAGAAGGTCGATTTTAATTATTTTTACAAGATCGCATACCTCTCGGCATGCGTGGGGTTGTGGGTAAATGGCAGTTCTACTAAACGAGCTATTCCTTCGGAATGTTTTTAATGAGTATTATATCCATGATCATAGAGCAAAATGAGAAAAAATGTCCCTAAGATTGAGATGGGATATGGCTTTTTCATTTTCTCGCAACATTTTTACCTAAATTGATGCTTTTTCACATTGAGGGGCACATAGTTACTGTTCCCTAAGAGTTTCGCAGGACAAAAACATTTTAAAACACAAGGGACATGACCCCATGCGGTTGGAGAACCAAAATCTCAAACTTTCTTTCGTTTTTACTCAAACATTCTCGCTTTTTTGACATTTTTTGCAGTTTTTCTCGAACTTTCAGATGACTACTATCTGCTATAACTATTTATGTTTACGATACATACGTTAAAATACGATTTCTCGAACTATCCCCCTTGCCATTAATAGCAAAAGAATAGGGAAAATTTTTACCCTTTTTTTATCGCCTTTCTTACTAATATGCAGTTGGGGCAATGGTACCTAAGTCTTACGAAGGACATAGACATTTTATAGTCATAAAGGACATGACCAGAGAGACTTGGGGTGTCTGAAGCCCCAAATGTGTGGAACTTTACTTCGGATTTTCTCAAACATTATCGTAAAGTATACCCCTTTTTACCATTTCTATCGAACTTTATTCTGGCACAATATCGGCATAACGCTTTATATATTAATAACATACAATATTTTTGTGTCTCTCAAACTTTAGACGACCCCTTTAATAGATAAAATTGACCAAAGGTGGGTATAAAAATTCCTATTGACAAAAAAGACTTAAATATAATTCTTGCATGTATTTTATTTTTTAGAGGTAATATGAAAACTTTTGATGCTGTAATCCCTTATTTGAAAAATAGTTGGGGAAAAATAACTATTGGTTTGCTGGTTTTGGTCTTTGTGAACGCTATCCAGCTTGTGATGCCTTTGATTATTCGTAATACTGTTGATGGATTTAATAGAGCAGGCTTTACCCAAACGGACATATTAAAATCATCTTGTTTAATTATCTTTTTAGCTCTGTGCACTATTGTTTTAAGATACTTTTGGCGGATGCTAATCATTGGAAACTCTTATGTCATAGAATTAAGTTTAAGAGAATCTTTTTACAAACACTTGATGAGATTGTCTCAAAATTATTTCAATTTTTCTAAGATCGGAGACTTGATGGCTCTGGCAACCAACGATTTAAACGCGGTTAGGATGCTTTTTGGTATCGGATTGATTGCAGCTGCAGACATTTTTTTACTCGCTACTTCATCATTTTTATTTATGATCTCCATAAATCTACAATTGACAATGCTTGTGATGATCCCGATGATACTTTTGCCTTTTATGATATTGTTTTTTGGAAAAAAATTGCATAGACGATTTAAAATAGTTCAAGAATCCTTTGCTAAACTTAGTGGAATGATTCAAGAAAGCATTTCTGGTATTAGAATAGTAAAAGCTTTTACCCAAGAAGATGCTGAACTAAAAAAAATGCAACAGTATTCAAATGATTTTGTCAAACAAAACATCAAAATGGCTAAATTGAGTGGTTTTTTTCATCCAGCTTTAGGCGTCCTTATTAGCATTAGTATGGTGATTGTTCTTGTTTATGGAGGCAGAACAGTTATCAGAGGAGACATTACTATTGGTAGTTTTATCGCCTTTTTTTCTTACCTTAATATGTTGATTTGGCCTATGTTTGCTATTGGTTGGATAGTTGATATGTATCAAAGAGGCTCTGCTTCTTTGAAAAGATTAAATGATATTTGGGCAACGAAACCTGAAATTGCTGATAATGATGATACTGACTATAATATCACTGATATAAAGGGTGATTTGGAGATACGAAGTTTGTCCTTTGCTTATATAACAAACAACTCTGATTTAATTTCGGATTCTCCCTCCTGTATCCCCCCTGGAGCTAAAGAGGGAAAAGAGCCTTGGGACAACGATAAAATTGACATCACTACTATTATCTTCAATGACATCAGTTTTTCTATAAAGGCAGGACAAACACTTGCTATTTGCGGTCGAACTGGCACGGGTAAGACTACTCTTATTGATTTACTTTGTAGAGTTTATAGTCCTGACAAAGAAAAAATTTTCATTGATGGAAAAGATATTTACAAAATTCCTCTCGAATTATTGAGATCTTCTATTGTTATGGTTCCACAAGATATTTTCCTCTTTTCAGATACCATAGCCAATAATATAGCCCTTGGAAGACCCGATGCCAGTCATGAAGAGATAGAAAATGCTGCCAAAGCCGCCTCTGTTTATCAAGATGTCATGGAATTTGAAAAAGGTTTTGAAACCATCGTAGGTGAAAGAGGTGTAACAGTTTCAGGTGGGCAAAAACAAAGAATAGCTATCGCAAGAGCTATTCTCACAGACCCAAAAATATTGATTCTTGATGATGCGCTTTCGGCTGTTGATACAAAAACAGAAAAAGAAATACTCGGAAACTTTATCGAACTACGAAAAAATAAAACAAATATCATCATCGCTCATAGGATTTCAGCACTCAGCCACGCTGATAAAATCATAGTTTTGAGCGATGGTTTCATCAAAGAAGAGGGAACTCATGCGGAATTGCTTGAGATAGGTGGAATATATAGTGAGCTTTTTGAGAAACAAAAGATTGAGGAGAAGATTCAATGAGTAACAATTTTGAAATGCAACAAGATGAAATTCTTGGAAAAATGTATGATAGCAAGATGTTTAAAAGGCTGATAGTCTATTTAAAACCCTATTGGATATATGTAATTGTAGCTTTTTTATTTTTATTTTTAAATATGCTGGCTGACCTTGCACTGCCTCTTTTGGTTCGGGAAGCTGTTGATAAACATATTGCTCCTGACAGTAGAATAATGGTGCTTGATGAGGAAATGTTTGAGAGGTTTAAACAAAATGCTGATATGGAAAAGTTTGAGGTATATGAAAGAAGGATACCAATGCCCCCTAATCCAAGTAGATTTACAGGTTTACATATTGACGACAATTTAATTATTCCATCAAGAACCATCGAGCCAAAAACCAAACCTTTACCGACGACCAATTCAACTATCGGACCTGACTGGTTTTGGGTGGTTTTTTTTATACCTATTAATAACAATAATCAAAGATACATCCAAAGAGATTTTCTGAGTGAAGTTCGTGAAAAAGAACGCATATCGAAAGAAAAAATATTGATATTCAACAGATCAGAGGTAGATAGAAGCATTTTACAAAAAATGACTAATCCTATGTCAAACTTTTTAATAAGTTATCACAATATCGACGAAAATCATTTCTACATGACAATGGATGAAATTTATAGATTGCCTATGGGTGATATCCTCGCCCTTAGAGGCAAATCCATATCTGCTTTAAAAATAATAGGTCTTTTGTATTTGATCATCATCCTTACGAGGTTTTTAATAGGTTTTGCTCAAAATGTGCTAACTGCAATAGCTTCTCAAAAGGCTATGCATGATTTGAGATCAGATTTATTTTCTCATCTCGAAAAAATGCCTGTGAGCTTTTTCGATAAAAATCCAGTAGGGAGACTTGTGACGAGGGTAACTAGTGACATCAGAGCAATAGATGAAATGCTTACTAGCGGTGTAATCACAATTATTTCAGATATTTTTATTATTGTAGCGATCATCATTTTGATGTTGATTTTAAATTGGCAATTTGCATTAGTTAGCTTTACTATTTTACCTTTTGTGGCTTTTTGTATCACAATTTTCAGAAAAAAGACTAGGGAAACTTACAGAGAAATGAGAAAATGGCTTGCTCAGGTTAATGCGACTCTCGCTGAACATCTCGCAGGTGTAAAGATAATTCAGCTTTTCAATCAATATACTCAGAAAGGCGAAAAATTCAATGAATCAAATACTCAATATTTTTCTGCTTCTTTGAGACAACTCAAATTATTTGCTGTTTTTAGACCTATAATAGGTGCTTCTCGGCATGTTGCCACTGCTATCATCTTGTGGTATGCAGGCGGACAAATACTCGAAAATTTAGTAACTATAGGGCTCTTTATGGCATTTATTGAATACATGGAAAGGCTCTATGAACCGATAAATAATTTCTCTGAAAAATTTAATATACTACAGGGAGCTATGGCTGGCGCAGAAAGGATTTTTGACCTGATGGATCAGCCCACTGCAGACTATAGAGATGAAATTACAAACAACAAATTACAAATCACAAATGATAGTAATATCCCAATAATTGAGTTCCGTAATGTTTGGCATACTTATACCGACAAAAATATAGAAGAAGCAGATAACAAAAACAGTTGGGTTTTAAAAGACATATCCTTGAAAATAAAACAAGGCGAAAAGATAGCTCTCGTAGGGCATACAGGCTCTGGAAAAACATCAATTGTAAACTTGATACTCAATATGTATCAAAACTTAAAAGGAGATATACTCATCAATGATGCAAATATAAATGATTTTAGTCTCCACAATCTACGAGAGCATATTGGAATGGTGCAGCAAGATGTATTCCTCTTTTCTGGAAATATTCGCGAAAATATAATCCTTAACAACAAAAATATCACCGATGATGAAATAAATAAAATCACTGATTATGTCAATGTAGCAGATTTTATAAACTCTTTACCAGGAAAACTTGATGAACCTGTCCAAGAAAGGGGAGCTACTTTTTCAGTAGGGCAGAGACAACTCATAGCTTTTGCGAGAGTCCTTGCTTATGATCCTGCGATATTTATCCTTGATGAAGCTACCTCAAATATAGATACTGAAACGGAATTACTGATTCAAGATGCTTTGTTTAAAATCATGGAAAATAGAACTTCTATCATCATTGCTCATAGACTTTCTACAATACAACATTGCGATAGAATAATCGTAATGCACAAAGGTGAAATTGCAGAAATCGGCTCTCATCAAGAATTACTCAAAAATGAGGGTTTGTATTACAATCTTTATAGATTGCAATATACTTAATGGAGGGAAGATAAATCTCTCTAATCTGTAGCTCATGAGATTGTGGCATTATAGGTATTCTGATATTTTCGAATAGACTAACTTGTTAAAAAATTATATGATTATCTAAAAATAGTTATTGACAAAAAATCTCCTTATAATAGCGAACTCCAGAAAAGTCAATAGGTCGACTTATTTTTGAATTTGCTAGGCAAATCGAAGACTACTGTATAGAAATGTTTGTCAAATACTTGATGAAGAGAAGCTTCTGGGAGTTCATCAATGAAGTTAGGAACAAAAAAAATCCAGTTAGAAGATTTGATACCGCTGTATGATGATTTTATAGAAGATTTTTTCATCAGAAACTACATATATAAAATGGTTGAGGTAGATGTCAATAACAACAAAAACGAAAAGTTGCATAATGCATTGATATAATAGTATATATCTGCTTTATATGCCAACCTACGATGTAAATATATCAAGCTTTTATAGCTCGGAAATATCAGATAAACAATTTAGTATTTAAATATCATTTACCTCTCCCCCCTTTCCCACAAGGGCAGTAGAAAAAAATTGTTGACAAAAATGACAAAAAAATAATAATGTCAAAGTAGACAAAAAAATACTTATTGTAAAACATTTTTTCAGAATAATTAAAGTAGGAGGTATAATGAAAAAATTATCAATAGGCTCAAAAAAACAAAGTTTTACGCGAATTGCTATAAAATACAATACAAAAAAACACAAAACGACTTTTATTTTCTTGATATTAGTTATTTTTATTTATTTATCATTATTCAGTTGTGCTGAAAATATTGAAAGAGAAGACTCTATCGTATTAAATACATTTTTGGACATCCCCGATTTAACACAAGAAGAAATACAATCCATAAGAGAATTACAAGAGCAAGGCTTATCCTATATGGTGAGCGTTCCACATAGCACCGAATTATTTATTAATGAGCAAGGAGAGTATTCAGGTTATGTTGCCTTATTATGCGATTGGTTAACTAATATGTTTGAAATAAATTTTTTCCCAGAAATAGAAGAACTCTCAGTTATCATCCAAAAAATGGATTCTGGTAAAGCAAGTTTAGGTATCCAAGTCATATCTGAAGATCGCATGGAACGATATTTTATGACAGATACAATTACTCAGCGGTCCGTGAGAATTATCCGTTTAGAAGATAGCTTTCCAATTAATATTATTTCGCGATCTAGGGTGCCGAGATTAGTTTTTTTAGAAGGGACAATGCTTTTGGAATTAATATCAGAGATTCTCGAACCGGGTTCATATCAAGAGCTGATAGCAGAAGATTATGACACAGTCTTCATGATGTTAAAAAACAGAGAAGCAGATGCCTTTATTGGAAATAATACGATGGAAATAGCTTTTGTCCATCATGATAACATGATATCAGAAGAGTTTTTACCACTTACCTTTATCCCAGCTTCACTAACAACGGGAGACAAATCCTTAAAACCAATAATATCTGTAGTCACAAAAGCCTTACAAGCAGGTGCCTATAACCACCTAACTGAATTGTATAGGGATGGTTATCAAGACTATAGGAAGCATAGATTCAATATGTGGTTGACTGAGGAAGAAAAAATATATATTAGAAACAATCCCAAAATACCCTTTGCGTCCCAATATATGTCATATCCAATTAGTTTTTACAATAGAAACGAAAATGAATGGGAAGGTGTAGTTTTTGATGTTTTAAATGAAATGGAACTACTTACAGGACTTGAATTTGAATTGATCAATGACAACAATACAGAATTGCTTGAATTAATGAAAATGCTGGAAAGCGGGAAAGCCATTTTTATGCCCAATTTAATCCAAAGTGCTGAGCGTCGTGAGAGATTTATATGGCCTCAAACAATGTATCTCACTGATAGATTCGCACTTTTATCAAAACAGAGTTATCCGAATATTGAACTAAACGACATTCCTTTTGAGCGTGTTGGTTTTGCGAGAGGTTCGGCATTTGCTGATGTTTTTAGAAGTTGGTTTCCGAATGCAATCAATGCAATGGAATATCCTAATACTGATGAAACATTTTTGGCACTAGATCGAGGTGAAATTGATTTGGTCATGTCAAGCCAGAGTAGACTTGCTTCATTATCAAATTATTATGAGTTTTCTGATTATAAAGCAAATTATCTTTTTAATGCAGCTTTTGAATCGTCATTTGGAGTCAATAAAGAGCATGAAATATTTTGTTCAATTGTAGATAAAGCACTCAGCTTGATAGACACGGATAGAATTTTAGAGCAATGGCAGACAAAAACCTATAATTACCAAGCAAGAAGAATGAAAGAGCAACAAGGCTGGATAATATTCACTTCAGTAGTAATTGTAATTGCACTATCATTGGTACTTTGTGTTTTAATGGCAATGTTTATCAAAAACAAAAAAAGCAATAAAACCATATCAATGCAAGCTGCTACACTAGATGCAATTTATAATTCAATACCTGCAATGATATTTACGAAAGATTTGAACAACAAATATACCAGTTTCAACAACAAATTTGCTGAAGAAACAAAGACGAATGAATCAGATCTTATAGGTAAAGATTTCAGTGATATAGAAAAGCATGATAAAAACGCTGAAAGGGAGTTTATGGCTGCCAATCAAAGGGTAATTAAAGAAAATATAACTCTAACCAACGAGGTCTGGTATAATTTCACTGATGGCAGACGGATAGCAAAACAGGTAATCAGAACGCCGTTGATGAAAAATGACAAAGTCATAGGACTACTCGGAGTAGCTATAGACATCACTGAACGAAAATTAGCCGAAGAGGCAATGGAAAAAGCAAATCTAAGAATAGACGCTATAATCCAAAATTTACCCGGCATGGTTTTTCAACACATCTACAATCCACCCGAATTTACCTGTTTATTTGTCAGTATGGGTTGCAAAGAACTCACCGGATATGAACCTGAAGACATGTTGGGTGACAACGCTGTAAAATTCTATGATTTTATACATCCAGAGGATATGGTAACAGTTGTTAAAATGAGTGCTGAGACGCTTGAGAAAGGTTTACCTTATGAAAATACCTTCAGGATAATAACTCGTGATGGCGCAGAAAAATGGGTATGGGAACGGAGCCGTGTAATTGAGAAAAAAGCAGATGGAAGCCCTTATATCATAGAAGGCTACCATACAGATGTGACAGAGCGAATGAAATTGGAAGCAGCTAAGCAAGAACATCAAAGGATGTTGACCAGAATCGAGGCTATCATCAGTAATCTGCCAGGTATGGTTTTTCAATGTCTGGGAGAGTACCCTGACTATCCATTCACTTTTGTTAGCAAAGGAAGCCAGGAACTTTTAGGCTATAGTGCAGAAGAGCTGATGGGAATGAAGAATAAATATATGGAAATGCTTCATCCAGACGATTTACCAGCTTATGAAAAAAATGTATTTGATACACTCGAAATAGGATTGCCCTTTGAAAACACTCATCGTTTAATCCTCAGTGATGGTAGTATAAAATGGGTATTAGAAAGTTGTGTAGTAACCGAGAAAAAACCAGATGGAACACCATATTTAGTTGATGGCTATGTATGTGATTTAACTGATTTAAAAAAATTGGAAGAAGCGAAATTGGAATATCAGTCTGAAATAATGGAAATCAATAAAAATCTACAACTTATCTTTTATTCAATGCCCATAGGTGTGAGGGTAGTTAGCCGAGAAAACGGTCAGTTGTTGTATGCCAATAAAGAGATAATGAGAATACTTGGAGGCGAAGATTTTGAAGAAGAAATAGAGGGTCGTAATATCTTTGATTTTATGCCTGAAATACAGCCCAATGGCAGAAAAACAGTGGATATGGCAGAAGAAATGAATATGAATGATAGAACTACGATGGATTTTCAATGTATTAGATTAAATGGAGAAGAATTTACTGCTCGTGTTTACTCATGTAATATAAATTATATGGGTCAATTGTCCTCGTTGGCTATTATAGAAGATATTACCGAAAAAAATAAAATGGTAGAAAGCATGCACCGCGCAAATTTAGCCGAAGCAAGCAATCTTGCGAAAAGCCAATTTCTCGCCAATATGAGCCATGAAATCCGCACTCCAATGAATAGTATTATGGGTTTTGCTGAACTAGCCTCAGACGATGATTCTATAACAAACATAAAAGATTATCTGAAAAAAATCATGGAAAATACAAAATGGCTTTTACACATAATAAACAATATTCTTGATGTTTCAAAAATCGAATCTGGTAAAATGGAATTGGACAGTATACCCTTCAATTTGGTTGATGTTTTTTCGCGTTGTCAATCTGTTATTTTACCTGTTGTTAAAGACAAAGGACTTGATTTAAATATTTATGTAGAACCATTGATAGGTAAAAAATTAAAAGGTGACCCTGTTCGCTTGTATCAAGTATTGATGAATTTATTGTCAAATGCTGTAAAATTTACAGATTCCGGAGTAGTCAAATTTTCTTCTACAATCAAAAGTGCTACTGCTGACATGACAACAATTTATTTCGAAATAAAAGACCCAGGCATTGGTATGAGTGCAGAACAAATTAAAAAAATATTTGAACCATTTATACAAGCAGATTCAAGCACTACAAGGGAATATGGAGGAACAGGTCTCGGATTGACTATATCCAAAAATATTGTAGAATTGATGAAAGGCAGTTTGTCAGTCGAAAGCACTCCTGGCGTTGGTAGTATCTTTAGTTTTGAAATATCGTTTGAGACAATCGAAGACACTGGAGAAATAACACAAAGTGAAACATTAACAATTCTTGAAAAACCCCATTTTGAAGGCTTGATATTGATCTGCGACGATAATACAATGAACCAAGAGGTGATCTGCGAGCATCTAGAACGGATAGGATTTCAGACAGAGATAGCAAAAAATGGCAAAATCGGAGTAGACAAGGTAGAAGAACGTATCCAGAAGAAAGAAAAACCTTATGATTTGATATTTATGGACATGTTTATGCCCGTAATGGATGGATTAGAAGCAGCAAGCAAAATAATTTCATTGAAAACAGGAACGCCCATAGTCGCCATGACCGCAAATGTGATGATAGGAGAAATAGAAAAATACAAAAAACATGGTATACCTGATTGTTTGGGAAAACCATTTACATCACAAGAGTTGTGGCATATATTATTGAAGTATATAACGCCAATATGCAGTGCAATAGACGATAATTATGAGAACAATGAAGAATTACAAAGAAAACTTAGAATAAATTTTTTGTTAAATAATCAGACTTTACATCTACAATTAAGAGATGCTATTGATGCCAAGGATTTAAAACTCGCCCACCGACTTGCTCACACCTTGAAAGGCAATGCAGGTCTTATCGGCAAAGTAAAATTGAAAAAAGCCGCAGCTGAAGTCGAGGAACGCTTGAAATATATCACCTCCTCAACTTTGGAAGAAAAAATAAATATCCTCGAAAAAGAATTATTACAGGTGCTTGACGAATTAAAACCATTAGTTGAGGAGTCTCAAACTAAAGTTATCGTCGCTAATGTAGAAGAATCAAAGGTGAAAGAATTGTTTGAAAAATTGGAACTCATGCTCGAATCGATTAATCCTGAATCAGTATATTTGATAGAAGAACTACTTTCTGTACCGGGAACGGAAAATCTTATTCAATATATCGAAAATTTCGACTTTGAATCAGCAATAAAAGAACTATCAGAAATAAAGGAAAAATGGAAGAATTTATTATGAAAGAGTCCAAAAAATACAGTTTGCTTGTAGTAGATGACCAAAATTCAAACATATTAGCTCTTACGCATATATTGAGTCCAGATTATAATATTTATGCCGCTAAATGTGGAAACAGCGCCATAAAAGCAGCAGATAAATATGTGCCAGATTTAATACTATTAGATATTATTATGCCCGATTTAGATGGGTATATGACCTTAAAAGAATTAAAAAAATCCGAAAAAACCAAAAATATTCCTGTAATTTTTATCACTGGATTAGCAAGTGCCGGCGATGAAGAATTGGGTTTTTCTTTGGGTATATCAGATTATATAACCAAGCCATTTTCAGCAGAAATAGTCAAATTACGTGTAAGAAATCAAATAAAGCTAATAGAACAATTTCGAACCAATGAATACGATATAATGAAATACAAGCTGGCAAACGATGCTTTGAAAATAGCTTTGTGGGACATGCCAGATATCAAAATAGAGCAATTTGGTACGGAAAGCAAATTTATCTGGTCTCAAGAATTTCGGACAATGTTAGGTTTTACTGACGAGAAAGAATTTCCTGACATTTTACAAAGTTGGAGCAATTGCTTGCATCCAGAAGACAGAGATAGAACTATCAATGCCCTGAAAGCTCATCTAGCAGATCATACAGGAAAGACACCTTATGACATCCAATATCGGTTAAAGCTAAAAAAAGGTGACTATAGATATTTTCATGCTTTGGGAACTACTTTAAGAGACCACGAGGGAAAACCATTGCGTGTTGCTGGCGCATTGATGGACATCACCGAAAAAAAACAAATGGAGGAAACTCTTAAAAGACGCGAAATAATGCTTAGCACTGTAAATCGAACAGCAAGTGTAATGCTCACAGCTGACGATGAGCAAACCTTTATAATTTCGTTAAAAGAAAGTATGAAGATAATCGGTCATGGAGTAGATGCTGATTGTGTCGAAGTATGGCAAAATGAAACAATAAATGGTGAACTTTGTGCAGTATTAAAACATTATTGGTTTAGTAAAACAGGCCGTGATATAAAATCAAGCTCTTCTATTTTTAGTTTTTCATACAATGATGCCCCAGCGAATTGGAAAAATAAACTCTCCAAAGGTGAATATATCCAAGGCGCAGTGTCGAAACTACCTCGTGAGGATCAAGAGTTTTTGAATGCTTTTAAAATAAAAACTGTATTGGTGATACCTATTTTCATCCAAAATAGCTTTTGGGGAATATGCTGCATTGATGATTGTAGAAATTATCGAAATTTTTCTGATGATGAAATCAGTATATTGCGTTCAATTTGTTATATGCTCGCCAATGCTATAAATAGACGCGCATTAGTTACTGCGATACATGAGGCTGATGAAGATAAAAAACAAATGACCTCTCGAATCGAAGCTATAATAGGAAATTTACCGGGTATGGTATATTCATGTCTCTATGATTCACCTTTATATACAATGACTTTTGTGAGTGAAGGTAGCAAGGACCTTATAGGATATTCTCCTGACGAATTAGTAGGAAAGAAAAATATGTTTAAAGCTATGGTGCATCCAGAAGATGAAGAGGGAATAGAAAAAAAATGGTCTGATACTCTTGAGTCTGGAATGATTTATGAACATGCCTACCGAATTTTGTTAGAGGATACAACGATAAAATGGGTTTGGGAGCGCTGTCAAGTGATAGAAAGAAGTCAAGATGGCACACCTTATTTGGTTGAGGGTTATGTATTTGACATCACTGAGAGAAGACAATTGGAAGCAGTAGAAATGGCAAATAGGGCAAAGTCTGATTTCTTGGCAAAAATGAGTCATGAAATCCGCACACCGATGAATATCATTATTGGTATGTCAGATATTTTACTAAATTCAAAACTATCACCAAGTGATAAAAATTATATATTGGACATAAATGCAACTGCTAAATCGCTTTTATCAATCATAAATGACATATTGGATATGTCCAAAATTGAGTCTGGAAAAATGAATTTAAATCTTGTTCACTACAATTTTAATATATTCATCGATGAAATAGTGTCAATGTTTATGTTTTTAGCTAAAGAAAAAGGTCTTGGTTTTGTTTATTCAAAATTGGCTAAACTCCCTGAAGCTCTTTATGGAGATGATGTCCGATTGAGACAAATCTTGACAAATTTATTGAGTAACGCTGTGAAATACACAGAAAAAGGCGAAATAGAGTTTTCCATAAAAAGAATGGAAGCTGAAAAATTATTGGTGTTTGTAATAAAAGACACCGGTATTGGCATATCGCAAAAAGGAATAAACAATTTATTTCAGGCATTTGAACAAGCTAAATCTGAGAAAAATAGATATATCGAAGGGACAGGTTTGGGTTTGATCATTAGTAAAACCTTTGTAGAAATGATGGGAGGCAGTATTGAAGTCACAAGTGAAATAAATAAAGGAAGTATTTTCACGATAACAATACCTTATGTTGAAGGGGATACTACTGAAGTAAATAATAAAATGATATATTGCCAAGCGAATTATATAAGTGCTCCCAACGCAAGAATATTGGTAGTAGATGACAATGAATTTAATTTAAGAGTTGCACTGGGTTTATTCAATCTGTTTGATATAACGATACAAACAGCATCATCTGGAAAAGAAGCAATTTCAAAAATTAAGAAAAACGATTTTGATATTGTCTTTATGGATCATATGATGCCCGAAATGGACGGAATAGAAACGACCATTGAAATAAGAAAATTAGGGAAGAAATATCAAAATCTTCCTATAGTTGCTTTGACAGCCAATGTAATAGAAGGTTCGCGGGAAATGTTAATTTCGAGCGGATTTGACGGATTTATCTCAAAACCTATTGATATTAATGTACTTATGAACACGATTATAGAATATTTACCTCCTGAAGAGATAAATCAAAAACAAAAAATAGAGAATAATACTCAATCCTTAGAAAGTAATCGAGACGACTTTTGGATTTCTATAAAGAATATACCAGAAATTGACACTGAAATAGGACTTTATCACTTCAATGGGAACAATGCTCTTTATCGAGATTGTTTACAGGTATTTTATGGAGAATTGCAAATATCTATAAATAAGATTTCAGACCATTTAACTAACAGAAATATCAATCTGTTAGCTATATCTGCTCATACATTAAAATCGTCACTTAATAGTATTGGTGCTGCAAATTTAGCCACTATGGCTTCTGAACTGGAAACAGCTGCAAAAAATAATTATTTTGATTTTTGCATGAAACTTTTTCCAGATTTCATGAAAAAACTTATAGTCCTAAATGAGAATTTATCTGGTCTCTTTTTACCTGTGAAAGAAATAATTAATAAAGAAATAGCAGATTTCTCTATTTTGAAAGATTATGTGGAAAAGGCTATTGAAGCTGTTGATGACTATGATGTAGATATGTGCTTAGAAGCCTTGAATTATCTCAATAAATATGATTTTGGCGAAAATATAAACGAATTATTGCAAGAAGTAAATGAAGAATTGAATAGATTTAATTATGATAAAGCTCATGAAATACTGTCAATCCTAAAAGAGAAAATAGAGAAAGGATAGTCAATAAGGCTGTCGTATAGTGAAAAAATACTGTCCAACAACGAAAATATGGGAATGTGAATGGATTAATGGGTCTGTAATTGTGTTTCAATGGAGCATATATAAAGTTATCGACAAGTCTCTTATTTTAGCCTTTACTAAATGTTTTTATATTCTCCATTAATCTCTCAAACTGTTGAAAATTGAGCATCTGTTCTCCATCAGATAAAGACTTTTCTGGTTCTGGATGAATTTCTATCATAGCACCTTGCGTTTTAGCGACTAAGCTTGCAAGGGTCATAGCTTCGACAAGGTTTTTATTTCCAGTAGCGTGTGAGGGATCTGTGATAACGATATAATCATAATTCTGCGAGACATAAACAGCAGAAGCTAAATCAAATGTATTTCGTAAACAGGTTTCAAAAGTTCTGATACCTCTTTCACAGAGTATGATATTGGGATTTCCATTTAGTTTAATATATTCTGCTGCTAAAAGCCATTCTTTGACAGTGGCAGCCATACCTCTTTTCAAAATGACAGGTTTGTTGACTTGTCCAAGTTCTTTTAACAATTGATAATTATGCATATTTCTCGTTCCCAAAAGAACAATATCGATATGCTTTTCTATGAGATCAATCTCTTGTAATGATGTGATTTCTGATACTGAAAAAAGATAGTATTCTTTGGCGATTTTAGATAGTAGAGATATGCCTTCGTTACCGAGTCCTTGAAAGCTATAAGGGGAAGTGCGAAGCTTGTTTGCGCCTCCCCTTATCATTTTTATCTTATGCTTAACGAGTAGCTGAGCTGTTTTTATGAGATAATCTTCACTTTCTACAGCACAAGGTCCTGCTATGATATTGAAGTCATTTTCTTGAAATAATATTGTGTCATTCAAGGAAATCCGCTTTCTACTATTAGGACGCTCAAAAAACACCTTCTCAGCCATATTAAATTTTTTTAAGACATCGTCGTCTTCTAATCTTTCAAGATGTATAAAAATGTCTTTATCGAGACGATATACTTGAAAATCAATGATATGTCTGTTTAAATAATCTGTAATTTCTTGCAAATGGTCGATGTTTTCAAGTTTTACAAGCAATTTATCTCCTTTTAATACTTGTATACCGCCTTCACATCAACTGCTTGCAATCCTTTGTCCCATTTGCCAATAGTAAACTCAAAAATTGTATCCCTATTTGGTAAAGTGTTTATGTCTACTGCTTCGAGCATTCTTGTTTCATGCACAAAGATTGTTGAATACGCTGAATCATCTTTTCGGGTGTCGTAGACCCATAGACAACCATCAATCCTTTTGATAAACCTAAAAAAACCATAACCTTTGTCTCTGAACCATAGATAGCAGATTCCGCGAACCCTACTGCCTACTTCGCCCCAGATTTTGCCACTTGCTTCGTTTTCGGTATCTATCAAACCCGGAACTAAATATCCGGATGTAAATACATCTGCTTCTCTTTTTAGATCGCTTGAAATGTTTTTAAAGGCGAGTATCTCTACTCTACAACCTCTATTTTGTAATGTTTTAACGACTTGTGTAAAGTCTCCATCACCTGTTGCCAAAAGAACATAATCCAATCTGTCAGATTGAGACAAAGCATCTACTGCCATGTCCAAATCGGCATTTGCTTTACCTATTTTATTATTATTCTCGTCAATAAACCATTTGACTTTTTTAATAATAACCTTATATCCATAATCTCTTAAAACAGAATGAAAATTTGCTGATTTTGAATTATAATCAGGGTTTGTTTTTGCTTTTTCTTCGTCATATGCCACATAAGCATTCAATCTCATTGCGGAACCTTGATTTTTACATGCAAAATCTCTTAATACATCATAATGCATTCCATAACCACCATTTTGGGCTATATTTGACACATCAATATAAATTCCTACTTTAACATGTCCTTTGTTTTCCAACTATACCTCCGGTTTTTCTTTTTTGTCGGTTGAGGACTACCTCGTTTTAATTATTTTCCAACAACATTTTTCGCCTAATTATCTCCTATTATATAAATAGTGAAAAAATCCGTATCATAGTAGACTGCTGTCATTATTCATCGCAAAATATATCGACAATGAAAGCTATCCGCTTAGATAAGGGCATCAAATCTAAATCTCATATTTGAGTTTTTTGTAATGTCTTCAGTTATAATTCTATACCTAATCTTAGTAAACACATTTATCTAACAATCCAAAAAATTTAGGTCACCTACTTTTGTCAATGAAATATTTTTTACCGAGATTGAGTCACTAATAATTTTCTAAATCTCTCCAACGATCTCAATTGGAAAGAAAAACTCTGTATCCCAGTATACAGCGGTCATTATTCCTTCTAAAATATATCGAAAATAAGAGCTGTCCTCTTGGATATTGTCATCAAGTCTAAAGCTCATATTGGAGTTTCTAGTGGTTTCGTTGTTTGAAAAACTGATAGGTTCAAAGGAAATCACGGTTCCATTGCTAATCCTGTTTATATTAATATTTCCTTCAAAACTACTGATAAATAAATCAAAACCAGTTCTATTATACAAATTTATTTCGCAGTTCAAAATGTTTATATCTGCTTCTCTTGCCATAGAAATATTTTCCATAGAAACAGCGTTTCTAAATGATTCTTGTAGAAATCCATTAAAAAGTTCTTTTATATTGATGGGGATATTTTTCTCTAAAATTAACTCTCTACCAAAAAATAAAGTCTTTGCTCTTATCGAACCTTGTAGATTAAAAGTAAAAGCTTCAATATAATTATAAATTAAATTTTCAAAGGTATCACGATTTAGAGTTGCACTGGCAATAAAAATAGAGGAAGTAAAGGGATTTATTATTATTGTATCGTCAAGGTATACTCTCGCTATTTCTATTCCACGTTCGTAAAAATGCAATTCAGAAGCATCAATTGAATAAGATGTAAATGTTTTGTTTTGAGATTCCCAAACCAACTCCATAAAAAAATCTCTGTTATTTACACCAAGTAACCTAGCAGAAACAAGATTTTTATAAATAGGCGCTGAGATATTAAAATAAGTGTTAAAATGAATAGTTAAACAAACAGTTAGCATCAATAAAGATGTCAAAAGTATGATAATACTAATTTTTTTATAGAGCATAGTTTTATGAATTCATCTTCGCTAACAAATCAACAATAAAGGGGTATGTGCTAATGATAAACAACACCATCATCATAGAAAATAATAATAATGAAAAAACAAAAAGAACTTTTTCTTTCTGAATATATCTTCTATTTTTCAACATTTTCGGAGCTTTTAAAACTTTTAAAGAAATTATAGTAAAATCTTCTATTGATTTCTTTTCTTTTGCATAATCCCACAAAGCCTTTACACTCGAAATCAATTCTTTTCCTGAAAAAATTTGAAGCATTTCTGGATTCGTAACTCTCTGATAAACACCCTTTGTTACCATTAATAATATATCATTCTTAAAAAATTGTAAGTTAGATTGGATTTCAGGTTCTATATGAGTTAACCCTATTTCAATCCCAAAATCTTGATATTTAAATACATCTTCAGTCAGATTTGTGATAGTTTTATCCCTAATTAAAAGTATCCTACAATCACCTGAATGGGCTAGATATACTCCTTCAGAATTAGATAACAATAGCGCTAAAGACAATCCGCTATTGGAGAGCCAATCATGTCTACTGATATAAGACAAAACCTCGCTGGTAGCTTTTAGAACTGCTTGTTTGATGTTTCTGATAGAATTTATAATATTAACAGCCTCCAAACTATCACTTTCTTCGGTTTCGCTATTCAAACCGACGCTCCCCAGAGTTGAATAAACATCGGTTTGAATATTTTTAAAATAGTCCTTTATTGCCATGACAGCGAGATGGGCTAATGTATCAACACCTTCTAATCCTATACCTCTTGATATTATATACAATTTACCAAATTCACCAGAATAGACCCCATAAAAATCATTGTTAACCAAAGAATCGCCTAATTTCTTTGACAAACAGTAGTGTTCAAGCTCGATCTTTGGTGAAAGAAATTGTGTTGGAGGTTTCGGTATAGTTTCTTTTTGTAAAGCAGGATGAGGGGTGACAACTCCCTCAAACATAATTTCCTGCTTTTCTGTTTCTTCAATAGAAAAATCTAATTTTCTTTTTTCAAATCTCATAAAAAACTAAATGGCATACTATTCCAAAGTAAATGTCACAAACTGATGAGTTCCATCCCTTGTCAAGACATAAGCGAGTATCACTGTCAGATGATCTCTTTCTGCCCTTTCAATAGCTCTTTCGTAGTCTCTGATGCTTCTAATTCGACTTCTGTTGATTTCAATAATGACATCGCCCGGTCTAATGCCAGCTCTGGTTGCAGGAGAATCCGGAGTGACTTGAGTAACTAATAAGCCTTCATCAGCTGATATATTCATTCTTCGCGCAATATCACTATCGAGTGTATCGAGCCTCATACCGAGATTGAAAGAAGCAGGCTCAGGTGGTGTTTCGGTTTGAGCTACATCAGTTCCTCTATCGACAAGGGTGACATTCAAGGTTCTTTCTCTACCTTCGCGATTAATACGAACCGGTATTCGTTGATTAACCGGGCAACTAGCAACAACTATCCTAAATCTACCCACATTGTCTATTCTTTGGTTATTAACTTCGAGTATCACATCACCTACTTGTAAACCAGCGTTTGAGGCAGGTGTGTCGTTTTCTACCCTTGCTACAATCACACCAGATATTTCATTTAAACCCAAAGAAGATCGAATTTCTGGACTAATATCTTGTGGAAGTATACCCATATAAGCTCTGACAACCCTTCCATGATTTAAAAAATCATCTGAAATTCTTTTAGCCAGATTGATAGGAATGGCAAAACCTATTCCGACATTTCCACCTGAAGTGGTGGTTATTGCAGCATTGACACCTATCACTTTTCCGTTTATATCAACTAACGGGCCTCCGCTATTACCGGGATTTATGGCAGCATCAGTTTGAATATAATCCTGCAAAACAGGTGATTGTCTTCCAAAACTAAGACCACTACGACCTATTGCTGAAATCACACCTACTGTGACTGTTCTATGCAAACCAAGTTGGCCAAAGGGGTTGCCTATCGCTATAGCCCATTCACCAATCTCAAGCTGTTCAGAATCACCAAATTCAGCTACTACTACATCAGTGTTGTTGGACACGGTTATTTTGATGACCGCGAGGTCCGTATCCGGATCGAGACCAACTATTTCTGCTTGAAATACATCCTTATCAGCTAATGTTACAGAGATTCTTCCATCTCTGCCGCCTTCAACTACATGATTGTTTGTCAAAATATAAACATCATTGCCTATCCTACGAAAAATAAATCCACTGCCCATTGCTGAAAATGGTCTAGATTGCTCGCGAGGAGTTCCAAAACCAAAGAACCTAAAGAATTCTTCTTCTATTGGGTTCCGATGTCCCTGAGAAATCCTCCTAGTTCCCTCGACCTGAATATTAACTACAGATTCACGAACATCTCTAATCACATCAACAAACGGACTTCTGCCATCTTGGGTCAATACTTGAGCATACATACTCGAACATAAAACAAAAATCATCAGCGTGAAAAATGCTAACTTACTAAATTTCATATTGTTACTCCTATAGTAATTTTTTGTGTTTAATTAATAGAACAATAGAAAGTTTATTTTATTACAGATTTTTTATTCATTATACGAAATGATTGGATAAGTAGATATATAAAACAAGAATTAAAAATTACTAAAAGTTTCTTTTTCTACTATATACTTTTCATAATAATTTTTTATCAAATTATGTTTTTCATTTTCTAGTTCAAAATCTTCATCTATGATAAAAAAAGCATCTTGTTTTGCTGTATTAAGCCAATATTGGTCGGTTATAAGATTAGCAAATTTAAATTCTGGTAAACCAGATTGAGCTGTGCCAAACATATCTCCAGCTCCTCTTAATTCAAGGTCTTTTTCAGCAATAACAAAGCCATCATTGGTACTGATCATGGTGTGTAGTCTTTCTTTTGCCATTTCACCTAAAGAATAGGCTATGAGGTAGCAGAAAGACTGCTCACCCCCGCGCCCTACGCGACCTCTCAATTGGTGTAATTGAGCAAGTCCAAATCTTTCCGCGTGTTCTATCAGCATTGTAGTAGCATTCTCGACATCAATACCTACTTCAATAACTGTAGTAGAGACCAGTATTTTAATTTTCCCACTTGAAAAATCTTCCATGATTTGTTCTTTTTCTTTATTACTTTTTTTTCCATGTAACAGGGCAATGTTTACATTCGGAAAAATATCTGTTACTAAAGCTTCAAAAAGTGTTTCTGCATCTTGTAAATCAACCTTTTCTGACTCTTCAATGAGTGGGCAGACTATATAAATTTGCCTCCCTTTTGATAGTTCTGATTTTAGTCCCTCATAAACTTGTAACCGATTTTTTTCAAAAACAAGAATAGTTTTTACAGGTTTTCGATTGGGTGGTAACTCATCAATAGAACTGACAGTCATCTCCCCAAAAACTGTCATTGCGAGCGAGCGTGGAATAGGGGTCGCAGATAAGTATAACAAATCAGGATATTCATGTCGTTTTGAAAGCTCTGCTCTTTGAGCTACACCAAACCTATGCTGTTCATCTATCACGACAAGGCTCAAATTTTTAAACTTAATATCTTTTTGAAAAAGAGCGTGAGTGCCAATAGCGAAATTTATTTCTCCATTTTCAATTCTTTCTTTGTCTATTTTTTTTTGCTTATTTTTCCCTCCTTTGATTAAGCATATATTGATAGGGATATTTTGGTTTAAAGAATGGTTTTCTCTTGTTCCAATTTGAAAAATCAACCTTGATATAGTCTTAAAATGCTGTTCTGCAAGTATTTCTGTAGGAGCAATCAAAGCTACTTGATACCCATTTTCAATCGCCAAGAGCAATGCAAAAAGAGTAACTATCGTCTTGCCAGCTCCCACATCTCCTTGAATTAGTCTGTTCATTGGTTTATCAGATACCATATCTTGAAAAATTTCAGATATTACTCTTTTTTGTGCATTCGTTAGAGTAAAAGGAAGGCATGTTAAAAGTTTATTACTCAATATGTTTTTATTTATATGTTTTTTTTGTTTTATGACATCGGTTTTATACCTTGCATTTTTTGCTATCATCAATTGCAGATAAAAAAATTCTTCATAAATAAATCTGCTTTTAACTTTGGGAATTTCTTTGGGATTGCTAGTAAAGTGCATTTTTTGAAGGGCTATTTTTCGCTCAAGAAAAGAATATTTTTTTATTAAAAAATCAGGTAAAGTTTCATCAATTCCATTATGATATAGTGCAAAGGCGTTATATACTGAATTACGAACAATGTTGAATGTCAATTTTGAAGTTAGTGAATATATTGGTAAGATTTTCCTGTCTTTCCAAAAATCACTAGTTATTTCTTCATCATCTTTTGCTTCTTGTATTTGTGGCTGCGAAATAAATTTATTTCCTTGATATTCTTTTACTTGACCATTGATCCAGATATAACTTCCGGGTATAAGGAGCTTCGTTAGCCAAGACCCAAAAGAAAACCAAACACATTCCATTAATCTATCACCATCGGTTGTGATTGCTTTCAGTTGTTTCGTTCCTTTTTTAGTTGTGATCTCACAAAATGAAACAATTTTAACTCGCATACTAGCTAACTGACCAACCTGTAAATTGCGAATTTTAGCATCAACAGTTCGATGTATATATTCTCGTGGAAAAAATTCAAATAGATCATTGACTGTCTGTATCCCAAGCCTACGAAAAAGTTTCCCGCGAAACTCACCTATTCCTTTTACAAATTGTATTTCTGTATTTCGAGGATTGTAATCTAGCATTTTTTCTTTATTTCCTGAAAAAGTTTTTTAAGAACCAAATAATTTACTCTACTTCTTATAGTGTCAGTATTTTAAATAATGGTTATATGTCAAGTATTAATTATTTTTTAGAAATATTTTATATTATTTTTAATACTTTATACCATATTTGAGGCTGTAACATTATGTAATATTTTGCCATTCTGAAGGAAGTGTAGAAACTCAAATCATCTGCTAAATATAGAGTTACAGATTCTAAGCTACACTCAAAATCGTCCATTATACCCCATCTTCAGCAAGGCTGAAAACAACCTCATATGTCAACTTTTCGTGATACTGTCTGTAGTGGCGGAGCTTGCCTCCGTCCAAATATATTATATCCTAAATTTTTCTCCCAAATTTGTCATATAAGAATTTGCTTCATTTAATAGAGTCATCCTTGATTTTAAGTACTCTCATTATGTCTTTTTGTTTTTTGGTCAGTGTAGTACGTATATTCTTTCCG
>Ga0099364_10003201_pt1 | contig 25533 bp, 26 predicted proteins | sample TergutTh196P3_FD_73070 | JGI IMG/M metagenome (GOLD analysis project Ga0099364, IMG submission 73070) | Microcerotermes parvus P3 segment gut microbial communities from Pointe-Noire, Republic of the Congo - Th196 P3 | ecosystem: Host-associated > Arthropoda: Insects > Digestive system > Gut ...
GAATTATATGATTGCAGAAGATAATATTTTCTTTCTTTCTTATTTAATGGTTATTAATAACGGTTATGCTTTAAATAAAACTTTCTATAATTATTTTTCTCACAAAGATTCCCTTGCTGACAAAGCATATAGAACAAGACCATGGTTAAATAGATTATTCCTTTTACCACGATTAATTTTTAACACATTTTGCTTTGCAAAAAAAAATAGAATAATACACAAACATTTTTACATTTACCTTTGGTTTGTATATTACTTAAATAGTCGTTTAAAAAGATAATTATGTCCACTCTAATATTTCTTTTTTTGAAACATACCAATTTATATTATAACTGATATCTTTTTGGTTGCAATATTTGCATATAGGAGGAGGTTTTCTTAGAAATTCTAGAATTTCATCTATATCTCTTATTTGATTTATATTGATATAATCGTTCTCTTCTATGGGGATATTATACTTAAAAAATGTATTAAAATGATTTACAGCAAACGGTAACCTACAAGTTGCCAATTTTCCATTTTTTAATTGAATACAATTATTTGCTTCTGAACACATAATGAAATTATTATTATTGTTTTGCTTACCATTTATATCTAAAGGAATTTTTTTCCATAGTTTTCCATCATTTTGACCACGAACATTTAATATTACATTATAGTTATTCGCTATTGTTCTTATTTCATGAATATCTAATTTAATAGGATAACTTGAAACAATAATTTTAATATTATTTTCATAACACATTTTCCAAAATATTGAATTCATTTTTTTTAGTAAAATTCCATTTGTTATAATACTAATTTCTCCAATAGGAAAATATTGTCGTGAAATTTTAATAAATTTATTAATATCAGGGTGAAGTAATGGTTCACCCCCCATCAAGTCTAATATCTTTATTTGTCCTTTAGTTAATCCAGACAATAATTCACAATCTTCTTCAAATATATCAATATCCATATATTTTTCATCTGCAAGAGGAGAAAAGTGACTACAACAATTACAGTTTAAGTTACAATGATCTACAATATCAACTTCTAATCGGAGCAATTTTCTCTTTTTTAAATTAACCCTAGTAATTTTTAAAAAAGTTGTTAGTATATATCTATAAAATATTTTATCAATTAAAGATGAGTTTATGATATTCCTAAAAAATCTAAGGACAACCATTTAAAAAAATTTCTTTAATATTAACAATTCTTAATAAAAAAATTTGCAATTTTGGCAGAATTGTGATAAGGAAAGATTTCTATTTAATAACCTACTTCTAATATCAACTATAGTATCATGATTATAAATTTCATTAAAAGATGAAGAAATAATATTAACGTTATCAAGTAAAGGTACGCCCCCACAACAAGGTATTATTGTACCATCTGCATTAATTAATGTTTGTTCCCATAGATATTTACATTTTCTAATTTCATCTTCATTTTTTCCTTTTTCTGAAACTTGAGAGCCTGTAAAATAAACATAATTACCATATTTTCTTTTTGCTTCATAAACAAAATTCTTATACGAAGGAAGATCATCACTTACAATTTCCTCATAATTAGGATTTTTTCCCTGAGGTCCAAACCTCCAAAAAATAATATTCTTACACCTAGATTTTTTTGTGAACTCAATTAAATCAAAGATATAATTATTATTTCTTTCTAACTCACTTTTTATTAAAACATAACTACTTCTAACCGGAAATATTTTATTAATATCTAATAATGTATTTTTTAAATATGACATACTCTCAGGATATATTGAAAGGTTAATACTGGTTAAACCTGCTTTCTTTAGATCTTCTATTTTATCTCGTAATAAAATTCCATTGGTAAATAAATTCGATAAATGTCCATTTTTAGATAAAAAAGAAACAATTTCTACAATATCTTTACATAAAAGTGGTTCACCGCCCAGCAAGCTAACTAATAAAGAATTTCCAATAATTGGTTTAGAAAATATATTTTCAATGAAATTTATATCAATTTCCATTTTTTTTTCTTTAAATAATCCATCTCTTGTTGCACCACAATATTCGCAATTTAAATTACATCTGTTAATTAACATTAAAACAATATTGATATAACTAAAATTATTAACAATATTATATTTCTCTAATAATTTATTTTTCATATAATTCCATACCTTTGACATACATAAACCAGTTGTTTTAGGTATTACTAAATTCTTTAAAAGGGTTTTAAAATATGTCAGATTATTTGTCATTATAATATATTTAGGTTTTCGCTATTAAGACAAATTTACTTTAGCTTGATGAATGTTTTAATATAAACATTTCAATTAAACTCCAATATTTTTCTTCACTTTTGTTATTTTCACTTATATATGAATATTGCCTAATTAAATTTTTAATTCTAAGATGAAATAATCTATCTAGTTTGATTTTAGTAATTATCTTAAGAATTATTCTATACAAAAAAAACACTATATGAATTATTTTCTTCTTATAGAAAATTTTTTTTAAAATTTTTAGTTTGTGAAATTCAGGCAGAAAACAATAAACATATACTTGGATCGCTTCTTCAATGATTTTCCTTGCGTCATTTAAATTTATATTTTCGATTCTAGATAGATATTCTGATACACTTGATAAAAAAATATTATAATCATTTTTATATTTTTTATTTGTAATTACTTCATCAACAGTTATTATTAAATGCCCACTTGAATTAAAAATAATTTCCCGAGCGTAATAGAAAATATTATGTACAAAATGTTTGCTTTCAATAATTAAGTATAACGGCAATAAAAATTCATATAATTGTGAATAATATAAGAAAATATTGTCTTGACTAGAAAGTTTATCAAAAATTTTAATAAAAATCGTTGTTCTAATAACAGAATAATGAGTAGGATAGATATAATTTTTCATAAAATGTAAAATTCTATTTGAGGAAGAATCATCGTTTATATAATCTTCAACCATATTATTATAAGTATTAAATTTACTTAGTTTATTATTTTTGTTTAAGAAAAAAGATTGGCTAACACCTTGGCCAGATCCATATTCTCTATTTTTATCTAGATATTTAATTATCTCTAAAACTGATTCTAAGATAACAAAATCGTCATCAGCACATATTAAGACATACTCAGTTTCAATAAATTTTTTTATATCAAAAAATTTACCATAAAAGTTTAACCCTGGAGAATGCCTATATTTAATTCTGCATTCAAATTCATTCAAATAAATGAATTCTTCATTAGAACTATCTAAAACAACAATATCAAAAAAGTTTTCAAAGGTATTTAAATAGCATAAATTTCTTCTTAAATAGTCATGTCTATTATGTGTAGGAATAATAATTGTAAAGCAATTCATATATTTTATGTTACTACTTGATCCTTTTTAAATATCCCTCTGGTGCAACAGTAATTAATAACTTGTTTTGTATTTCCTTAACAATTTCAAATTCAGGATGCTTTTGCAAAAATTCCCATACAGCTGTTTTAGGGCTATTCCCTTTTCCCCATGGTCTGTTATCATAAAAACTACTTGGCATATCTTCAATTAAGGTATCCCATACTATTAAATAATTTCCAACAGAAACAAGTGGGGCATATGATTCAAGCTCTTGCAATACATGATCGTGCGTGTGGTTTGAATCTAAACAAACCATAATCGAACTGAAATCTTTTGCATATTTTTTTACTTTATTCACGATAACTTCATCAGTAGATGATCCTTCAAGCATTTTAATTTTTTTGGAAAAAGGATGCGCTTCAATTGCTTTCCGGTTATGTTTTCGAATATCAATATCTATACCTAATACCATGCTATTTCTTTGAGGGGAAGCATTTAGAGTGTCTAATAATGCTAACATCGAAGCTGACAGAACTAAAGAACCGCCATGAGCAATTCCTGTTTAGATGATTAAATTAGGTTTTGTCTGCCAAACAATTTCTTGGAACTGTACAATATCTTGTGGATATTGTATAATCGGTCGCCCTAGCCATTCGAAATGATATGAATATTTTCTTAAGTTATCGTTAAACATCCAATCATGTGATTTTTTCCATAATTCATGAGTATTTTGCAAAAGGATTTCTTTATCACAATCTTCTTTAAATTTTTCATACGGGGTCATAATTAATGCTTCAATCTAAATTTCATTTCCTTCAGTTCAGCAAATTATCTTTTTAAATTGTAATCAGTAGTAGTAACTACATTTCGATAAAATACTTACTTCAGTTATGCTACTTCTTAACACATCATAATCATAACATACAACAACTTTTTACCCATAGCCCTGCCATCTTAGCAATTATTCCAGAGAATAAAAAATCACTTTTATTTTCTGGTTATTTCTTTATTTTATAACAAATTGCCTGATTTTTTTTACGGATTCAGGTCATATATTTACAGTACAGCATATGAAACATACGAATCAAAATGAAACCTTTCTATTGTTAAATTATTCAATCCTATTACTTCGTGGACCGCTTGTGTCTCACCTGGAAATATTTTAGCATTTAATTCATCAAAGACTATAACTGCACCTTTTGGCATTCTTGGCAAAAATATCTTTAATGCTTCTTTAGTGGGTTCATATAAATCAACATCAAGATACAGTAGGCTAACAACCAGGTGAGGATTCTCATTAACATAATGTGAAGCCGTATGGCATAAATCACCTTTGACAAGTTCTATCTTTGGTATATGAGAAACAGGTCTATTTAAATCGAACACTTTTATCACTTCCATTATATGATCATATGAACTACCTGTCAGCCCCCCTGTTTTTAATTGACTTGATACTCCTGTATCAGTATCTTTAGTAGAAAGATCAAGAAACCCCTCAAATGTATCAAATCCGATTATTTTCCTAGTATGGTTTGATGGTTCAAAAAGACTACTCAACTTTGCCCAAGTCATCAACCCTGCACCATATAACACTCCGCATTCCACGATTGAGCCATTGACAGTCAGAATTTTTTTAAAAAGCTCATATTTTGTCAAGAACTTACCAAGACACTGCCTACTTATATACTTGGGAAAAGCCTCTATCTTTTCAATTATAGAGCATGATTCAGTATTAAACAGCTCTTCAATCATCTTAAACTGGATTAAATCATTCTGCGACTGGTTTATTTTATCCCTGCTTTCCATATGTATACTTTCTCTCTTTTATGACATCATTATTTAAAAGGCTTTCTATATCTTGACCTCCAGAGTGGACAAGACAGCTTGACCTGCTTAAAATATCATAAACTATGTTTTTCCTTATTTCCTTTTCTTTTTCTGAGAAGTATTCAAAATTATGAAATTCAATTTCTGTTCCTTTTTTAAATTCAAACTTATACACTGCTATTTCATCAAAATACTTGGATGCAAATTTAGTTGTTTCTATCAATTCTTTGATTGTTTCAGTCGGAAATCCAATTAATAAATCTGTACGGAAAATTATCTTCTTGTTGTATTCTTTGACTTTTTTAATAAATCTTTTAATATTATCAGCAACATAATATCTTTTCATTATTCTCAATAGCCTACTAGAAGATGTCTGTAAAGGTAACTGAAAATCTTCTATTCTGTTGTCTCTGCATAATTCTACCATTTTATTGAAATTATTTTTAAGCCCCTCAGGGTTGAACTGTGCAATCCTGATTTTTAAATTAAGTGGTATTCTATCTAACTCAAGTAAAATATTCTCTAATAAATCAGTAAATCTGATATTAATATCATTTCCATATGCAGCAGTATCTGTACCTGTAAGTATTATTCGGGTTACTTTATTTTTCTCCCCACTAGTAACATGTTTTATCTGATCAATTATCGAATGTGGACTTCTTGATCTTAAATCTCCGCTTCCTAGCTTATGTGGGCAATATACGCAATTAAAGGAACAACCAGTTGATATGCCAATGAATTTCTTCGTTTCGTCATAAACTCTATAATCCTCTTTTAGCCTGAATTCCGAGGGCCATATTGTATTATAACAATCGAATGCTTCTTTTTTTTCCACTCCTAGTTCACTTAAAATCTTACTTATTTCCCAAAAATAGAAACTTTTTATGTTATTAAATCTAGATATAATATCTTCTCGGATCTTCGTAAAACAACCAAATGCTAAAATCGATTTCTTGTCCCCCCCACAGGTCAAATTTAACTTTAATGCATCGTTAATGATTTTCATTGAACGGGTTTCATCTGCTTCAAAAGCAGCACATAAACCAATAACTATAACATCTGCTTCATATTGTTCAGTTACTACTTGCAAACCATTCTGAATTAAATATTCAGCAATATGATTTAATTGTAATTTATATATTGTGCAAAAGTTATCGTTAAAAAATATCTTCAACTCTTTTCTTCCAAATTTATCCTTACTAGATTATTTTAGTAATAATTTATTCATTTTTTTTGTATCACCCCAGAAAGCCAACGGTTCATATTCTGGATAAGAGTAATGCCCCAGATTTAATTTCATGTCAATACCACGTTCTTTAAAATATTTTTCAACAAAATGTCTAATCGAAACTGGTATCCCGCTACAACAATTAATTATACCAGTTACATCATTCTGAATTGCAATCCTAGATATATATTCAGCAGCAGATCTAACGGAAATATAATCTCGCAACTGCTCGCCCATAGACATATTGAACTCTTTCTGTTTTGATTCTACCGCTTCTTTGAGCTGCTCCCAAAGCGCATTTTTACTTTGTCCTTCTCCATAAACATAAAAAAGCCGTATCCATTTCATGTTAAATTTATGAGATTTGCAAAGTATTTCTATAAATCTTCTGAGTGTATCCTTTGCTAATCCATATGAAGTTACTGGATTTGGAATCATCTCTTCATTAAGACAGCCACTCTGTAACCCATATTCAAAACAAGTTCCATTAACAGTAATATCAGTTAGCCCATTTTGAATCATATTTTTTATAAAGTAATAGTTTGTTATTAGATTACGTTCTATATGAAAAAGTTCATTGTAATTAGGCAAACCTTCCCAACTTAAATGTATCATACAATCAGGTTTTAAAAAAAAATTAAAGTAGTTGTCTTCAATATCATTTATATTTTTCGGTATGTAGGTTGTTCTTCTTAATTCCGGAAAAATATATTCTGCATTTTCTTTATTTCTTGTTGCAGTAGTTATTATTTCATAATTTTCTAGCGACAAGAGATATTTAACCACGTAACGACCGATATATCCTGTTGCACCAGTTACTAGTACCCGCATATTTTATTCAACCAAATATATATTTGTTATATTTTCTAAATTTAATGATGATATTGTATTCTTAATTTCTTGAATATAATTTGAATTCAAAATAATAACCTCACATTCATTCTTACCATATTTACTATTGATATTTTCAGGAGATATTACTTCATGAGCAGTTGTTCCGACAAATTTACCTTGTTTATTAGGATTAATATCAATTAGAGCAGAAATATACTCACACTTTTTGTCAAAATAATTTACAAATGTTGTTCCTTTTGCCCCAGCGCCCCAAATAAATATATTTTTATCTTTAATAGATACATCTATTAATAAATTATTAATATATTTAATTTTACATTCATAATTTTTTATAAAATTGTTACACAATTTTAATGTACTGAACATATTCATCTCTTTATTTCTTTTTGAACTTGAATGTGAAGCACGAGAAACTATCAATATATATTGGCCATTGAATGCATGTTTTATGCTTATTGGTAAGAATTTAGATTTCTTTAATATATTATTAAGAGAAATTTCATTAAAATACGTACAGTGCTCATAGAAAAAATCAAAAATAACATTATTATCAAGTATCCAATTTACATCAGGTGTTTCTAAAATAAGCAATGCATTATCTGACATAGATGCTCTTATCTCTGATAGAAAATATAGTGGGTTATTTATGTGTTCAATAACATGACGACAAATTACTACGTCAGGTTGGAAATCAAAATTCTTTCTATCAAAATATTCATTTAAAATTTGCAAATTTGAGTGATGATCATTATCACTTTCTTTAATATAGCTTGTATCAAATCCGTATAATTTACACAAAGGTAGCTTTTCAGCTAATTTTTTAATAAAATGGCCTTTCCCGCAACCAATTTCTATGATCGTTTGCGCACTAAATAAATAATTTTTAATCAACCAATCTATTTGATTGTCAATATAATCTTCAAAAGCTGATGAGTAATTCTGATTATTGTCATAATCACTTGTATAATTCACTAAATTACTATTAAATGTTTTGTTGAAAATCAAACCACTGTTAAGATCATAATTTATATCCAATGTTCCTGTAGTAGAATTTACAGCTTGCTCCATTGTTTTATATAAAATATTTTGATTAACAGGTATATTTTCTTGATACAATAATTGCATAAAAAAATTGATCATTAATATGAGTTTGATATAGCAAACTCAGGAATGGCAGTAATAAATTTCGTTCCCCATGCTTTAGTATAACTTAACTGTTTAACGATTTCATCTCGTAAATTCCAAGGTAAAACAATAATATAATCGGGTTTTTTCTTTTCCAGCATATCTTCTGTAACAATTGGTATATGGCTTAACGGCATATATTTACCTTGTTTATGGGGGGATGCATCAACCACAAAATCAATAATATCAGATCTAATTCCGCAATAATTCAAAAAAGTATTGCCCTTAGCAGCTGCTCCATAGGCAACAATATTCATTCCTTTCCTTTTCTCTTTAAACAGAAAATCAATAAAATTCCATTTAATTTTCTGGACATTTTCACTAAAACCATGATACCCGGTCACAGTATTTAGGCCTGCATTCTTTTCCCTCTTTATTATATCTTTAATATTATTGTCAATTAAAAAACCAGTATTTTCACTATGAGTTGCATATATTCGCAAACTACCGCCATGAGTTGGAAGTTCCTCAGTATTGTAGATAATTAAACCATGCGAACAAAATATTCTTTGCACAGTCATTAGCGATAAATATGAAAAATGCTCATGGTAAATAGTATCGAACTGACAAAATTTTATTAAATTCAGCAAATGCGGAAATTCCATTGTAATTGTTCCATTTGGTTTTAATACTATTTTTAAACCGGCAACAAAATTATTAATATCAGGCACGTGCGCTAGAACATTATTCCCAATTATTAGATCTGCTTTCTTTAAATTCTGTGCTAAATTAGCATTAAAAAATTCTTCCAAGACATCAATACCCTTCTCTCTTGCTGCATTTGCAGTTGAAGCAGTAGGCTCAATTCCCAGACAAGGGATATCTTCTTCTTTAAAATACTGCAATAAGTAGCCGTCATTACTTGCAATTTCTATAACATAAGAGTTTTTGTTAAGATTTAATTGATTCGTTATTTTATTGAAATATTTTTTTGAATGTTCGAGCCATGAAGAAGAAAATGAGCTAAAATATGCATATTCCGAACTGAAGATTTCGGTTGATTTTTTATATTCATAAATTTGAACCAAAAAACAATTATCGCAAACAAAAAGTTTTAAAGGGTAAAGGATTTCAGGCTCATCTAATTGTTCTTTTGTCAAAAAAGAATTTGATGGCGGAGAATTATATAAATCAACAAATTCATGTGTCAATTCGAAGTCGCAATGTCTGCATTTCACAAAATTATACCCTGGTAATCACTGGTTAAATAAGGGAATGCCGCATCGCGCTCTGAAAACACAGTGGGATTCATTGACCATTTGATATCTATTATTGGATCATCAAACCTAATCGCTCCTTCTCCTTGTTTTGAATAAAATTGCGTATGAAAATAAATCATTTCAATATCGTCTTCAAGTGACTGAAAACCATGTGCGCAACCTTCGGGTATTGCCATTGCTTTCATATTATCTGCTGATAAAATCTCACCGTGCCATTGTAAAAAAGTTGGTGAATCTCTTCTTAAATCAACTGCAACATCAAAAATACTACCCTTGATACAACGAACAATTTTCATTTCTGAATAAGGCGGATGCTGAAAGTGCATCCCTCTGATAGTCCCTTTTACTTTTGTCATAGAATGATTTATCTGAGAAATCACTATGTTGGACCGAACAGCCTCAAGTTCTTTCTGGCAAAAAATGCGGTTAAAAAAACCACGATCATCTGCAAAAGGCTCTGAGTTAATTATTCTTACACCTTCAATTTTAGTGTTCTCAAACAGCATTTAATTAATTAAAATATGCATCTACTTGTTTTTCCAAACAAGTTATTCGTTTATCGTCTGTATTTTTCTTTGCAAAATCAACCGTTTTTTCCACCGCAGTCTTAATATCCCAGCAAGGCTTCCATCCTAGAACTGTATTTGCCTTAGAGCAGTCAAGCTTAAGAAAATTAGATTCATGAGGACCGTTGTCCTCCTGGGACTGCCATGCAGCATCGGAACCCCAGGTATCACAAAACATCTGAACCAATTCTCTGGTGGTAATACAACCACCTTCAGCAGGACCAAAATTGTAAGCACCTTCAAGTGTTTTATCATAATATTGCTTCTCGACCAAAAGCAGATACCCGAAAAGACAATCAAGCACATGCTGATACGGTCGAGTAGACTGTGGGTTACGGACAATAATATCTTTTCTTGCCTCTATCGCCCGTATACAATCGGGAATAATTCGATCTTCAGCATAATCCCCACCACCAATAACATTGCCGGATCGAGCAGTAGATATTGCAACAGCGTTTTCATTACTAAAAAACGCATTGCGGTAACTATATGTTACTAACTCACTGCAAGACTTACTATTTGAATAGGGATCATAACCACAGAGGTTTTCATTCTCCCGGTAACCCCAGTACCATTCATTGTTCTCATATACCTTATCGGTAGTAACATTTATGAAAGACTTAACAGAGGGAGTGAAGCGAACTGCCTCAAGAATATTAACTGTTCCCATGACATTTGTTTCATATGTATCTGCTGGCTCACAGTAAGAATGCCTTACTAGTGGCTGAGCGGCAAGGTGAAACACAATGTCGGGTCTTGCTTCTTGCAAAGTTTTAATGAGCAAATCTCTATCTCTTACATCACTTATTACAGAATTAATTTTATTTTCTAATCCAACCTGCTCAAAAAGAGCAGGTTTTGTAGGTGGTTCAAGGGCATATCCGGTTACATCTGCCCCGGCTTGCAAGAGGATTTGGCACAGCCATGTACCTTTAAACCCTGTATGACCAGTTATAAATACTCTTTTGTTTCTATAAAATTCTAACATTTTGAAGTTCCGCTAGTGGTTAACCAAAACCCACAGAGATCCTTAACATCGCTGGTAACAAGAATTTTTTTATACTTCTTAAATCCACAGCACCCAGGGCCCTTTTCCTTTTAACCACATATCGGTTAACTCATTTTTGTCACGCAAGGTGTCCATGGCGCGCCAAAAACCGTGGTGTTTATAGGCATTCAACTGCCCAGCTTTAGCTAAGCTCTCAAGTGGTTTTCGTTCAAAGGCCATGGCATCCCCTTCAGATAAGTACTCAAACACTTCCGGTTCCATCACAAAAAAGCCGCCGTTAATCCAAGCACCGTCGCCGGAAGGTTTTTCTATGAATGTATGTACAGCCCCGCTGTCTGTAATCTCGATAGCGCCGAAACGCCCTGTAGGTTGGACTGCAGTCAAGGTTACTAGTTTTCCGGCTGCCTCATGGCATTTAATAAGCTCAGGAATATTCACATCACTTACACCGTCTCCATAGGTTAGCATAAAACGCTCGTTTTCCAAATAATGCTTTGCCCTTAAGAGTCTGCCACCGGTCTGGGTGTCTTGGCCGGTATATAACACCATTACTTTCCATGGCTCGCTTCTGATATTGTGCAACTCTACATGGTTTTCTGCCATATTAACAGTGATATCAGAATATCGCATATAGTAATTAACAAAAAATTCTTTAATATGATGTGACAAGTAACCCGTAAGAATCACAAATTCATTAAAACCCCAGTGAGAGTATATCTTCATTATATGCCATAAAATAGGGCGGCCGCCTATTTCCACCATTGGCTTAGGACGCAAGTCTGTTTCTTCAGACAGTCTTGTGCCGTATCCGCCTGCCAGTATGACTACTTTCATTGTGGTTCCCCGCTCATCATCTCGTATATTATCCTGTCAATATCGCTGCGGAATTCTTCCCAAGTAGGCTTCTTTATCCATTCAATAGTTTCAAGTTCACTTTCGGGCATGCTTCTCATAATATCTGAAACATATATTAGTTCCAGACCTGCTTCTTTCTGCCGTGCTTCATTAATTATCAAAGACCAATCAATAGTTTCATGTAAAGCAATCTCTCTAATATCTGCAATATCTTTTGCTGCATACCTAAAAATTGCAGACAACTTATTTGAAAGAATGTTTCGTATTGAATCTGTACGGTAAAATAATTTGGTTTCTACGACTTCTCCAAAATTTAGAACTAAATCATTAACGAAGTCCAGTTTCAAAAGAACATCTGTATCTTTTTTTATTTTAAGAGTAGTAAAGTTAGGCGCTCTTGTATAATCGGAACCGGTACTCCAACTGTACCCAGCTTCTTTTAATAAAGCCAAAACCTTGTCTAGTTGCTCATTGTAAGTTTTGGATTGATTAACAAAAAAATCGAGGTCATCAGAATAACGATGGTTATAGTAAGCTCGGCTAAGAGCTGTTCCCCCGGTTAGAAAAAAATCGGTGTCGCTCTGAGTTAAAATACTCATCACCCCATCTTGCAGGGGGTAAAGGCTCTCTTCGTAATACTGCGAGGGCAAAATCAAAATGATACCTCCTGCTTTTTGGCCATATACGCCCGGCAATTTCGGGTGTATACAGTTTCTTGATATTTTCAATTCCCCAGAGGGCGAGCACATAATGCCAAGGAAGGCGTTCAAGAGATCTAACGAAGAGCTTATCTCTATTAAAGGCACCTGATTTCTCAAGCCGACCTTCGATTACCGCAAGCATGTCTTCGTAAGTATCTGTATAATCCCAGTTGAGGTTACTCATTAAGCGAATTTTTTCTTCGAAACTAAGATTCATCATTATGTGTTTTCAGTTTGAATTTTAGAGCAAAAGGGGGCCTGACCGTAAAAATGGCCTTTTTTTCGTAATTTTATGGCTTCGACAGCCGCCGAAACAGGCTTGCCGAAGGTTTTTCGGTAGAAAAAGAGCAAACTCCTCCCGATCATACTAAGTATCTTAGAATTCAGGTGCCTTGTCAACCGGAAACTTTCTACCACAAAGTACTTGCCTAATTAGTCCGATCCGGACTAAGATTTGAATATGGAAAAGACAGCCACAATATCAATCCACGAGGCAAAGTCCAGCTTGTCCAAGCTGATAAAACGAGCAGCGGCAGGGGAGACTATATACATTGGTGCTTACGGCAAGCCTGAGGTGGAGCTAAAAGCAGTAACTCCAGCACAGCAGCAAGCAGAACTGCGAAAGCAAGCTTTTGGTTGTATGAAAGGGAAAATAGTTCTTCATGAAGGCTGGGATGACCCCTGGCCGGACGATTTCATTGAGTCATTTTATAGCATGGAAGGCTTTGGGTAGTTTGAAAAGAAATGACAAATTTATTACTTGATACAAATGTATTCTTATGGTATTTCTGGGGTTCGGGAAGAATAACAAGCATAAAGTCATTAATTGAGTCTGAAGTAACGAATGTTTATATAAGCACTGTTTCCTGGTGGGAAATTACAATAAAACTAAGAGCCGGCAAGCTGAATTTAAACCTTGAGGAACTCCGTCTGCATTCAGAAAAGTATGCTTTTCTGGAACTTCCTATAAATAACCAATACATAAAAACCTGCCTCGATCTTCCGGCTATCCACAAAGATCCATTCGACCACATGCTGCTTGCCCAGGCAATACATTCCCCAATGCGCTTAATTACAGGGGATCCAATACTCGCAGAATATTCGTCTCTTGTGATGGTTATTTAATATTATGCAGCCTAGAACAGAGCGTATAGCTAAAAATACTCTAATATTTTTTTCACGCAAAGTAATTTTATTATTGGTCAGTCTATATGCCACACGTGTAGTACTTAGTATATTAGGAGCTGAAGATTATGGAATTTACAGTGTTGTATACGGCTTAGTTACATTATTAACCTTAATTAACTCAGCGATGGCAATTGCAACTTCTCGCTTCTTAAGTTATGCAATAGGAGAGAACGATACAGAACAGGTGAAAAAAGTCTTCAGTGCCTGCTTTCTAATTCATGCAGGCTTGGCAATTTTATACATCATTTTAGCAGAAACAGTCGGTCTATATTTCTTTAGGACTTTCCTCAACTTCCCGCTCGAAAGACAAGATATGGCTTTCGCGGTATTTCAAGTCTGGATATTTTTTTTTGCAATTAATATATTACGCACTCCTTATGATGCAATAATTATTTCTTATGAAAAAATATCATTTTACATAATTTTATGCGTTGTTGAAGTTTCTTTCTTAATATGCGTAGTTCTTTCTCTTTCCTTTATCCAATATGACAAACTACTCCTACATTCACTTGTATATCTAACATCTGCAATTGCTAATTTTTTCTTATATAAGATTTACTGTAATAAAGGAATTGAAACCGTACACTTTACTTTAAACAAAGATAAAAAGCTTTACAAGAATCTTATATTTTTTTCCGGATGGAATATATTAGGTCAAGTTGGTAATTTAAGTTTTACTAATGGAATTGCTATACTTATTAATATTTTTTACGGAGTCATTGCAAATGCAGCCCTGGGAATAGCAACATTAATAGAAAGCACAATATATTCCTTTGTGATTTACTTTCAAGTCGCATTCCAGCCTCAAATAATTAAATCATACGCAGCAGGAGATTACGACTATTTTACTCAATGTATACTACAGGCTTCAAAATTTTCTTTCTATATGATGTTCTTTATAGCCTTACCTTTTTACTATAACGCAGATTTAATACTACAAATATGGCTTACAGATGTGCCGGATTATACTTTAGCTTTTACTCGTTTAATAATTATTTTCTTATTATTCGAAACATTTGCTTATCCCCTATGGCAATCAATATCAGCCACCGGAAACATAAAAGCTTACATGCTGATTGAAAGCTCTCTGAAACTCACAAACATCCCTGTCTCATTCCTTCTTTTAAGCTTTGGCTTTAGCCCAACCTGGGCCATGATCATTAAAATCGGGATAAATATCATCCTGTTTTTCTGGCGCATCTTATTTGTAAGCAAAAGAATTAACCTTTCAATATCAAAATACTTCCGTGAAGTTATTGCACCTGTTCTTATGGTAGCAGTAATTTCCGGTGCTATAACTTTCTATTCTGCAAGTTTCTTTGAAGGTTGGTCTAAACTCATTCTTTCCTGCTTAGTTTCTGTAATTTGCACAGGTTCTTTAATTTACTTTGTCGGCCTAAGTCAAGGAGAAAAGATAATAATTAAAGCTTGGATTAAGAGCAAACTAACCCGCCCCTAATACTTCCGCAAAATATCAATCGGCTTCATCTTCCCGGCACGCCGTGCAGGAAACCACGAAGCAAGAACCGAGCATAGTATCGTATAAAGCCCTATGTAAAACACAAGTTCCCAATTTATCAGAATCGGGATGGTCTCAAGGTAAAAACCCGCGTCGAGAATCGTCACAGGGCCTGCGTTAAAGAGGCCCGTGAAAAAGCTGAAAATTGCCTCCAGGCCCCTGATTAAAACATTGACCGAGCTGCCGATTGCAAGGCCTGCTGCAATACCGAGTACCGAGCCGATAAGACCTGTAAGAAAGGCACCCCAAATGAAAATACCGCTTGTAAAAGAGGGTCTTGCTCCTGATGTCTTCAGTATCGCTATTTCTCTCTGCCTCTCAATGACGAGCATGGTGGTTGCCGAAGAGACATTCACCGCGGCGACAAGCACTATGAGTGCCATGATAAAAAGCAGTAACTGCCTTGTGGACTGGTAGGAGCTGTACTGGTGGAATTGCAGGGTCTGCCAGGTATGGACACCGTAACCGGGGCCCAGAAAGTCAGAAAGAAAATCGGCGAAGGGGCCTGCCCCTTCATAGGGGTCGTCGATTTTAAGCATGAGATGTGCCCTTGAGGAATGCGGCAGGGCCTGTCTTCCTGCTTCCAGGGTGATGATGGTCCAGAGGGCGTCTAGCTCCCGGTAACCGGAGCTGACGATTCCTCCCACTGTAAAACTGCTTACCCTTGGCAGCGGTCGCCCGGCATCGGAGAGGCTGAAGGTCATGATCCGCACGGAACTTCCAACTTCAGCGCCGATTGAGCGGGCGAGTTGCTCTCCGAGTAAAAGCTCCCTGTCAGAGCCCGGCTTGCCCTCACCGGAAATTACATTAAGGAATCTCCTTGAGCCTTCATCATCCCAGAAGTCGCTCTCGATTGCCCTTATTGTGGTGCCCATAGAGCCGCCTGTACCGAAGACTACGCCTATGCCGAGGCGCTCAATCCAAGCGCCTCTTACTTCGTCAAGTTCAAGGATTTCATCGAGGGGAAAGCTTTCAGGGTTCTGGTAATTATAGACCTGAAGATGTCCTGTCCCGAGTTCAAGATAACGGTCGGTTATACCGCGAATCATGCCGTCTGCGACTATCAAGGTGACTATTACGGGCACAAGGCTCAGGGCGATTCCTGTAGCTGCACCGCGGAGATAACGGCCGCCTTCTCTTGCACGGCCAAGGAGGTAGCGCAGTGCGATGAAGAACGCAGAGCCGGTTTTCAAGGTGAATCCTTCCCCTGCGAATCATAAGGGCTAAGAAGGCCGTCTTCCAGCGAATAACGGATACTTGCCCTTCCTGCTACATTTTCATCATGGGTGACGACTATCAGGGTTTTGCCCCATTTGTCTGCGCCTGCATAAAGAAGTTCGGTAACAAGGGCACGATTCTTTGGATCAAGGTTCCCTGTAGGCTCGTCTGCAAGGATGATGTCAGGGTCATTTATCACGGCCCTTGCTACTGCAACCCGTTGCCGCTCGCCGCCTGAAAGCTGTGAGGGATAATGCCCAACTCTGTCGGAGAGTTTCACGTCTTTTAATAGGATATGCGCCATTTCAATAGCTTCGCTTTTTCGAATGCCCGTCATATAAGCAGGAAGCATAACATTTTCAAGGGCAGTAAAATCTTTTAAGAGATAGTGAAACTGAAATATAAAGCCTATTTTTTTTTGTCTATATGATGATAGAGCTGCCTCACTAAGATTTGAAATATCCTGCCCTGAAATTTCCACAAGCCCTGAGTCACTGCGATCAAGGCCTCCGATAATATTTAAAAACGTACTCTTCCCGCTCCCGCTCTGGCCCGATACTGCAACTGAGCTGCCCCACTTCACTTCAAAATTAATTCCCCGTAAAATGTGCAAGGTCTCTGCACCGGAAAGATAATTTTTAACAAGGTTGTTAACTCTAATAATATTATTCTCATTCATAACGCAAAACCTCTGCAGGCCGGGTGGAAGATACTTTACCTGAGGCAAACCATGCTGCAATAACTGCCGATAAAAACCCGAACAGGAAAATTATTATCACTTCATATAAAATCACCGTTGAAGGGATTTCCTTAATATAAAAAATTTGCGGTGAGAAAATTGTAAACTCACCTTCACTGAATCTGCCGCCGAAAAGAAAAATCGAAACATCGTTAACAAAGTGAATAAGGTAGTTCGCAATGCTTTCAAGTCCTGTAAAAAAGGTTTGAATATTCAAAGAGATAAGAAGTCCCGCTCCAAGCCCGAGGCCGGCACCGGTAAAACCGATGATAAAACCATCAACAAGAAAAATTAAACGCACCGACCTATCCGATGCGCCAAGTGCCCGTAAAAGGCCGATTTCTTCCCTGCGCTCAAGAACGCTTCTCCTCTGGGCCTGAAAGATGTTAAGACCGACAACAATAAAAATGAGACCAACAAGAATGAACATCATGAGCTTTTCTGTTCTGAGCGCCCCGAAGAATGCGCGGTTATAATCGCGCCAACTGCTTATGGAATAACTTCCTGCTGCAAGACTCGAAAGATGCCCGTCGATTTCTGCAATAACCCTTTGATCTTGCCAGCGATTCCTTATCTTAATTCCGATAATCTGACCAACCCTTGTATCATCCGGCCCGTCGGGCCTTAGGGCTGCAGCGGTATCAAGGCTCACAAAGGCCCAGCCAAGATCGTATTCGTAAAAACCCGAACGGAAAATGCCGGTTATCGTATAGAGGTTATTCTCTTCATCGATTTGAATGCCTCCGCTTAATGAAAGAAGGCTGATCTCATCTCCCACCCTTGCCAAAAGATGCCTTGCAAGCTCCGCCCCAACGACTATGCTGAACGGCTCATAAATATCAAAACTGCCCGATTCAATTTCGAGCTTGGATGCCAGGCCTTCATCAAGCAGTAGAGCGTTAGGCGGCACGGCTCGTACAAGGGCGCCTGTAATGCCTGCCTGCCTGCCTCTTAGAAGCACGTTATGCTCCTCGAAGGGCAGTACCGAAAGCACCCCGGGAAGCTCGCGAAGGCTCCGAGAAATATGAGCCTCCCTCTGCCTGTCAATTCCTTCAATTCGAATATGTCCCGAAGAAATTTCGAGGATGCTGTCAATGAAACCTATTTGGAAACCGTTCATGACTGCGATGATGATAGTCAGAGCGAGTACCCCGGTTGCTATGCCGAGTACTGAAAGAACAGGCGAGGGAGAATTCTTCCTGCCCTTTGTAACGTAGCGGGAAGCAACAAAACCTACCCAGAGGCTCACCTTATTCTCTCCTCGGATACTCTGACCCCGTCCTGCCACCTTGCCCTAAGAATGAGCCTTCCGTTCATGTACAACTCTTCTATATCTGTGTCATCTTCAGTGATAACCACTCTCTCAAGAACTCCGTTCCGAAGATTACGCTCGATAGTACGGTTCCCCCTATTGTCATATTCAAACTCAACGAGCTGCTCATCGCCTGCCTCTATCCACAAGACTGACTGCAATCTGTCACCTGACCAGGTATTCCTCAGCTCTCCAATAACAATGCCATCGTCATCCCTCCAGATCTCGGTAAGAACCCTGCCCCTGGTATCAAGGGTATAACTTATGGTCATGCCATCGAGGACCTGTACCCCGTGCCCGCTCCGAAAATAATCTGCAGTGTATGAACCGCCGTGAATCGGTAGCTCTTCTCGGGGAAGTGAAATTACGGGCCCTATGCCGGGAAAGCTTATCCTTGAAGTATCGCGGAGGTCATCATAAAACCTGCGGTCAATCGACCTGATAGAACCTGTGCGGCTATAACTGTAAATGTCAGTATATACTAAGCCATAAACCGGCTCGGCCCTTATTGTCGGAGTTTCTATCAATATGATAGCATCCTCCATGATGATGCCGTCTTCCATATAAACTTCAGTATTATCTTCTATATAATCCGGCACGCTAACGGACGTCCCTTCCCTAAACCAGGTCTCTGTCCTAAGCAGCATGCCGTCCCTATATGTATAGCGAAACTCCCATTCGGAAGAGTCCTCGTTAATTTGTATCTCCCGTTGTACGGTGCCCTCTGAGTTTCTTATTTCGATGAAGCCCGAGCTGCGGGGCTCAGGGGCCGGCGCGGGAGGCGCGGGGGGGTCAAGAGAGGGGCCTTCGGGCGCCGGCCCTTCCGGGGGCGAGTCTTGGGCGGGGGGTGCTTCTTCCACGGCGGGTGCTACGGCGGGAGGCGCGGGGGGCGCTTCTTCCACGGCGGGCGCGGCGACGGGGGCGATAACGCCGAAGAGGGGGCCTGTTCCTGCTGCGAGCACTCGGTTGATTCCCCTTGCATCGCGGAAGATCCACTGGCGGCGGCTTTCTTCACCGTTTTCATGGAGGGTTCTTAGCTCTACGCGGAGGTTTCCTTCATAATAAGGCCTTAATAATTCAGGGAGCATTCCCGGTAATTGGCCTTGGGGAATGGCCACCACCGAAAGGGCATGCTCGTGGCGCAGGGCGGCAATTCGCGAGGGAATTTGCTGTAGGGCCATGCCTGAGGCATTTGAGCGATACCAGAGTACAGGCACTTCCTGTCCTGAAAGATTGAGGCAGAAAGCGAATACTAAAAGTGTAATAATGATTATTTTACGCAAGGCCTACAAATTCCCTTGTATAAATTTTCGGATCAAAAGGAGAAATATCCCCATACTTTTCTCCAGTACAAAGGAAGCTCACGGGGAGCTTAAAATCGTGGGCAATAGAAAAAACCCCTCCCCCCTTTGCACTCGAATCGTATTTCGTAAGAATTACTCCGTTAGGCGAAACTGCTTCATTAAAAATCTCCGCTTGGGCATGGGCATTTCTCCCTGTGGTGGCATCCAAAACAAGATACTTCACATAGTCGCAGCCTGCGGGACCTCCGGTCTTCGATTCAACCACCCTGTGGATTTTTCTTAACTCTTCGACAAGTGCACTCTTTGTATGCATCCTGCCTGCGGTATCTGCAATGACAAGATCACCTCCCCCTGCACCTGCAGCTTCAAGGGCATCGTAGATAACAGCGGCGGGATCGCCGCCCTGCTTATGAGCCACCACCCTGACCCCCAATCGCTCGCCGTGTATCTTTAATTGGTCAATCGCTGCAGCTCTAAAGGTATCCGCTGCTGCAAGGATGGGCTTTCGTTTTTCGTTGTTTCTATAATATCCAGCAAGCTTAGCTGCTGTTGTTGTCTTTCCGACACCGTTAATTCCCAAAATTAAAAAGATAGTCAACTTCCCGGGGTTTAACTCTATGGGATACGGTTTTGCCATAAGTAAAATATCTTCGAGCAATTTACAGAGTAATTCCCTTGCACCTTCCCCGTCATTTACCCTTTCCTTGCGGCAATTTGTTTTCAGAGTTTCTGCAAGTTTATAAGCTTCTGCGGGGCCGAAATCACCTTCAACCAATAAATCTATAAGGTCTTCAAAGAGTTCATCCGAAAGTCCTTGAGCCGATTTAAAGAAGTTTCTTAATTTCTCTTTAAATAAACTCATGGTTCTTCTTCCTCTTCCTCTATATCGATATCATCAATATCAAACTCAATTTCAATTTCGGGGACTATCGCAATGGGAGTTGCATCCCCCGATGAAGCCCTTAGGTAGCGAAAAATATTAAAGGCAGTCCAACCGATTGCACCGCCGATTAACGCATAAGTACCATAAGTAACAATATTACCAAAAGTGGCCCTATCACTTATCTGCTGCCTTTTATACGGATCGTTTCCATAGAGATTGTTTGCTATAACATGATTGTTAGACGCTATATAATTCCCTGCAACACCTGCTGCCATCATACTCACGGGCAGAGTTATCCATAGAGCGCCCCAGGACCTATAGAAGTTGCTTCGGGCGTTCTCCACGATTTGGTCTTCCTTATGAGCAGGCGGGGCAGTGAAAAAATCCACTCGGCCCGGGCCGTACTCGGCACTGCCCCTGACAAGGGCATTGTCTCTAAAAATACCTGTCCCGACTTCCCCGTCGGGTGTTACTACACTTAAATAAGAATATTCAGGCCCGTATAATTCTACGGTTAAAGGTGTTTCGCCAAGGAATAAGCTTCCGCGGAAAACACCGGAGCCGGGAAAGCCGGGGACATTCACTTCGAAGGCAGAAAGAGCAAAGGGTGTAAGATTAAAGAAAAGCTCTGTCAGTTCTCCTTCATGGAGGTCTAAACTAAGGGATACACCTTGATGATGCTCTGCAAAGGCTGTTACTTCCACAGTCCCGGGGGAAAGGATTCTCTCTTCCTCGGGGCCTATCAAAGAACCATCAACAGTTATAATTGTATTTATCGGCTCTGCATGAACCAAAAGAGTTGAAGGAACGATAACAGAAATTTCTACAGCAAGGCGGTCAGAGATTTCTGCAAGAACATGGCCAAAATCATCGGGAGAAAAAAGGACATCATCAGTATAACTGTATGAATCAGAATAACGGGTATACATACTTAGTTCAAGAAAAACCCTCCCGTGAAACTCTGAAAAAGTACCGGTTAAAAAGGCGTCAAGATTATTTGTCCCTGTAAATCTCCATTCGGCGCCGGCAGGCGGAGGGTCGGGGAAAATGCCGTTTCGATTATTCTGACAGAGCAGAAAAACCGGCGCTTCTTCTACGATTGGCGGAAGACTATCAATCTCGGCAAGCCGCTCTTCAAGGGCCGCTATCTGTGCTTCTACTGTTCTAAGGTTTCTCTCGTAGCGCCACTCGGGATCACCTCGAAAAATCAGGCGGTCCCTCTCTTCCCTTCTTGTTGCAAGATTCTTTGCAACCGCCGCCCTGTCACTTGACCACTTATAATCACGGTAGAACTCTATTTCATCATCACTTCGAAAACGAAAGCCGAGGTTCTGCAGAGCCGCGACAAGATTCCTTGCGGCAAGGTCGCCCGCTGTCTGCCATGCAGGCGACATCTGTGAAACATCAAAGGCAGTTATGCAGAGGGTCCAATTCGGATTCACGGGTGTCACTTCAGGAGCGACCTCCCTTCTCCCAAGTGAAAATAGAAACGGATTAATTATCAGTATTAATAATGATAAAAGAATGATAATCCTTCTCATTGACCCTTCCACGTTAGACGCAAGAATTCTTCGATAAACATATCGATGTCTCCGTCCATGACAGCCCCGATATTACCTGTTTCGGTTTTGGTTCTTGCATCCTTTACCATTGTATACGGTTGAAACACATAGGAACGAATCTGGTTACCCCAGGAAATACCTTTTTTCTCCTGGGCAAACTTTTCGTTTTCCTTTTCTTTTTCGATCCTATAATGCTCATAGAGCCGCGACTTGAGCATGCTCATTGCAGTGGCCCTATTCTTTATCTGGCTCCTTTCGCTCTGACATGCAACGACAATGCCTGTCGGAATATGTGTGAATCTTACTGCACTGTCTGTCTTATTAACATGCTGGCCGCCTGCGCCCCCTGCGCGGTAGGTATCCACCCTGAGGTCCTCAGGACGAACTTCAACCTCGATGGAATCATCAATAACGGGAAAAACATAAACCGAAGCGAAACTTGTATGGCGTTTTGCATTTGAGTCAAAGGGTGATATCCTGACCAATCTATGCACTCCGGTTTCTCCCTTCAAATAACCGAAGGCAAAGTCCCCTGTAATCCGCGCAGTCACCGACTTGATACCGCCCTCGGCATCAAGCCGATCCTCCTCCTCAACGGTATAACCTCTCTGCTCTGCCCAGCGCATATACATCCGGTAAAGCATCTGAGACCAGTCACAGGCCTCAGTCCCTCCTGCGCCCGAGTGTACAGTGAGGAAGCAGTCGTTCCTGTCAACCTCCCCGCTCATTAATTCAAGGACATTCTGCTTTTCAAAACGCCTCTTAAGATCAATAAGAGTTGTCTGAATCTCGGGTGCTTGAGTCTCATCCTTTTCGTCTATGGCAAGCTCGAAAAGTACTTCAAGATCATCAATCTCTCTTCTTAGCTTCTCCCATGGCTCATAACGGTTCCTTAGGCCTTTGAGTTCCCCCATCACCTTTTCCGCATTTGAATTATCATTCCAGAAATCGGCTTCCCCTGTTTGAGCCTCCAATTTGGCTATCTTCTGTGCAAATCCCCCGTCCTCAAAGCCGCCTCCCGGCACTGTGGATTTGTCCTTTCAGTTCCAAAATGGGCGCACCAAGTTCTACAAGCAGCATAAAATCCCCCTCGAATATAGTTTAAGAATAAGAAAAATACGGAAATTTGTAAAGGCTATGGATAATTGCACTAATTTCTTGGGGGTTTAGGGAAAAAACCCATCTCGTAACCAACATTCAGCCTAACGGAATTGGTATAATGCAGCTCCCCGCGGTCGTTTCTATGGTACCAGCGCCCGTCATAGTCGATGCGCAGGTCGGCAAACAGGGTACCGGGGCCAAGGCGCCAGCCGATATTCATTCCCCCGACAAAGCCGGGGATATCAGCACGATACTTGAAAAACCCAAGAGCCGTTTCCGAGCCCCTCTGCATAAGGGGCCAATGTGCGTATGCGCCCGCGAAAATGCTTGTCCTAATCTGCTCCCCATGCCAGACAAACTTAAGCAGGAGGGGCGTTTTAAGGGCAAGGGCGAAGTAGTTCCCGTCAGGCACCCCGGTCAACTGATTCCTTACAGGGGCGATATCGGCAAAGAGATTTGCCTCCCCCTGGATTCGGAAAAAGGGAAAAATGCCGACGGCGGCCTGAAGGCTGATATTACCGCCAAGGAAGGCGGTGACATTACTGTCTATCGGGTTTTCGGTTCCATAGTCATAAGTCCAGCGGGAATAACCCCCGCCGCCCCTGATGCCGACATAGAGCCAATTATGCTGAAGCGTAGGTCCCGTAACGGACACGGGAAGAGGGGGTAAAATGATATACTCGCGGTAGTCTTCGGGGTTTATCCAGGAAAGGATCACCTGCATGAAGAGGTTCATGTTCTCAAGGTCCTCAGGCCCTCCGACATTCATCTCGTCGCTGCCGAGAAGGCGGGCCCCGGCCATCTGCCAGAGGTAGACCCTTATGCGGAAAAGGTCGGGATCATCGGGGTCAATGACCGCTTCGCCCGTGATTGCATGGCTTGAGTTGCCTGTTATGGACGGAGACGGGCAGATCCAGGGGGGAAAGCCCCCTTCGGGGACATCGGGGGGCGCCAGGTCAAGGTTGATAATATAAGGTGAGTAATTTCCCCCATCGGCGGCCCTGATTTCCTGAATCATTCGAAGGAAGAATTGGGATGATACACGGTCGGCTTCCTCTTGCCCCATAAAGGGATGCAGGGCGATGATGGTTTGGGCACTAAGCGGAGCAGAGATTAAGAGTGATAAGGCGATGATTGATATGATAAGGGGCTTTTTGCCTGCTCTTTTCAAATTTCTCACTATATTATGAGTATAAATTGCCGTGATTCAACTGTCAAATTTGCGGGGGGCTTTATTATGTTTGTTAATTTGGGGTGCATGACAGCATATAACGCACATATATGACGCATATATGACGCATATATGATGACAGATTGCTAACTATGCTGAAGCGGCGATCCTTTCACGGACCATTTCACTGATTATTTCGGAAGGCATTTTATTTGTTGATAGGGACTGATTCTTGATATAGTCGGCAGAAACTCCGTCAAGAATATCAAGCAGCTCTTTCTGGCGGGCATCACCAAGGACTTCGGCTTCCTTTTTAGCCTTTTTTAGGTTTTCCTGCTGTTCTTTGCGTTTGTCGATATGATCTTTAATAATGAAATAAAACGCAAATAAGAGGAGAGGACCACCTACTATTCCATATACCATTAAAGTTCCCATAAATTACTCCTCCTTATATTTTATGATAATAAATAGACCAACTGTAACAAACAAAACTGTAAGCGCAGCTCCTAATAATAAGATCTGAAATGATTCCTGTACACCCCTTAAAATGGAACCAAGTATCAGACTTCCGAAAGACAACTTCCCCAGATCTAACAATAGATTACCAATAGTAACTTTCCCATTTTTCAAGCTTCACCGCCAAGATATAGAGTAGCCGTGTGCCCACGGCCCACCTATATACTGCGTGGAGATGAGTTTTGCTTTAAATTTTCTCTAAAATTCTTCACTTTTCTCAAATTTTTTATCACGGAGCTCGCAGAGGGCACGGAGAA
>Ga0099364_10003202_pt1 | contig 25526 bp, 22 predicted proteins | sample TergutTh196P3_FD_73070 | JGI IMG/M metagenome (GOLD analysis project Ga0099364, IMG submission 73070) | Microcerotermes parvus P3 segment gut microbial communities from Pointe-Noire, Republic of the Congo - Th196 P3 | ecosystem: Host-associated > Arthropoda: Insects > Digestive system > Gut ...
ATAATTTTTATGAATTCGGCGCGGTTGCTCCGGAGCTTGCGCAGAAATTAAAACTTGAAACAGAATCGGTGAGCCGCCGCGAATACGATACGGGTTATTTTTACGGCACGCCCGTATCTGATGCGAAAATCTGCGGAAATCCCGATTATATACGTGAGAAAATCTATTTGGGGATATGCGCAGGTTATGAGCCGGAGACCGGACTTGCGGTTTTTGAGCAGCGGAATAAAATTGTAAAAGGACAAAAAGCCCAGATTTTATCACCGGGGGGATTTGGGCGCGGTATATGCGCCGATATTCTGCTCGATGAAAACAATGAGCCGATCTGCTCCGCGCCGCATCCGTTCCAGCGCTTTAAAATAAGCGTAAATTTTAAAGTTGATAAGGGCGATATTCTGCGGTCTGATGGATAAATATAAATAAAAAAAACGGAGGATAAATAAAATTATGGCAAAATATATTTTTTTAACGGGCGGAGTGGTTTCCGGATTAGGCAAAGGCGCCACCGTCGGTTCGCTCGGAAGGTTACTTAAGAGCAGGGGGCTGAAAGTCGCAATTCAAAAATTGGAACCTTACATAAACGTTGATCCGGGAACAATGGACCCGTATGAACACGGGGAAGTTTTTGTCACGGACGACGGAGCCGAAACTGATCAGGATATAGGAACTTATGAGCGTTTTACCGATGAAAATATGAGTGAATTATCTAATTTAACCTGCGGCAAAGTATACTTTGACGTTATAAAAAAAGAACGCAGCCACGGTTACAACGGCAAAACCGTGCAGGTTATACCCCATATAACCGACGGTATTAAAAACTTTATTTATTCAACGGCCAAAAGCACCGGAGCGGATGTTTTAATTTCTGAAATCGGAGGTACAACCGGCGATATTGAGGGGCAGCCGTTTATTGAGGCTATCCGGCAGATCTCACTCGAAAGCGGGCGGGAAAACTGTTTGTTTATCCATGTGCTGCTTGTGCCGTATTTAAAATTTACGGGGGAGCATAAATCAAAACCCGCTCAGCATTCCGTTCACGGACTGCAGGGTATGGGTATTTCTCCGGATATAATAATCACCCGCTCAGACGAAAAACTGGACAGGGAACTCATAAATAAACTTTCGTTGTTCTGCAATGTTAAACCGGATTGCGTGATTGAAAACCTAACCCTCGGCTGCTTGTATGAAATTCCCCTTATGCTTCACGAAAACGGGCTCGACACGATCGTCTGCCGCGAACTTAAACTCAAGACGTCCGAACCGGATTTGGACGGATGGCGCAATCTGGTCAAACGGATGAAATCAACCGACATAAACAAAAACATAAAAATCGCGGTGGTGGGCAAATATGTACGGCTTCGCGACGCATACCATTCTCTCAGCGAAGCTGTTAATCATGCGGGGTTTGCGATGGGGGCGAATATCAAAATCGAATGGATAGACAGCGAAAAAGATATAAATGACAAAAACGCCTGTCAGATTTTAAAAGACATACACGGGATTATCGTGCCCAGCGGTTTCGGCTCACGCGGGATCGCAGGTAAAATCGCCGCCTGCAGATACGCGCGTGAAAATAATGTGCCGTATTTGGGGCTCGGGCTCGGAATGCAGATTGCGGCAATAGAGTTTGCCCGCAATGTATGCGGATTTGTTGACGCCGATTCGTTTGAATTTAACAAAACTGCGGAACATATAGTTATAAACTCAACCCAAAAGAAAAAAAATATCAAAGAGATCGATTTGCCGATGCGCAAAGGCGCCTATCTGTGTAAAATTAAAAGCGGCACGCTGATGAGCCGTATATATAACAGCGAAGAAATAAGCGAAAGACACAGGCACAGATATGAGGTTGACAATAATTACCGCGGAATATTCGAAGAAAACGGGTTTATATTCAGCGGAACATCGCCCGACGGTTTACTATGTGAAGCCGCTGAAATACCTGCGAATGATTTTTTTGCGGGTGTGATGTTCCATCCGGAATTTAAGAGCCGTCCCAACAAAGCGCATCCGCTGTTTCTTGAGTTTATCAGAGCTGCGCTGAATAAATAGTTTAAAATAATAATTAACCGGAGGAATTTATATATGCATGATTACAAAAATGATAAATTTGATATTATCCTGCAAGGGGGGCAGTCAAACGCGGAAGGCTGCGGTGTTGGTCCGGCGGAGTATGAATACCGGCCGGATGAAAATATTTTATATATGACAAACACCGAAAGAGACGGGGTTGGCAGAGATACAAAAATAAGTTATGAGGGGTTTGATATTGATGTTGCAAATGAACGTGTTTGGGACGGGCATAAAGTGAACGAATTCGCGCTGAGTTTTGCTGAGTGTTACCGAAAAAAACTGCTGCGCCAAGACCGTAAAATCCTTATTTTAAGGACAGCTGTCGGCGGTACAGGCTGGAGTGACGGACGCTGGGGCATGAAGGATGATTTATATTTAAACATGATGCAAATGACAAAAACGGCGCTCAGCCTCAACCCCGCAAACGAGCTTAAAGCGTTTTTATGGCATCAGGGGGAAACCGACGCGGGAGCGGGAGAGAAGCATTATAATAATTTACTCGCGCTGGTAAAATCTGTGCGGGAAACATATAATTGTCCCGGTCTGCCGTTTATCGCGGGGGATTTTGTAAATGAATGGAAACAAAAAAATCTGCAGCTCTGCGAGCCTACAATTCAGGCAATACGCAGCGTCTGCAGAGATTTGGGCGGAGCATTTGTTGAAACCTCGGATTTAAAATCGAACAATCAGGAACACGGCAACGGCGATGATATACATTTTTCGCGCAATGCGCTCAATATTTTAGGGGTACGGTATTTTGAAGCGTATGAAAAAATAATAAACTAAAAAACCTGCGGTTTATTGTCCCCTTGTTTTGTTGTTCGCCCAGTATACCGCGTTAAAAATTATATCCTGTATTTCTTTCTGTTTGTAAATGGGGAAAGTCTCGTGACCCGGCTGGAAATAGAACACTTTGCCGCGTCCGCGGTGGTATGCCGCGCCCGCGCGGAAAGAACCGCAATGCTCAAAAGCGGCGTTAAACACCAGCTCGTCCGGCTGAGGTATATCGAAATATTCGTTATACCGTTCTTCGATTTCGATCTCGACCGGATTGGGGATGCCTGCCGCAATAGGATGACCGGGCAGCAGCGTCCATAATTTTTCTGCCGCAAAAGCGGGAGGCGGGATCTGCAAGCTGCATGAAGTTCCCATCAAACGCTTGAAAATTTTGGCGAAATGCGCCGAATGCAGACATATTATACCCATACCTCTGCTCACAACGTGTTTATACAGCAGTTCCACAACATCGTCCGGAACCTTTCCGTGCCCTACGTGTCCCCACCAAAGCACAACGTCGGTTTCAGCGAGTTTTTCCTCGGTTATACCGCAGCTTGGATCATCGAGCGTCGCGGTGGATGCCGAAATATTTTTATCTTTTGATAAAAATTCGGCAATTGTGTTGTGCATACCTTCGGGATAGACGGATTTTACGTCTTCCTGCGTTTTGTTTTGAATATTTTCGCACCAAACCAAAACTTTAATCATAATAAATTTCTCCTCTTGTTATATTTTGTTTTTTCACTCTTCAAAATCTTCAACTGTTATGTCAAGCGGTGTATCGTCGTCGTCGTCGTCTTCGGCAGCCGCCGGATCTTCCGGAAGATTAACCTTTGACGAGTTGGCGCGGACCTGCGATTCTATTTCTGCGGCAATCTCGGGGTTATCCTCGAAATATTTTTTCACCGTTTCCCGCCCCTGTCCTATGCGCTCGCCCGCATAGGAGAACCATGAGCCGCTTTTGCTTATTATTTTCATCTCTGTTGCAAGATCGATAATCTCGCCGTTATGCGAGATGCCTTTACCGTAGATCATTTCAAATTCCGCGACTTTAAACGGCGGCGCGACTTTATTTTTAACCACTTTGCAGGTCGTCATATTGCCTATAATTTCTTTGCCGTCCATTATTTTTTCGCTGCCCCTTTTTATCTCTATGCGCACAGACGCGTAAAATTTAAGCGCTTTGCCGCCCGTGGTTGTTTCCGGGGCGCCGTACAGAGCCATAGATGAGCGCAGCTGATTGATAAACACCACAAGGCATGAAGATTTGGCGATACTCCCGGAGAGTTTGCGCAGCGCCTGTGACATCAGGCGCGCCTGAAGCGCCATATTTTTGTCCCCCATATTGCCCTCAAGCTCCTCGCGCGGGACAAGGGCCGCCACCGAGTCAACAATTATTATATCAACCGCGCCGCTGCGCACAAGCTGGTCGGTGATCTCAAGCGCCTGCTCCCCGCTGTCCGGCTGTGAAATCAGCAGATTATCCGTATCCACCCCAAGATTTTTTGAATATTCGGGGTCAAGCGCGTGTTCCGCATCAATAAATGCCGCAACGCCGCCGAGTTTTTGGCACTGTGCCACACATGACAGCGCGAGCGTTGTTTTGCCGGAAGCTTCCGGTCCGTAAATTTCAACGATTCTGCCTTTGGGTAAACCTCCGATGCCCAAAGCTAAATCGAGCGTGAGCGAACCGGTGGGTATAGAACTCACGACCATCCTCGCGTGTTCGCCGAGTTTCATTATTGAACCCGCGCCGAAATCCTTGTGGATTTGGCCTATAACGCTTTTTAAAGCCTCTTTTTTCTGTGCGTCTGTTTCAGGCAAATCGCGCCTGACCTGACCTAAAGTTTTTGCTGCCATCTTAATTTACTCCTCTTAAATTATAATCTTCGTATTTTTTTGCTTTTAATATTAACGTTTTCGGTAAAATAATTATACCACAGAAACACAAAAATGTCAATATCGGGATTTATTATCGGGCATTATTTTTTATGTTATAAATTTTTTTATTTTCCGGTTGAAATATTCAAATTTGTATGATAAAATTTATATTGTTATGAAAAATAATTTGATTATAGACGAATACCGCTGGCGCAGTAATTACGCTGTACTCAGCAAAAATGAATCGGGGGAATATTTTCTTGAATCCAACAACTTAAGATGTGCGCTGACGCTTATCCGCACAAATGAATTTGAAGGGGTTCTGTATACCGAACCCGAAATTTTCGCGGTATATGCAGAAATGTTCCGTTTGCCCGGTAATGATGTCCGCGCCGCGGCGCAAAGAGGCGTGATAGACTCAAAAAAACACGCCGCCGTGCTCGAATATAAAGAACTTGAAAAAACGCGCACAGTATTTATAATCGAGGGCGAGAGGCTGATCAAGCGCGCGGTTGACGGCGGGCTTATGCTGCAAAGCATTATCTACAGCGGCAAATCGACCCTTGAAAGCGACGGCTGTATAGAAAAAGCGGCCTGCCCCTGTTTTGTTTCAAACGAAGGGATAATGTCCGCGCTTTCATCGACAAAACCCGTACCTTTCGAGATCGCCGCCTGCATTATGCCGCAGTACGGTCTTGATGCGTTGCTGTACGGTGAATATACCTCGCTGCTGATCACCGATTGTATCAACAACCCCGATAACCTCGGGCTTGTGATCAGAACGGCGGACGCCTGCGGAGCGGATGCGGTGATTGTCACCGGGCAAAAAGGAGCCGCGCCGCACCACAAAAACTGCGTCAGGGCGTCACGGGGAGCGATCGGCAGATTTCCGGTGCTTTATCGGCCAAATGCCGGAGCTGTTATTGGGGAGCTTAAAGCCGCCGGGGTTAAAATTATCGGAACAAGCGCAAACGCCGAAACCGTAATTGGCAGCGGTTTTAAACCGCCGAAAAAATTCGCGGCGGTTATCGGCAATGAAACCGCCGGAATGAGTGCGGAAGTGAGCGGGTTCTGCGATATTATGCTTAAAATAGAGATGGCGCCAGGGCAGTCGTCGTTTAATGTGGCTGTCGCCGCCGGGATTATTTTAAACAGACTGACATATTAAGGGGGGCTGATATATTTATGAAAACAAAGATTATAAAAATAAACGAAAATGATTTTGAACCGCACAGCTTAAACGAAGCGGCGGAGATCATAAAAAACGGGGGGCTTGTCGTGTTCCCTACAGAAACGGTTTACGGACTCGGCGCCAACGCGCTTGACTGTGCCGCCGTCAGAAAAATTTACGCGGTAAAAGGCAGACCTCCGGATAATCCGCTGATTGTCCATCTTGCTGAACCAAGGGAGGTGTATGAATATGCACAAGTGCCGGCTGCGGCAGAAAAAATAATGGAAAAATTTATAACCGCAAAAAACACTTCCGGCGCTCCGCTCACTATTGTTTTAAAAAAAGCAAACGGCAAATTGGATGCGGCGTGCGCAAATCTCGAAACTGCGGCATTCCGTATACCCAAAAATATCATCGCAAAAAAACTGATTGAACTCGCGGGGGTGCCGGTCGCCGCGCCGTCGGCTAATCTGTCGGGTAAACCCAGCCCGACGAGCGCGGCACATATCATAAAAGATTTAAACGGGCGGGCGGATATGATTATCTGCGGCGGGGAATGCAGGATCGGGCTTGAATCCACGGTTATTTCTTTTAATTCTGACAACAGCCTTAATATTCTGCGGCCGGGCGCCGTGACGCGCGGAGATTTGACCGGGTTTGAAGTCTACGGCACTTCAGCGGCAGATTTTGACAAACCGCCGTCCCCGGGTATGAAATATACGCATTATGCTCCGGAGGCGCCGCTGTATATTTTATCCGGGGTTGAAGCTGATATTATAGCTTTTGTTAAGTCGCAGCACAGTAAAAAAACAGGGTTTTTATGTTATGATGAAACCCTTGAATATTTTAAGGACTGCAGCCGCATAAAAGCGGTGTCTTTCGGGCGCAGAGATAATCTTAACGAACAGGCGCGCGCTTTATTCGGCGCGCTGCACAGCTTCAATGAGTTTGAGCTTGATGTAATATACTCGGTGGAACCGGATAAAATTGATATGGGGGAAGCGCTGTACGACCGGCTTATCAAGGCGGCGGGAGGAAAAATTATAAAATTATGAAAATAATAGGGCTGACCGGCGGAAGCGGCGCAGGCAAAGGTGAGGTTTGCAGGATATTTGCGGGTTATGGCTTGGATTCGATCGATACAGATGAAATCTCACGGGGGATAACCGGTAAAAACAGCGCGTGTCTCGCGGAATTGACACGGTATTTTTCCGGGATTATACTGAACAGCTGCGGGGAACTCGACAGAAAAAAACTGGCGGAACTCGCTTTCTCGGATAAAAATAATCTTGAAGTTTTAAATAAAATAACGCATAAATATATTTTAGAAGAATGTATGAGAAGGATTAAAGCCATGGAAACGGCGGGCAAAACGGCGGTTATAATCGACGCCCCACTGCTGTTTGAAAGCGGATTTGACGGCTGCTGTGATATTATAATCTCTGTAACCGCTCAAAAAAACGAAAGGATAAAGCGTATTATAAGCCGGGATAATTTAAGTTTGGAACAGGCTGTCCGGCGCATAGAAAATCAAAAAGACGATGATTTTTTTTCGGCACATTCCGATTACATAATTAAAAACAACGGTACTCCGGAAGAGCTCGAAAAACAGATCTATGATATTTACACAAATATTTTTAAAACAGAAAGATAAGCGGGTTTTTATGAAACGAACGATAATTATACTTATACTTCTGGCTGTATCTGTCGGGCTGGGTTACGCTTACGAGCAGATTTTAACGGCGTTGTATAAACGCGCCCATCCGTTCCCTGCTGAATTTGAAGAATTTGTGATGCAGTATTCGGAAGAATACAACGTACCCCCATATATAATTTTAAGCGTTATACAGGCTGAAAGCAGTTTTCGCAGCCATGCGGTTTCAAAATCCGCCGGGGCTGTCGGATTGATGCAGATAATGCCGGATACTTTCGATTGGCTGATGCGGCGGGCGGGCGAACACCACGAACACGGTATGCTTTTTGACCCTGAAATAAATATAAGGTACGGCACGTTTTACCTAAGGTATCTGTATGATTTGTTCGGCGACTGGGAATTGGCTTTCGCGGCTTATAATGCCGGCCATAACAGGGTGAGAAACAACTGGCTTAACGATTCCGAAATCGTCCGGGACGGTAAACTGATTATATCGGCGATTCCGTTCGAGGAAACGCGGAACTATGTGATTAAAGTAAATAAAAACAAGGAAATGTATAAAAAGTTATATTTTTCCTGAATCAAGCGAAAAAGCCCTGATTTTACTGTGCTTTCAATTATATTTTAGTTTGGTCTGTGATGTGCTGCGGGGCAGCAGGGTGTGTCGCCAAAGCGACGAATCTTGCTATACATGATGGATTAATTATTGGGAAGAGCTATTATCGGATGTTGCAGTTAAGATTGATTCTGTTAAATTTTTGTGAACATTATATATATCTGTTTAAGTTAAAAATAGACAGACCTCAAATGTTCTGTCTATAAACCCTGGTTATGAAAGTTCTTCCTAAACTTCATTTTTTTTTGTTCTCTTTTTTAGTTTCAGTAAATATTCTTCCACTTCAATATATTCAATTTTATTATTATCGCATATTTTTTTTATTGAAGCTAAAACATCAGTATTTTTACGAAAAACATAGATTCGGTTTTGTATTTTCGCCATACACAAAATAAATGGTATCCCTTCTGGCAATCTGCGTTCAAATAAATTAGGGTTATTAAATACATCAAATACATTATTCTCCATTAATTCGCCTAATAAGCTCGATTCTTTTTCATTTATTGCTTTAAATAACGGTGTATTATCTTTACACCATTCTAACGTTTTTATATCCAACGCTTCATTTTCTAATTTTTTTCTTGTTTCCCGTTCAGAAATAATCGTACCGTCTTTGCATCCATTTTCAAATACCCTCCATAATTCAGGTATTATTGTGCGAGGGAACTGTTCTAACATATATTGCAATGAGTTGTTATCAAATATACTCAACATTAGAACTCACCTCCAAATATATTGGACGAAAGTCTTGAAACATGTGCCGTTTTAAGTCCGTATACTTTCCGACAGCTGCGGCATTGATAGAGCCTTCGTAATAGTTATTAAACACATGTTTCAAATATGACTTTCCAAGATAACTGATTCGAGTGTAATAAAAATTACCGCCAGCGGAATCGGTATTCATTCTGCGTATTCCGTTATCACGAACGCTTAGATAGAAATCAGAAGAAATACGTTGCATTGATAACAATCTATATGCGATTGCTTCTGGACTCACAGTATATTCATCTGCTAATCTTTGGATAAGAACCGAATCCTCATAGTTTTTTATATTTTTAAGGCTTATTTCTAGGTCTTTATTTGGTACAAGAAATTCTCCTGCAAACTTATCGCAGGCTTTTTCTTCGCTTAAATTATTTATAAATACATCAACTTCCTTGTTGAAAAGATGGAAAAGTTCATGAAGTACGGTAAACACCTGTCTGTTAAAACTTGTTTTATTATTTAGCAAAATAATGGGGTATTTCTTATCATACAAACACAAGCCCGATACAACATCCTCTTTGAAAGAATCTTTAAAAATATAAATTCCAATATTGTATAGCTGTTCACGCAAATATTCAAGAAAATTATCCGCTTTTGTAAATTCTTTTTGTTTTTCAATAGGTAATTTTATTTTTTTGCGTAACCATTCTGATAAAGAATCACTTGTAACAGAGTCAGAAGATAGCAGATCTTCAAATATATTTACACTTTTATCAGCGTACATTTCGGATAAGTTTAATTTATATAAATTAGCCTTTTCAATCATCTTACGAATTTGCATATTTATTTGGCTTCCAATATTTTTTTCGACACTTCGAAAAGCTACTGTAAGTTCATCCGGTTGTGGGGAAGCAGCAAAAAAGAAATACAGCAATGGACGGTCATAGAAATCGGATAACTTTGCTAATTGCGCGTAAGAAGGAAAATCTAAGTTTTCTTCAAACATTTTTAGTAAATTATGCTTTAAATTTAGTTTGCTTGCTACTTCATCCAAGGATAGTCCATAATGTTCGCGAGCATATTTTAGGCGTTCGCCATTAACGGATAACATTTTTTCACTCTTTGCCATCATCGTTGCCCTCCTTCCAAGCAAATTTTGACAAAAAAACATGGGTATTTAAATATTTACCTGCAATCTCTGGTAATAGAGCCTTTGTTTTGTTTGTTAATTTATGAAAATCCGATTCTGCTATACTCCATTTTATGCAGAAATTAATTGGGGGTGTGCCGCTTTTTATTGGTATTTTATATTTAAGTATTATTTCATTGTTCGGTTTATTGTTTGGATTTTGATTTAAAATAAATTGTGCCGAAGGCGTTAAATGCACGCCGATCCAGTCGCCTCGTTCATGCCAACTTGCACATTCGTCAATACCTGGACCGATCATTATGTTGTTTAGAAAGCTATACTCTCCGTATGAAATCGCACCTCTTATTGGATATTGTCCTTTAATCGAAGTTTCCAATATATATCGCGCGATTTTCGCGTGTAATTCTAACAACTCCATTTCGCTCACATTTGATACTTGTGGGGTAAAAATTGCTATGGTGTCGGAAATGTTGATAACTCTGCTTAACGGGATATTTTTTGCATCAGAAAATAATTCGCTTGAATATTGATTTGTAATTTTTCTGAAATCTTCAATCAGCATCGAAACTTCTTTTAATGTTTTACTGCATTCTTGCGCTTGCCATAATCCTTTCCATGCTAAAAAATCAAGAAATGTAATTGTACCATTTATAAAATTATAATCTTCTCGTTTTTGCTCTGAAAAATCTTTAAAAATTTTTGTGATTTTTCTCTGTGAATCCATAAAATTTACGCTGTTATTTTGGGCTAATTCGGCAAGTTCATACTCAGTATTTTTATTATTTCCGAAATAGTTGCAAACATAATTTATAAGTTTAGAATTTGTTATCCTATCGTCGAATATATAATATTCATTTGAATTATTTACAAAAAAAACGTCATGATTTTCGCCGCTGTACCTTGAATATATACTGGCATAAAAAATCAAGTCATTTTCGCTATGCTTTTTTATAGGTTTGTTTAAATATGAATACACAACAAGCTGTGAAAATGTAGTGGCAAGGTTATCCTGGAAAAAAAAATTTAGAAAAAGAGCATCTTCTTCAGTAAATGTTCCGGTATCTTCATCAATTTTCATTTTAGCGAGTTTTTTATTTTTAAGGATAGTAAATGATTTTACTGCTTTTTTCTTTCTTTCAAACATAGAAATCGAAAGATTAATTATATCCTCTGATAATTTAGGGTCTGTTATATATGAAGGCGCACCAATTTCATCACTAAAACTTGCGATTCGTTTAATACATTCTTTTATTTTATCAGTTGGCAGGGGCTCATTAAAATCAAGTAAAAAAAACATTAAAATTTACCTTTATTATTACATAAACTACCTTCCTGTGTTATTAAACTTATTTTGTCAAACAAACGTTTTACCATCGTATTTTTATTTTTGTTTTATCTCATCATACAACCGCGTCAGTCTCTCATCACGCACAGCTTTTTTGAGTTCGCACTCCCAAAACAACCAGTAAATATGAGCATCCATAATCTTATATCAGACAGCATAGCCGAACTGAACAAGCAAATTATATAACTCTAAGATTTATATTTTTCCCATAATTCGTTGGACAACTCACACTCAAATTGCTCCTCACAAACAAAACATGGCAATAAAACCGCTTCGCAAAAAGGACAAAGGCTTGCACGGCAAATGGGAATATTATAAACTTCACCATCACAGGCAACGCAATATGCGTCATAAAAACTGGCGTTGATAATCCCAACATGCTCTTTTGTTCCGATTATTTCTAATTTATCCATGTTAATAACCCCAAAATATTTATAACTGAGTAACTGTTCTGTAGAATATCTGTTCTGATTTTATAATTTGTTTTTCAAATTTGATTTCACTTAATGGGTCATATATCACCGTCATTTTAGGTATGTCAACAAGGTTGCTGACTATTGTCAACGCGTATTGACTTGTATACTCCGAAGCCTTTTCATATTCGCTTTTAGTCATTCTGATATACCCGCAAGTTTCTCGTATTCCCTTAACTTCAGCTAAATAAATACACTTGGCAGTAGTAATTTGAAAATCATATCCGTCGCCGAACAAACGAGCATCTTCCAGAAAACCGTTTATAAAATTATGTTCGCGGGAATAATTGTTTATAAAATAGCTTTCCGCTTGAAGTCCGGTTGTTTGGAGTTGTTTATAACGAGAACGAATTATTGGGCGGGCTTTTTGCACCACAACCGTTTCGCCTGTAATGTCAGAAATAGAAAGCTGGACAACTTCAACAAATTCTTCTAAATTGAGTTTTCCGAATAATGAATCAATATAATCTTTTCGATGTTTATAAATATCACCTTTTTGCCACCAACCTTTACGCTTACTGCCTTCAACCATACCGTCAAATAAATCCTGCCTGTTCTTAACTACCCCGATAGTTTCCGCAATGCCGATTTCAACAATATATTCATAAAGTGCGGTTTTTGTTGGAAATCCAAATTCTAAAACGAATGGTTTATCAAACTTGGATAAGCCATAGCCAATTAAATTTAATGTATCATAGTGTTTATGCCGATTTGACGAGCTTTTCATGTAAGTTATTCCTCTCAAATTTATATAAGTGCGGTTTCGCTATACACCTGCAACTTACATTTCATTAATAATCTGCTCATAATTTTAAACCTCACTTATATTCGTCCGCCGTTTGATTACGAACGTCTGCTCACACTTTACTATCATATATTATATATTAAACAGATTAGTTTGTCAACATAATATTTCAGCAAATTTTTTGATAGTAAATAAAAATACAAAAAATCATAACAGGAGCGGCCTTAAAAGCACCCCTGTTACAGTTTATTTTAATTTTACTATAATCCCAAGAACAGCTTAAAGACTTTCGCCGAAATCTTTGCGGAACTGCTCGGCTAATTTCTCTGCCCAACCCCCAATAGGTTTCAGCCGGCCGAAGAAGAAGCGGAGCACTTTGGGTTCCTCAACAAATTCGAGCCCCCCGATCAGTTCACGGTTTTTATGCAGCCACGCTATACGGTCAGCGGTGTATTTTACTTGTGAGAGCGTATATACGCGCTTGGGCAGAGCGAGCCTGATGAGCTCCATTGAAGCGATCGGTTCGCTGCCGTCTTCGTTGCGCTGTTCGCTCAGCGTGCCGCGCTCCATAGCGCGGATACCGCTTGCAATATACAGCGCTGCCGCCAGCGCTCCCGAAGGATACTGCGAATTTTCGATGTGTGAACAGAATTCTCTGGCATCAACATGACAGCCCAATCCTCCCGGAGGTGTTACCACGGGTACGCCTTTTTTTATCAGCTCCTCACACATGGCTTCGACAAAAATAGGCGTCTGGCTGATTATATCGAGATCAGCGGTCTCCTGCAGACCCACGGACAAAGCCTCCATTTCTCTTACCGACATACCGCCGTAAGTCAAAAAACCTTCAAACAGCGGCACCAATTCACGCATCTTAAAAAACATTTCGTCATCAGAAGTGATAATTCCGCCGCCGCGCGCACAGCCGAGTTTGCGGGCAGAAAAATACACTACATCAAAAAACGAAGCGATCTCGCGCATTATTTCTTTAAGGTCGGTATTTTTGTATTCCGCTTCGCGTGTTTTGATAAAATATAAATTATCCGCGAGAAGACTCGCATCATATACGAGTTTGATACCCGAAGCTCTGCAGATTTTTGAAACTTCGCGCATATTTTTCATGGATACCGGCTGGCCTCCCACAAGATTTGTTCCGGCTTCGATACGCACAAAACTTATATTCCCGCTCCCGATACGTTTTATCGCTTCATTGAGCTTATCAATATCCATATCCCCTTTAAACGGGGCGCTGCTTGTTATTTTTAATCCTTCATCGCCTATTATCTCTTCGATGGAACCGCCCATACGCGTGATATGCGCTTTTGTGGTTGTGAAATGATAATTCATCAGCGCCACCGAACCCGGGGTGACGAATACCTGGGCGAGTATGTTCTCACAGGCGCGGCCCTGATGCGCGGGCAGAAAATATTTCAAACCGAATACATCCCGGATAGAATTTTCAAGCCGGTAAAAAGTTTCTGAACCGGCATAGCTGTCGTCCGCCTGCATCATTGCGGCATATTGGTTTTCGCTCATAGCGTTGACCCCGCTGTCAGAGAGCATATCGAGAAATATATCCCGGTTTTTAAGCAGAAACGTGTTGAAACCCGCTTCTTTCATGGATTCCAGCCGCGTTTCCACCGGCAGCAGATGCACCCGCTGCACCATACGCACTTTGTGCATTTCGAGGGGAATGTTTTCGCCTGACATGAATTTTACGTTTGACATAACTGTTTTAACTCCTTTTTAATTCTTTGTTTCCTGCTCAAAAAAATAAGTAAGTCCCTGAGCAAGTTTGGGGACCTTGCTCAGGGACGAATAATAAACTAATCCGCGGTACCACCCTGATTGCGACCTGAAACAAGCCGCCTCTTAAAACGGAATCAATCAATTCCTGTCCCGGTTACGGCGGGTATCCGGATGTTCCTACTAAAAAAAATTAAAATCTCCGGTTTTTTCGGAACATCAGCTCGGGAGTGTATTTATATATCCGCCGGCACCTGCTCGCACCTTAACGCAGTATCTCTGAAGTGAACCGGCAACTCAGCGTTTGCCGGTAAACATACCGGGTGAGGATATTTTTCTCTCCGTCATAGCTTTTACAGTAAGTCATTATACATCAATAAAAATAAAAAGTCAAGAGGCTGTTTTTATAATTAACAATTTGTTCATAAAAAATAAATAAAATAAAATTATTGACAGAAACAAATAAATATGATATAATTAGTTGCAGAAATTAAGGAGTTATACAAATGAGTAACAAACCAAAAAACAGTGTGCTTATAATAGACGATTCACAATTCAATATAACGGCGATAAACCAGATTTTAAGCCCGGAATATACTGTTTATGTCGCAAGAAACGGTCATGAAGGTATCAATACCGCGAGATCGGTTCTGCCCGACGTTATTTTGCTGGATATTATAATGGAGGGTTTGGACGGTTTTGAAGTCATCACCAGATTGAAAAGTATTCCGGAAACCCGTGAAACCCCTGTGATTTTTATAACAGGGCTGAACAGTCTTGAAGACGAAGAAAAAGGTTTGACTTTGGATGCGGCGGATTATATAAGCAAACCTTTCAGCAGCGCTATAGTAAAATTCCGCGTCAGAAACCAAATTCAAATAGTCAATCAAATCCGTACCATAAAACATTTGAGTATGTTTGACACTTTAACAGAAATACCCAACAGACGCAGCTTCAACGACAGGCTCAATCTCGAATGGCACAGAGCAAAAAGGGAAAGAACGCCTATCGGCATTTTAATGATGGATTTGGACCGCTTTAAAGCCTATAACGATACTTACGGTCACTTACAAGGGGATATTCTGTTAAAAAAAGCGGCGGAAACTTTTGTGCAGTCAACACGGCGCGCAACAGATTTTGTGGCCCGTTGGGGAGGCGAGGAGTTTGCGGTGCTTCTTGCCGGCACGGACAAAAAAGGGACGGCTCATATCGCCGAAAAGATACGCGTCAATATAGAAAACATGGTTGTTTTATGCTCTGAAGGCCGGCGCACAAGCGCAACTATCAGCATCGGCGCGAACAACGTCATACCGGAACTGAACGCTTCTTTGGACTTTTTTATCAGCTGTGCCGATACCGCGCTTTACAGAGCCAAAGATGAAGGCAGAAACAGATTGTGTTTTTGCGAAGATTGAGTAAAAAATTATATATATATAAAAAAAACAAAGCCCGGAGATAAAGAATATCCCCGGGCTGTATTTTATTAATATTTGCGTTTTCTTGCCGCTTCTGACTTTTTTTTGCGTTTTACGCTCGGCTTTTCATAATGCTGCCGTTTTTTGAGTTCCGATAAAACACCGCTCTTTGCGCATGATCGTTTAAATCTGCGCAGTGCGCTGTCGAGTGTTTCGTTTTCTTTTACCCGTACTTCTGCCATAATCCGTTATATTCCCCTCCTCTCGCCCCCGCAGAGAAGACTTGTGCACGCGCAATTATACGGTGCACGCATAATTATTATTTAACATATATATTATACTATAATTAATCAATAAAGTCAAGAGAAATTTTGTTTAAAATTTATTTTCTTTTGTAATATTTTAAAATTGCCGCAGGAATCGTATATCGTTTTCATACAGACTGCGTATATCGCTGATCCCGAATTTTATCATTGCGAGCCGCTCAATACCCATTCCGAACGCGAAACCCGAATAAATTTCCGGGTCAATTCCGCAAAGCGACAGCACTTTTGGGTGAACAAGCCCTGCTCCGAGCATTTCAAGCCAGCCCTCTCCTTTGCACAGCGCGCAGTCTTCGCCGCTGCCGCCGCATACAAAACATTTCAAGTCAACTTCAATAGAAGGTTCGGTAAACGAAAAATGATGCGGACGCAGCCGGATCTCGGTTCCTTCGCCGTATAAACCTTCCATAAATACTTCAAGCGTATGCTTGAGATCCCCCAGTGTTATATTTTTATCCACAACAAGCCCTTCAGCCTGATAAAATGTAGGAGTGTGCGAAGAATCCAGATCATATCTGAACACTCTGCCCGGTGAGATCAGTTTGATCGGGGGGATATTATTTTTTTCCATAGCCCGTATCTGCACATTTGAGGTATGGGTCCGTAAGACTATATCATCATCGGGAACTTCCTGTTCATCCCTTGTTATATAGAATGTATGCCCGAGTTCACGCGCCGGATGGTTTTTCGGCATATTCAGCGCATCAAAATTATAATACGCAAACTCAACTTCGGGTCCCTGCACAAGCGTAAACCCCATACTTATAAATATTTCCTCGATTTCCGACATAATCTGTGAAATTGGATGCCGTTTACCCTGTTGTTTGAATCCTGACGGAAGGGTTATATCGATTTTTTCTTCACGGAACCGTTTCTCCGCGTTCAAAGCCGCTGTTCTTTGCTGTTCTTTTGATATGAGTTCTTCGATCTGAGCTTTAATTTCATTGGCAAACGCGCCGATAACCGGACGCTCCTCCGCCGGTAATCTGCCCAGCTGTTTTAAAATATCCGTCAGTTTACCTTTTTTTCCAAAATATTTGATTCTTATCTGCTCCGGTTCCGTTCCGGCTTCAATTTCCGCCGACGCTTCAATCAGTATCTGCGATAATTCCTGTTTCATAAAATTCCTCCCGAATTTTTTATACCCGCTTTCATACGGCTCAAAGCTCAATATTAGGCACGTCTATCGTCGTTGATTTGGTGTATTCCCGCACTTCGTCAGCCGTCAGCTCGCGCCCCATTTGGCTTGAGAGGAATATCCCTTCCTGCAAAAGCGCGGTTTCAAGCGCTATTTTATCGGTGGGCAGCAGCTCGCAGCGTCCAAGCAGCGCGTTTATCCAGTGAATCTGCGAAGAGTCATACATCGCCATCTCCGGGTGAACCGTGTGGTTTCTGTAGTTAAACGCACCAAGGTCAACCGTTAAGTCAACCTGCATATCTTCTTTAAGCGTGTGGTAACTCAATGGGTCAAACATAAGCCCGCCCAAATTTCCCGCGATCATAGAGCGTCCCGCTCCGCCCATGTGCATAGCCCACGATTCGATCACATCAAGCGAAATATTGTTTTCATATACCGCATACCCCGTGCCGAGTTCCTCAACGTCAAAACCGCTCTCAAGCCGGCGTTTTTCGTCGACCGCCACTTCCTGGTATACTTTGCCCACAACGCGCTCCAAGCCGGGCAGCCCCGTTAAATACAGCAGCTGGGAGATCCTGTAAACGCCCATATCAAACAGCGCGCCGTGGCTCGCCGTATGGCTGTTTACAAACTCTTTGGTCGCGTATCCGTCGACAAACGGTCTGCCTCTGCGCCTGAACCCGCAGGAGCGGATATGGTAAATTTTACCCAGATCCCCCGCGTCAATAAGCCTTTTTGCCGCTTTTGCGGCGTCTTCATAAAGCAGGGCGAGCTGTATGTGCAGCTTTTTGCCGGTTTTGCGCGCCGTCTCATACATACTGAGCGCGTCCGCGTACGAGCCCGCCATCGGTTTTTCGCAGTAAGCGTGTCTGCCGGAGTTGAGCACCGCGCAGCTCACCGGCGCGTGCAGGTTGTTATGCAGGCATATATCAACCGCGTCGATGTTGTCTTCGAGCAGCAGTTTGCCGATATGCGTGAACCTTTTTTTGATATCGTACCTGTCGCCGATATAATTGAGCCGTTCTTCGTTGATATCGCAGATCGCGGTAATTTCACAGTCAGGTATCGCTTTGTAGTTTTTTATATGATCCTCGCCGATTATTCCGTTGCCGATAACGGCCACTTTAATTTTACCCATACCCATAACCTCCGGTTTGGTTGAATTTATATTACCTCATTACGGTTCCAGAAACAATTCGATAATTTCTTCAAGCCTTTGATTTATTCTCGGCTCTAATCTCTCATATGTCGACATAAACTCTCTTGTCGCCGAAACGTCAAAAATACTGAGAACCCCGCTTATCGTCTCAGAATAAGCCAGCGGGAACACGTTGCCCATACTGCCGCGGATTATATCTATAATCTGCGCTGAATAATCGTCGCGCACATATTTTATTTTAAGCGACTGCTCATAATATGCCGGCAGAATTGTTCTCTCTGTTTCGCGGTTAAGCGCTTCAAGCACAACGCAAATCATGTCAAAGTTCGGCGTTGTTGTCGGAATCGCCCCCACTTCAATCGTGTCGTGCGCGCTTGTTATATAGTTCTGCTGCGCCGCGTTGAGTTTAGGGTACGGCAGAATCGCCACTTCGTCTTCCATCATACGCAGGTTTTCAAGCGTTGAAAGCTGCTGGTAACCCACCATCAGGCTTCTTCTGCCCATAAACTGCGGCACCAGCGCGTCCAGCCCGAAACTATGGCTGGCGCCGGAGCTTTGTTCGCGGAACAGCTCGCTTAAATAATCAAACAGCTGCAGCGCTTTGGTGTTGTTAAGCGTGAGCTCGGGGATACCTTCGGAATTTTTTGTGAACACACCCGGATCCGTCGAGGACATGAAAGGTATCGCCGAACCCCATGTACCGACGCAGATAAAGCCGAACTGTGAAGTGGTATTTGAAATAACGCCGCTGCCGTCCATATCAGACAAAAAATCTTTGCTCAGCTGCAAAAATTCGTCGAAAGTCCAGCCGCCGTCTATAATCATTTGATGGAGTGTGTCCGAGCCGTTCTGCCGCTGTTCGTTCAGCATAGACTGGTTTAAAAACAGCGCGTGGCAGTTTCTGAGTATATCGATAAAATAATCCCCCGCGAGAATATACGATTTTTCTCTGCCTATCGCCGTGTCCTCCATAAAATCGTTATACCAGTATTCCTGCCCTAAATCAAACACACTTGCGTGTTTGGTGTTTTGGAACATACCTTGCAGCGAAAGATTGACAAGAGTCCTTAAATCGTTGATGATCAAGTCATACTCGTCCATGCCTGCGGATATAGTGTTATTCAAGACTCTTTGGACAGTATCGTAGTCTTCGTCAATATGCGTATATGCGAACCCGATACCCAGCAGCTCCGAAACGTCTTCATTTCTTTTGTATACCGCGTCATTTACAATTTCGCCGGTAAGCTCGCCTGTGCCTTCGATCATATAGTTTGAGTTTGTGACGGTGCCGTCCATCGCGTTTATGCTTGTTAAAATCCGGATATCAGCCCCGCCGAAATCAAACTGCGCAAGCATGTCTTCTATGGCGGGTTCCAAATCATTCTCCTGCTCACCCTGACTGTCATCATTCAGCGTATCCGTGCCCGTTTCAGGTTCATCAGCGCAGGCAAACAGCGCCAAACCAAATAAAAGCATAAATAATATAATTTTCTTTTTCATAAAAAATCAACCCTTTCTTTTTTCTTGCTTTGCTTTTGCTTTTGAATATAAACTTTTAAACGCCCAGTACAGCCGCGCCGATTATACCCGCGTCGTTTCCCAGGGAAGCGATTTTAATCTGTGTTTTAATTGCGAGGTCCCGCGTGTACTGGTCTTTTGCGACTTTTTCCGCCAGAGGTTTCATCAAATAATCCCCCTCGTTGCACACACCGCCCCCAACGCACAAAACCTCGGGCTGGAATATATTTACAATATTTGTCATGCCGCAGGCCAAATATTCAATATATTCCTCAACCACCGCAAGCCCCGCCGCGTCCCCTTGACGCGCCGCGTTAAACGCTGTTCTGCCGCTGATTTCCCCGTTGTTTTCCTCGACCATTTTGTGCATTATTGTGTCTTTTGATTCCGACAGTTTGTCGCGCGTCATATTGATCAGCCCCGTAGCCGAGCTGTACGCTTCCCAGCAGCCTTTCCTGCCGCAGGTGCACTGCCTTCCGTTGTATTCTATAACGATATGACCAAGCTCCGCCCCCGCGAAATTAAAGCCGGAATATACTTTTTTGTCAATTATAATGCCGCCGCCAAGCCCTGTGCCGAGCGTTATCATAACCGCGTGCTCGCAGCCTTTGGCCGCTCCCGCTATCGCTTCGCCTTTAGCCGCCGCGTTTGCGTCGTTCTCTATATGGACGGTTTTTACATTCAGGTATTTTTTCAGCGTATCGGCTATAGGGAACTTGCGGAACGGCAGGTTGTTCGCATATTCAACGACGCCGCTCGCCCTGTTGGCTGTACCGGGAGTGGCGATGCCCGCGTATGCAATTTCGCTTATATCAATCCCCGCCTGTTTTATTAAATCATTGCACAGCGCGCCCATATCCTTTATAATAAGCTCCGCGTCCCTGTCGGCGTTTGTCGGAACGCTGCCTTTGGCTGTGATTTTATAATTTTCGTCAACGACCCCCGCCGCGATGTTTGTCCCGCCTAAATCTATTCCAAGTGTGTACATATTATTCTCTACCTCTCTTTTTTGTAATGTGAATTTTTACGATTCCTTAAGAAAATTATACACCAAATAGAAAATAAATGCAACAGTTTTTAACAAAAATTTTCAAAATTTACAAATTAACGCCAATATTTTTTTGAAACTGTTGACAAACAAAACAAAATTTGATATACTTTGTATTAGGCAGTTGAGGGTATGGAACGGGGAATTAAAATCAATAAAATATAGTTTTTATTAAAAATCAAGGAGTAGGTTATGGATAATATAATGCCGATGTCTACAACCGTTAGACATACACAATTGATAGATCCGTTTATTATAGATTTGGGTCAGCTAATAAAAGAACAAAAGGTATTATGCTTTAATAAAGAAAACGCCTTAGTACATTACGGTATTAAAAATAAAGGAGATTACTTAGAATTATTAGACGGAAATTCCAGTATTTCTGATGATTTATTGATTTATTTGGATTATGTGCAGCCTGATTTTTTTATGTTTAAAGAGAATAAATTTATAATTGATAAAAAAGGTGTAAGGATAGCAGGTTATCCTGATTTAATTGTAGAAGTGTGGTCAAGGCATAATAGTTTTTATGATAAAGAATTAAAATTTCGGTTATATTCTACAGGCATTACTACAGAGCATTGGTATATTGAGCAAAAATCTAATACAATTAAGTGTTATTTAGGCGCTGAGAAATTAAAAACACAATCTTTGAAAAAAGTGTTAAAAACACAGAATGGATTAGAATTTGATTTAAGGTATTTAGCCTTGTAAACTGTGATGTAACATCACAGTTTTTTGCACCGTAATAAGCCATATAAAACACATATACCCGCGGCAAATAAAGCCGCGGGTAAAAACTGCGCCGTTATATATGCGATTTTTCAACGGCAAAATGCCGCATTTGAAAAACTTAAAAAAAATAAAAAAACTTTCAAAAAACGCTTGACTCGTATGCTGCATTATAGTGTATAATATAAAGTGTAAATACATCGGCGGAACAAGCAAAAGTAAAATATATTATATATTTTTTTCAAAAGCCATTGACAAAAGTAAAAATATATGATATAATAATAGCCGATAGTAAGTTTAATTTACATTTTGTTACGGTAATGGTAAAGGATAGGTGATCAACATGACAGTATTTATGCCGGGGTTTGTTATTCTTGGGATTTTGGTGTTGTTCGGGGTGAAAAATTTATATGACGATTTCAGGTTCGGCGAATATGCCTGCCCGAACTGCGGATATCATTTCAGCAGAACGTTTGTAAACACGCTGTGTTCGGAAATGGCGACTTATATGCACCCAAAGAGCAATTATTTAAAATGTCCGAACTGCAAAGTGCGCGATGAATGCAGTTCTCTGGACAGATGACAGGGTATTAAAGTATTGGAGGATTTTGATTATGAAAAGATTATTGATGCTGGGCGGGCTCGCCGCAGCGATGATTATACTAAGTTTAGCGCTCAATTACGCGGGCGGCGCTGCGGATATACCGCAAACCGGCACGGAAAATATTAAATATATAAAAAATATTTGGGTTGAAACAGATGAAACAGATGAAAAAGATGAACCGGATGAAATTATACCCGGGCTGACAAAAACCCATGACGAAAAACATGACCGTTATAATTTTGCCTATAAAAGAAGCGCGCTTTCCATAAGAAAAGAAATATTCGATGAGTATAACCTTACAAACGAGCATATCCATAAGTTTTTTGAAGCCGCCGAGACCGCTTATGATAAACTGAGCGAGTTTTTCTCGGGGTACAGGGCCATTGACGATTCCGTTCAAGGTATTCCCGGATATTTTTCTTACCACGCCGTACCCGGACAATTTTCGGACCCCGATTTGTATGATGATTACAGTGATAAATTAATTTTTAACGGCTGGGCTGACGTTTGGTTGAATGCGGGTTTTTATGAAGAAAATATGTTTGCCGCTCATTTAAGCGCGATTGAGGCAGGGTTTCCCCGTGCTGCCGCGCGCGGACTCGGGTATATTTTCACCAAACAGCCTTCCGAGGGACCTGAAGAACAGCGCGGTTTATTCGTAAACCACCACCCTCTAATGTGGGATGAAGCGCTTTTTCCCGAAATTGCGGTATTCTATCTTGCTTCCGAAATGAAAATAGCCGATTATCCTTACATTGATACAGCAACACTCCGTGAATACACTTATGAAAGCCCAAATTTTTATTGGAACAAATTTTTCGGGCTGGCTGAAAAGTACGGATACGACACAATAAGCGATACTTTTAAAGCAATGATTATATTTATGGAAAATAACGACATATTTGAAAACACCAAAAGCATAAGCGAGGAGAATGAAATAAAATCTGAGTTGTTCAAACAGATTTTATCGGAGATCACAGGCGATGATATTGATGCGTATTATGCAAATGGCGGATATATAACCATGCGCAATATATATTTTGGAAACAATTATCTCGACACGGCTTACAACGGTTCTATTTCAATGAGTTCCCATGATTTTGCGGATTCCGATATTGAACCGCTTGAACAAATGACAAATCTGACGGGGTTATCTTTGGCTGACAACCAAATAAGCGATATAAGCCCGCTGGCGGAACTGCGCGATTTAACGGTTTTGAATTTATCGGACAATCAAATAAGCGATATAAGCGCGCTGACGGGGCTTGTTAACTTAACATATCTGCTTTTGGAAAGCAACCAAATAAGCAACGTTGATGCACTGGCGGAGCTTACCGATTTAAAGCAGCTGTATCTGGGCAGAAATCAGATAACTGATATAAGCGCGCTGGGAAAATTGACAAATCTTACAACATTGGTTTTGTACGGCAACCAAATAAGCGATGTCAGCGCGCTTAGCGGGCTTACTAATTTAACGGATCTGTTTTTAACCAACAACCCGCTGAGCGCCGGGCAGATAGCGGAGCTTATGGAAGCGCTGCCGGATACGGAGATATACTCCGATTGGAATTGAACGGGTTAAGTTTTGATATATTCTTTGACAAATTTAATAAAATGCGGAAGCGCGGTTTCGGGTTCTTCGATATCCGGATGCCAGCGCTTCTCCCATTCAAAGGTTATATATCCGGTATATCCCGCTTTCTTCAGAATTGACAAACAGCCTTTTATGTCCACTTCGCCCTCGCCGGTCAGGCATAATTTGCTTTTTCCGTTTTCTTTGTATAAATCTTTAAGATGCACATGGGCGCATCTCTCCCCGACCGCGTCAAAAAAGCCTTTGATGGTTTCGCCTTTTTCATGGTTGTTCGCCGCATCCCAAATAACGGCCGCGCCTTTTGAGCTGATTTTATCGAATGCAAGCCGCATTAATTCGCCGCTGCACCAGGCGTCGTGTGTTTCAAACCCCACCTTAACGCCGAGCAAATCAGCAAAATCAGCGCAGTAATTCAAATACGGCGCGGCATAATCTATAATCTGCTCGTTGGTTAACTCTTTGTTTTCGCCAAGAAACGAGCGGACAACCGGAGCGCCGATATCCCGCGCGAGAATTATATCGTTTATAAGAATCTGCTTGTTTTCTTCGAGTTTTTGCGCGTCTGAATCGGCGAACCTGCTGTATGCCGAAATACAGCTTATCTCAAGGTTATGCTTTTTAAACAGTTCCTTAATATATGCGCGGTGGTTCAGCGGCGGATTAGGGAATAAATAGGGGTTATCGGAGTGGGAGCGCAGTTCCACCCCGTCGTAACCGTGTTCGGCGGCAAACCCGGCGATTTGTTCAAGATTCCAATCCGGACACCCAAGATTCGTAAATGAAAATTTCATAATTTTGTTTCTCCTTTTTCGCTTTCACTCTTCTGCCTGACCCATAAGTTTTTTACTCAGTTCGGCCGCTGTGTCGTACCCCATCTTTTTCTGACGGTTGTTCATCGCGGCAACTTCAAGAATAATCGCAAGATTACGCCCCGGTTTGACCGGTATTGTCATGCAGGGCACTTTAATGCCCATTATTTCCATCTGTTCATACTCAAGCCCGAACCGCTCATACTGCATCCCCTGAACCCAGTCCTGCAGTTTTATCACCAAATCAACTTTTTCGGTCATCTTGACCGCGCCCATACCGAAAATACGCCGCACGTCAACTATGCCGATCCCGCGCAGCTCAATATAGTGCCGGGTCAGCTCAGGCGCCGTGCCCACGAGGGTTATCGCCGAAACTTTTTTTATCTCAACCATATCGTCCGCAATCAGCCTGTGCCCGCGTTTGACAAGCTCGACAGCCGTTTCGCTTTTGCCGATACCGCTCTCGCCCAAAATCAGCACGCCTTCACCGTAAATCTCAACAAATACCCCGTGCCTGCCCATTCTGGGCGCGAGCTCAAGGTTAAGTTTTGATATCAGCGCCGCCATAAATGCCGATGTTTGCTCGCCTGTAGCCAAAATCGGCACCTTGTTTTTTTCGGCAGCTCCGATAAAATCATCGAATGTGGAAAGATTGGTGGTATTGACCACGCATAATGGTCCTGCCGCAAAGAATGTTTCAACGCTTTTTGTTCTCTGTTCTTCGCTTAAACTTTTCAGATACCCATGCTCCGCTCTGCCCACAATCTGGTCTCTTTTTTTGTCAAACGCTCCGTAAAACCCCGAACGCGCAAGCCCCGGACGGTTTACATCACGCGTCGATATATATATG
>Ga0099364_10003203_pt1 | contig 25525 bp, 28 predicted proteins | sample TergutTh196P3_FD_73070 | JGI IMG/M metagenome (GOLD analysis project Ga0099364, IMG submission 73070) | Microcerotermes parvus P3 segment gut microbial communities from Pointe-Noire, Republic of the Congo - Th196 P3 | ecosystem: Host-associated > Arthropoda: Insects > Digestive system > Gut ...
GCATAGCCGGAAGAGGCAGTCAAGGGTAGCCCGCCGCAGGCGGCGGCGCTATCGCGCCCTTGACAGCCCGCCCCGGCTATGCTGATAAATAGGCGGCGACGGGGAATATTCACACAGAGCCATGATGCGGGAACGGGGAGCCTGAACCTCTGGCCAAGTTGGCCAGAAGTGGGGATGCGTGTTTTTTGGCATAACAAAAAGGCCGTTACCTAAGTAACGGCCCAGCCTGCGAGTATACTGCCTACTTTAGCATAAAAATCTGAACAAAATCGAGCCATCCGTCCGGGCGCTGATATACGCCTATGCCAATGCTCCCGTAATTATCCCGCAGGATATTCTCTCGGTGGCCTTTGGTGGATTGCATCAATGATTTCATGGCTGCTTCCGGGGTAAGCCTGCCGCGTGAGATGTTTTCCCCGCACCGCTTTCCATTTACGCCCATGTCGTCCAACAGGGATTTATAGCTTGTGCCGTCCGGCCTTGTGTGCGGGTTTCCCCCGGCGTCGTCCACTACTTTGATTTCATCCGCCCGGATCATCGCCGCCTCGTCTAACAGGCTGTCCCGCACCAGCGGCCCGGCCCCGGCCTTTTCCCGCTCCTTGTTCACAAGCTCAAACATTTCATCCGCATAACCTTTGAGTTCGTCGGCGGTCAGGGTTTTCGGCGCGGCGGGGGCGTTTTGCCGGGTATCTGTTTTAACCCCCGAAGTAACGTCAATCCAGTTCCCGCTTTTGCCTTTATACTGAATAACCCTTGTTACGCCGTCTGCTCCGGTGGTAAACGCACAGTCATACATCGTCGTCCCCGCCGGGACAATTCCGGCATTTACCGCCGCTTCCACGGCTTGTTTGCTTCTTGTTTCTAATGCCGCAAAGGGATTGGAAGCCGCGCTTGCCGTCACAGTAAATCCCGCAAGCATAACGCTTGCCATACACATCACCGCTAGGGTGCCTAAAAGACGCTTTTTCATCTGGATCGCCTCCTTTTTGGCTTTGTTATAGGGTTATCCCCTATATATATTGTACCATATATGGCATGGTACATCAAGGATGTCGGCGTGTCAGGAAAGCCGCTCGGCCCCCTGAATCGCAAGGCGATAGGCCGGTTTTCCAGTAATACAGGTTATGAGCGTGATGCGGTTGTCCTCCGTCCTGTCCAGCATAGACCAGTCCCATTCGGATATTTCCGCTATACTGTCAACAACATATTCGCGTGTACCCAGCGCGGTTGTATATGTGATAACCGCGCCCTTTTCCAGCTTATACAAATTGAGGAAATGCCCATCTGTGCCATTGAAATTTATATTATGGGCGCTGATACCTATATTGCCCATCCACGCCGAAGTGCTGCGGAAATGCGCCGCGCCGTGTTCCATGTCCTCCATTTGATCGCCGCTTTCATAAACCCGCACACTCAGGCCAATATCCGGGATTGTAAGGACACCGATGCTGCCGTTGTCCATTGTGACGGGCAAAGTAAAGCCACCGTGAGTAGCCCCATCACGCGGGGCGGGGATTTCCCCTTGCCAAATATCGCCGGGATTAGGTATAGCCTGTGCCGGTCTTACAGGCTGGGCGGCGGGCATTACGATAGCAACGCCATCCTCCGCTGTGTGTACCGTAATATCCGGCGCGGTAAAATCAATCTCGCCAGCCGTTTCCAGTATATATTTTTCATCGGGCTCCGGCGAAAGCATGGATAGGGCCAGCGCACAGGCTACGGCCAATATCAGCGCGATGGCGCACATAGGCCAGTATTTCCGTATAGATCGCCGCAGGGTTTTACCGCTAAACTTCCTTGTAAATATTCTACTGTATTGTTTTATGCGTTTCAATATGATTTTCCTTTCATTAAAATATATTAACTTCTGGACAAGTTGGCCAGAAGTTGTTAAACTGGAACAAGCGCTGGTTAGCAAGCACTAAAATATGCTTACAAACGATAGGGAACCGAACGATTCTGATGTTGGGAATATATGAGTGATAAACTAAAAAGAGGAAAGTAGTAATGGGTATTTTACAGGAAGCCGGTGTGTTTTTTAGTGGTGTTTTCGCTTCCATAATCGCATGGCTGTTCATATCAATCACACTAAAGCCAAAGGTTATAGTTAAAAGCACACGTTTATGGAAAAAGGATGCGGATACCTGTACTGTGCTGTTATCACTATATAACCCCAGCTTTTTTAGCGTTACGAACATCACCGTTGAAGCTAGTGTTACTGTACTCGATCATGAGGGACGCGGTTATGGGACACAGAGGGAATTGGCAACGGTTCCATTTCTAAAGCGGCGGGATGGACGAGGCGTACAGTTTGATTTTAAGCTCAATCCGAATGATACTACCAGATTTAGCAAGCTGTCGAATGTATATGCTATTCTAACTTATTCAAACGCATTGAATGGAGCTGCTTTTATAAAGACGCAAAGGATTGGTTTCCCGCAGGATGATATTGATAGAATAGAACCGGCTAACAATGCACAAAAATGACCGGAAGCTCCGCAAGCTATGACCGTTCCGCTTCCTTTGTCCTCGGCTCGTTGGTCAAGCCTATCAAGTGATCGGCAGTCGATTTTATCGCATGATTTTTCCCTTCATCAAAGTGTTTTAACTTCTGGCCAAGTTGGCCAGAGGTGGACTGGGCCTATCGCTCCGCTTCTCTGTTTTTCGGCCCGTCGGTCAAACCTATCAAGTGATCGACATTCGATTTGACCGCCACGGCCTCGCGCATTTCCTTTTGCGCGGCCCGATATTGTGCATACAAAGCCTTTTTCTCAGCCGTCAGTTTTTGCCATTCGGCTTTGAGCGCGTCCATTTTCGGGAGCCGTTCGCCGTTAAGTAATTCTTTCATCGCTGCCTGTGCCGTCCGGTGGACAGCAATATCGGCCTCATGCTCCGCAAGATAGGCCCGGCTGTATTTTTGTGCCTTGTATTCCTCGAATACGGGGCGGGTACGGGCATAGTCAATAATCGCGGCTTTAATATCGGCGTTTCGTTTCATAGCCGCCTCTATCTTTTGGATTTTCCCGGAAAGCATATGGAACCGGTCAACGGCCCTCTCCGTTTTTGCCGTTAAATCCGCATAGTCAAGCAGATTGTTTTCCTGTAAATACTGGAGCGCCGCCGCCATTTGCTTTAGGTTATACACCTTCGCCCAGCGCTCATATGCCGGGCCTTTGCCGTTTTTCAGCTTTTCCTGTATGTCAATAATTAGGTTGACTGTACGCGGGGTTCCCTGTGGGGCGGTATGGCTTCGCCCTGCCGGGAGGACAGCGCGGCCCTCAATGATCGCCAGAATATCCTCCTGCCCGTAGCCCTCGCCCAGCGTGGACGAGCGGAGCCGGGTATACCTGTCCTGCCCGTGTTCCGGGGCGCGGAAGCTGATAACGCCGCCGCGCCCGCGCTTGACCTCATAACCCGCCGCTTTCATGCCGGAGAGGAAAGCGGAAAAGTCCTTCGGCTGCTCCGATAAAACCGTGTCGATGCTTGATTTTAACCGCTCTTGAAATGTTAAAGGCTTATTATCGCCAAGCCATTGCCCGTAATGCTTGTGTTTCCCCTTGCTTTTGAGCTTTGGGGTTTCGATAACGGATAGGTTGTTTTCTAAGCATATGCGGTCGGACAGCCGCCGCAAGGCCCGCGCCGAGCCGAGAAAATCCCGGAATTTGCGGGTGCAATCTAAACTGGTAGAGTTATAATAGATATGAACATGAGGATGCGGGCGGTCTGTATGGGATGTTACATAAAAGGCGTATTTCCCTTTTGTCCAGCGCATCCCCAAATCATAACCGATTTTCAGCGCGGTTTCTGGGTCGGTTTCGCCGGGGGCGAATGATTGGCGAATCTGATAGTGCAGCACATCCTGATCGCGCTTTTGCTCCCGGCCCGTAATGGCTTTATATTTCGCTTTGGCAAGCGCAAATTCCGCGTCGGCGGTCAGGGGGTCGCACATATATGACATAACCAGCTCGCCGTCCCTCGTCTTATCCGGGTTTTGTCCGTAATCAAAACTGTCTTTCATGGATTGCGTAGCGGTTTTGCCTATACTGATATGGCGCTTTATCAGGCGTGTCGTCGCCATGCGCGGCCCTCCTTTCCGGTGTGGCCACTTATGAAGCATAGAGTGTCCAAAATGATAAAAGCGCAAACATTCCGTTTGCGCCTCAATAGTTAAAATGTGGCCGTTTTTACTTGACAAAATAAATCAGAGGATGTATAATGAAAGCACAAGGCAAGGCTTCTAACGGCTACGCCGAAAAGTAATCGAAAAAAGTAATCGCTACCTTTAGGCGGGTTGGGCGATTACTTTTTTATGTTTCTTATCGCTAAAATAGCGACGACTGCGACAAGCGTAATTGCTGCTATGCACACAATCTCCATAATTCCACCTCCCTCCTACGGTCTGTAGTGGGGGCGGCGTAACCGTCCAGTTTTCACTGTTTTCAGCCTTGCCTGTGCCGCCGGATCGCTCCGGCTTTTTCATTTTACACGGTTTTTCATTAAAATGCAATGGTTTTTGACAGGCAGGAGCGCATATATTCGGCGCGGCCACTTCTGGCCAAGTTGGCCAGAAGTCCCGGCCCGGTTACAGCTTCACGATTTCAGCCAGCTTTTTCAAGAGGTCGGATAACGGCCCCCAAAGCGCGGCGTAATCGTTTTGCAGGGATTTAATCTCACCGGGATATATACCGCCGTAGGTATTCACGTTCCGGGCAACCTGATTAAGATTATTTGAGCATCGCCGCTGTAAGGAAACAAGCTCCCGGACAGGCGAAAGGTCAACATTCAGCACATAACCCGTCATTGCCATTTTACGTACATATGCGTTCATGTTCGTAATCCCGGCCTCCTCCATGCGCTGCCGGATTATATCATGCTCCTCCTCGCTAACCCGGATATACAGGGCAATCCCGCGTTTGCGCTTGTCGCTCACCTCTCGCCCCTGTCTTGCGCTTCTTTACGCGCAAAGGGCTGTAGCTGATAGGGCGTTTGGCCGTCCGTGGGCCTGATAAAATCAATGCGCCCGGCAGAATAGATGGCGTTTTTGGTAAGCTGCCGCTGCCACGCGCCTTGACTCGGCGCCCATTTGAAGCCGTTATGTTTTAACGCGCTACGCTGATCATCCGTGGGCTTATTGTCAAAGAACAGTTGCAAGCGGTTTTCACTTTCATTGGCCTCGGCCCGACCCCCGTCAAATTCCCATCCGGCGTATTCGGAGCGGTTTTTCAAATCCTCTATACGCTGCTTTACGCGCCGGATTTCCGCGCTGTTGTTGGATAATTGGTAGGACGGAAAAGGCGGGGAACCCTCGCGCCAATGCCGCGACATAGACGCTTTCAGCTTGTTTATCGTGTCCTCCGATAAATCCGGGCAGCCGTCAAGGGTATTGTGTTTGCGGTAGTAGGCGTTTACCGCTTTCATGGTTTCCTGTGACTGCACAAGGCCATCCAGCTTGGCCTCCAGTTTTTCAACCGCGAGGTCATCATCCGCGCTGATCCCGCCCATGCCCGTACCGCGTATCTTATCCAAAAGACCGGCGATCTCGCTGTATTCGCCCATGTTGCGGTCGCGGGCGGCGTTCTGTTTATGCTTTTTGTTCACGGGGAAATTGCTCCCCCCGGCAATCATGACGGACGGCACACGGGCGTCGATGGCGTAACGGTCGTTAAGGTTTTGCGCCAGCTTGCGGGCGTATCTGTCAACCAAGCTATCAATTTTGTCATGATACATGGGGTCGACGCGCCGTTTCTGCGCTTCTGCCATTTCGCGGGCTTCCTCCACCATCGCCCGGTAATCAGACGTAGCGGAGCCGGGTGTATATCCCCGGAAACTGTTGGCCTCCTTTGCCCGACGCGCCGCCTGTTCGTCAATATTGTAATAATCCATTGTTTAGCGTTCCTCCTTATCTGTTTTGGGCGCGGAGCGTCCGGGGGCTTGCCTGTTGGCGTTATCCCGCGCCGCCTGTTCCGCGTTTTCCTTTAGCTGCTCGGCAATCGGCTTTTTCGCGGCGCGGGTTTGCGCGTCCCTTGCCTGATCGTACCGCCCCGCCATCTGTTCCGGCGTGATATACGGTTTTATGATGAATTTTTCCCATTCCGGCATCCACTGGGTAAAGCGCAAATTAACGGGTACGCCGCGCTTTTCCTCCCACGCGCCAACAATCTGCGCCTGTTCGCGCATCCGCGCTTTTATGTCGGGATTGCTTGGCGCGGCCTTTAGCTCGTAATCGTCAATCTGTTTTTCCGTCAGGGGCGCGTCGTATACGAGATAGCCCCACGCCTGATAATGGCCGAGTTCAACGCCCTCCTGCCTTTCAAAATTGACGATGCGTACAGGGCCGTTATCGGTTTTCGGGAAAGTGCCGACGTCAACGGGTCGTTGCATGGAATAATATTTATACGCATCCCGCTCAGAAATGCCGTAATCCTTTGTATATTCAGCTATGCGAAGCTCATAATCCCTTGTCGCCGTGTCCAAATTTGAGGTATAATGCCCCCATTCATAATCCCGCTTGCCGTTTTCGCCCTCGGTAAACATCCATGTTACAAAAGGCTGTACGGCTTTCGGGTTCTCGGCAAGTGCAATCCCCCGGTTGTTTTCAAAGACGATGGAACGCTGTATTACATATCCTCGCACAACGTCAGGTTGCTTTTTATCACTCATTTTTAGCTGTCCCCTTTATATAAAATGTTGAAAATCATCCCGCGAAAACCGGGCGGGTAATGTTACGGTATCACCCGCCTGATTTTCACGTAAAAATAGCCTTTTATCATGCGGTTTTTAGGGCCTCAAATTTCAACATCCGCCCCGCTTTTTCCGCATAAATTCCCGTTGCTGTCTGCGCTGCGCTTTTTTCGCACAGATAGCCGAGCAATACCTCTGTATGCCTTTTGGTACAAAGGCCGCTCCGCAGACAGCGCAAGACCGCATATCCACGGCCCCGCCCGTCAGCGCGGCCTCCAGCGACGGGTCGAGCGGCAAGACGGCGCTTTCAAAGTATCTGCAATACGCGCCCGTCCACCATAGGCCGAGCATATAACAGTCGGTTTCAAGCGGCAAACAGCTGTATTCGCGGGAATAATTCGCACATAGCTTTGTTACCAGCTTGTGGATTGCCGCCCGTTCCTCGCGGGCCAGTTCTCGGGGTATAGCCCTCATTGGTCATCATCCCCGTCCGGCGGGGTATCATCGCCGCCCCAATCCCCGGCGCTAATATCCGCATCGTCCTGTCCGTCCATATCGTAAGTGTCAAGCCCGTCTATGCCGTAATCCTCTTCGGCAAATTCCCCGGTATTGCCGCCGCCCTGCTGTTTCGGGCGATATATCTTGAAATACCAACCGGCCCCGCCGCCGACAATTACAACCAGCGCTACAAGAAGCATCGAACCCATGCCACCGCTCTTTTCCGGCGCGGGCGGTTCAGGCTCCGGCTCCGGGATAACCGGGGGCGCTTCTATGACCGGGGGAACCGGGCGTTCCGGCATTTGCGCGAGGGATAACAGATCGGCCTCGGTCACGGCGTTAAGAAAGTACACATTTTCCGTCCCGCGCTGGCGGTCGATGACAAGGTAAAACACGTTTTCGTCCGGGGTCGTGATAGTGAAAAACTCCTTGCCGTCATCGCCCTCGGCGTTGTCAAGCGTTGTGCCTGTGCCGGACGGCGTAAACGGGCGCGGGATGCCGGACGGCTCCGGTGGCGTGGTATTGACAGGGATGGAGTATTCCCCGTCATTATCGGCGGCAACATTTTCCGTCACGGTTATTGAGCTTTCGTTCGCGTCCTCCGTTTGCGGCGTAATGTCAATAATCGCCGTATGCTCCGGCGTTTCGCGCTGTGGTTCTATATGCACGTCAAAGACAGGGGCGTCGGCGGCGGGGCTGTATCCGTCGTCTTGTGTAAACGCCGCCGCGCTGACAGCCGGAAGTATGAAAAAAGCGGTTAATACAGCCGCTATAAAGCGTATTTTCATTTTGTCCCCCTTATCGCTTTCGCGGCGAATATATAGATTATAGAAAGTGCGGAGAGTATCGCCGCGATAATATATATCTTCCTCATTCTTCAATTTCCCCCTTTTCCTCGTTTTGGATAGCCGCAGACTTCTGGCCAAGTTGACCAGAAGTGGTGACAGGGAGCGCCCCGCCGCTTTTGACAGCCTGTAACATAGTAGCAAGCTCGTCAAGCGGGATGCTCATGCCGCGCACGATGTCCACGATCTCGGTGTTTTCAGTTTCTTTCTTTTTTTGTTCAAGCTCCTTTAATTTCGCCCCAAACTCGGATATTTTGGCTTTGACCTTTTCAATCTCGGCCTCGACCTTTGCGGCCTTTGTAATTGGCATAGTATAAAATCCTCCAAATCATTAGAATGGTATTACCACAAAATACAACGGGTTCATTAACTCGCCGTCCTTTAGCACCTCTATATCCAAGTGCGGCCCGGTGCTGGCCCCGGTGCTGCCTACAAGGGCTATTGCATCCCCGGCCCGTACCATCTGCCCGGTGCTTACAAGCAAAGCCGAGCAATGGGAATATCGCGCCATAACGCCGTCCCCATAATCAACAACGATTGTCAGACCGTACAGGGAATGGGTTGCGGCCTCCACCACCACGCCATTTCCCCCGGCCAGTATCTCTGTGCCGGTGGGCAGGGCAATGTCAACGCCCCGGTGAAAATCTTTCGCCCCGGTAATGGGATGGATGCGCCAGCCAAAATGACTTGTCACATAGGGCAGCCAGTTAAACGCGAACGGTGAGCCGACATACTGCCTGTTGCCTTTTGTGATGCTGTAAACATCGAACCTGTCCTGCTCGTCCTGTGTCGTGAGCATGGGGCCGATTACATCGGAAAAGGGTTGGGCGGTCAAGGTCACTTCCAAAATGTAATAATCGTAGTAGATTATTTCGGTGTGCGTTTCCCCGTCCTCGTCCGTCCATGTTTCAACATAGCTGCGAACCTCGACAATCTCGGTAAACGTCAATTCATATTGCTGATTGAAAATATCCCGTAAAACGGGTTCAATCTCAGCAAAGGTAAAATCGTCGTACATTGCCGTAAGGAATGACAGCAGGGCATGGGGGGCGTGGCCGATGGGGTCGATGAAATACCTGTACTCGTCATAGCCGGGGTATGAGCTTTCGGCGTTTTGCGCCTCCATGAGCAAATCAATTTCCCATTCTGAATAGGCGATGCTGGCCCCGTTAATATCCCCGTCCTCGGCAAGATATGAAGTGCCGCCAATCCCGCCTAATATGCCGTTGCCGATGGTGAGCATCCCGCCGACACAGGATTGTATCACCAAGACCAGAAGCAGACAGGCCAGCGCAATCAGCGCGGCTTTAGGGTTTGCCGCTACAATGCGTACAACCGCGCCGCCAACCTTTTTCGCCGCGCCAGCCGTTTTTTTCGCCGCTGCCCGTGTCTGCGCGTAGAACCGCTGCCGGTTGCGTTTTTTCTGCGCCTGCTTATATACCGCTTTATTTTTTAGCGATGGGTTTTCCTGTGCCGCTGTGCGGAAATTGTAATCCGCTTTCGCTTTAATATCCCGCTTTTCCCATTTCTTGACTTGCCGGGTGGGGCGTGTGCGTATACGGCGCTTAACGAAACGCGACGCGCCATGCAGGGCGGCCTCCCCGGCAAGCTCCGTCCTGTGGGCGGCTTTGATGCCGACATTTTCATGCTCGGCCTGATAGATTTTCCCGTGTACAACCATCCAAGCGTTATTTTTCATGCCACGGCCAACATTTTTTACAATCCCCGGTTTTGCCGGCGGCTTTTGCGCCGCCAGCTTGTCGCGGGCCGCCTCCAGCTTATCCCCGGTCTTTTCCATGCGGAGCTTGGATTTATCCAGCTTTTTGCCTTCCCGCAACAGCTTTTTATCCGCTTTGGGAGCCGCCCCGGCATTAGTCGGCGCGGCGGCGCTGTCGCCGGACAGTGGGGTATTGTCATGCCGGAGCCGTTCAGAGGGCTTCGCCTGTTCCGTTTCCCGCCGAAATTTACCGCCATCTTTTGACTTCTGGCCAAGTTGGCCAGAAGTTGTAGAATCGCTGTCTTGCCTATCCCCCGGCGTTTCCGCGCCCTCAAAACGCAAGCGCCGCCCCGGAGTATCAGGGCTGGCGCTCGTGTCCTCGGATATTGGCGAAGCATCCGGCAAAGGGCTTTCGTCCGGCGTATCCTCAAATCGCAAGCGGTTTTTCGGCGCGGGATGGGGCGGGGCCGCAGAAGTGGCCGGGGCGTCGCCGGGGTTGAATTTCCCCGGCGCATCCTCAAAACTCAGGCCCCTGCGCTTATTCATCAGCCGCCGCCCTTACGTCCTCCGGGCGCGTCGAGAGCAGATTATAGATCTCCCCACGGGGGAAGCGGTCTACGAATGGGATTGTTGTATTCCCAAAAAAGAGCAGCCCCTCACCGGAATTACTGTGCGTGATATATGAAAGCTGATGCTCGGATATGCCAAGCTGTTTTGCGAGGATTGCCCGGTCGCCCTGCGCCTGTGACAATAGCACCATGAAGTCGGTGTTTTCCAGAATATTTGTGACTTCAATGCTTGCCATGAGGTCTTTGATATTTTGTGTCAAAGCCGAGGGAACACAGCCTTTTTTGCGGAGCATTTTCCAGATGGTCATGCAGTAACCGGCGGTCAATTCGTCCTTTAACAAAACGTGGAACTCGTCAAAATAGCACCACGTAGCAATCCCCCCGGCATGGTTTTTGGATACCCGCGCCCATACCAAATCCTGCATAATCAGCATGGCGATGGTGCGAAGCCCCGCCCCAAGCTGCTTTAGGTCAAGGCAGACTAAACGGCTGTCAAGGTCAACATTCGTAACATTGTTAAACACGTTGAGCGAACCGGAAACATATATCTCCAAGCTGGTAGCCAGCCTTTTGGCCTCCGGCTCCGGCTGTTCCAGCAACAAATCATACAGGCTTTGCAGGGTCGGCATTTTCGCCGTAACCGGATTGTTGAGGTAATCCCGGTAGACCAGCCGCACACAGCGGTCAATGACTGTGCGCTCCACCGGCTGTAACCCATCCTTGCCGCCGACAATAAGCTCCATGAGCGATAAAATAAAGTCGGCTTTGAGCGCCATCGGGTTTTCATCGTCCGGGGAAATATCGGTTATGATGTCCATCGGGTTGATGTGATTGAGGCTGTTAGGCGCGATTTCCACCACCTGTCCGCCCAAGCGCCGGATGAGCGGCGTGTATTCTCCCATCGGGTCAACCACGATAATTTTATCCGGCGTGGCCAGAAAAACATTGATTAACTCGCGCTTTGCCGCGAATGATTTACCGCTCCCGGTCGATCCGAGATACAGGCCGTTGGCTGATTTTAGCTTTTTTCTGTCGGCCATAATGACATTGTGACTAAGCGCGTTCATGCCGTAATACAGCGCTTGCCCGCCCATGCGAAGCTCCCTTGTCATAAAGGGGATAAAGATTGCGGTGCTGCTTGTCGTCATGCCGCGCTGTATCTCGATGCCGTTGTAGCCGAGGGGCAAGCTGCTCATAAAGCCCTGCTCCTGTAAAAAATCCAAGCGGCGCAAAGAGCAGTTATATTTCTGCGCGATGCCCGACACGGTAAAAATATCGTTTTCAAGCCGCTGCCTTGACGGGGCCATATTCAGCACAAGGAACGTGAGCAAAAACATTCTTTCATTCCTGCTTTGCAGATCGGCCAACAGAGCCGCCGCGTCCTTGCTGTAGGTTATCAGGTCGGGTGGGAGGATGTCGATGTCATAACCGCTCCGGGCCGCCCGCTTCTGCTCGTCCATCTTCATTTTGTCTATATCGCTCATTTTGCTTTTGATGGCCTTAATCGCTTTTGTCTGGTCAACCGTCTGGATGTGCATGGTGACGGTCATTTCCGCGTCAAGCTCCAATAGCTCAAATAACAGCTTGTCGGATAATTCCGAAGCCATGATCTGTAAGTATGAAGCCGCGCCGTATGCCGCGCCTACGCGGAACATACGGGTCTGCCGGAAGTCAAAGGACGGCGGCGCGATAAAATCCTTTGTCTGCATCCCGGTTTTGGGTATCATATCCCAAGAAAAGTTAAACCGCTCCCTGCCGCCCGGATGTAACTGGCCGTGAAGAATTTCCAGCCTGTCGCGCCCGTTAAGGCCACGGGCCGCAACTCCCAGCTTCTTGAAATTCCCCATAATATCTGCCTCAACGCGCTCCAGCCGGGGCCGGGCCGAGGCGATGCTTTCGGCGGGAAGTCCAAACGTGATATATTTAGAGCGCGTAATCCCGTTATTGCTTTTGGCGATCTGGCCTTTGAGCATATCGGTAAACTCGCCCCGGACGCTGTTAAATTCATCGCTTTGCGGCGATATGTTCACACGGTAACGGCTCTGGCGGGAACGCCGGTTGATAAAGGACATTTGAAACGGGCATCCGCAGTCAAAATAATTGAGGAACCCGCAATAGCCGTCAAAGATAGCGGATTGATCGTCGGAAGAAGCCACGGAATAGTTGATGTCCTCGTATTCAATGGTTTTGGTATAGAAGCCGTCCCGCACCTTGCAGATACCGTCCCGGAGCATTTCACGGTAGGGTATGGTCTGTTGGGCGGTTTGGGGTACGGGCCTTTTTCGCCCCCGGCTCCGGGGCGGTTGTTTTTGCTTTCTTGGCTGTGTCAAGCGAATCGTCCTCCTCATTCATAAGAGTTGCGTAAAAATTTTCGGTCTTGTATGGTCTTATCCCCGGCCAGAGGAAGCGGGAGCGGATGATGTTTCGCACCACTTTCTCGGCGGGCAGCCCGTCGCGCTCGTACATGGCAAGCAGGAACGCCGGGAGCATGATGGTGATCATTAAAAGCATGGCCCCGGTGTTGCTTATAGCGGAGCGGGTAAGCAAGTAGGCCGGGATTCCCACAAGGGCCGCGCTGCCGAAGCAGATTAGCTGCCTTTTTGTGAGTGAAAATGCGATTTTACTTTTGATTTTTGATAAATCGGTGGGGACATTGACGTAGGGCATGGGATAACCTCCTCTCTCACTTCTACGGCCCCGCCCCATTCTGCGGAATGGGGCGGCCAGAAGTCGTTTATCGTGCTTTGCACCTCATTCCCCCAAACATCCCATCCGGGCGTAGCTTGCCGGGCGAAAAGCTCCACGCGGGGCAGGTCGCCCATAAGCCGCACGATTTTGTCCCGCGCCTCGTCCGGCTTTTTGCTGTGCTGTTCAATGGGGGATATGATAAATTGATGTACGCCGTTATCCTTGCGTTTGGGTTTTCCCCGCGTGGCTAACAGGCAGATCTCCGAGTTGCTCCGTGTCCAGTAGCCCAAGCCGTAAAACCACGTTTTTGCGACGCGGTTTTGCTTGAGCCATACAAAGGCCACAGTTTTGAATTTGAAGCCCCACGCCTCAATCACGCGCAGGGCCTCCGGGAGCATGGGGAATGTAGCCCATAAAAATAACGCGCTGTCCGGCGCGGCAAGCTCTGCCACCGGGAGCGCGCAAATATCGTCTATGTGCATGGTCGGGTAATGGTTCTCAGCCACGCCCTGCCCGCCCTTGTTTGAATACCGCCACGGCGGGTCGGCGTAGATTATGTTATATTGGATGAAAAATCAGCCTCCTCCACCTCTGGCCAAGTTGGCCAGAAGTTCCTTATCGTGTATCGTGCGCCGGGGCGTTATTATTCCGGGCCGGGGCATTGTGCCGCCTCTGTGCCTGTTCAAGCCCCTTTTGCCGTGACCGCCAGTAATCGGGGCTATGCTCCCGCAGGGATTTATTGATGCTTTCCTCAAAATCCGCCCTGTCTTTTGCCTTGCCGGGAACAACCCATAGCTTTTTGTCGAGCAGCTCCCGGAGCGCAACGTCCTTCGCGCCATTTTCGCCAAAGCATACGAAGTCATTGAATTTAACGCCGCGTTTCATTGCGGCGGGGGAAAAAGCGGCGGTCATGTCCCTTGTAACCATAACCCCGCCCTGTTCGGCGGCAGATACCATGAACACGCCGGGACAGAGCTTGTCGCAAGCCTGCACCTCGCCCCACGGCGATCTGCGTAAATGTGTGAAAGGGCGGGCGGGGCCTTTGCTTTCCTCCGTCGCGGGCGGGTTGTCTTTTTTTGCCGGGGGCGTTTGTCTGTTATTCGCCTTATCTCTGTGTTCCCGGTCAATCCTCTTGGTTTCCCACTCCATGATTTTGCTTTCCATATCATCCGGTTTAACATGATCCGCGTATCGTGATATTTTTCCATCCGCGAGATTGGGGACGATATACACATCAGCGCCGCCTACTTCCCTTAAAGCAGAAACGATGTAGGTATCCCTGCCGTCAAAGTATTCTTTTCCGATATACGGGTCGTTTGTGGGATTTTCCTTTATCCGCTCAAGCTCGGTTTTCCACTTGACCTTTAGGGGCAATACATCGGCCATTTCCGCGTAAAACTCGTCGGTCAGCCTGAGCGGAAGAACAACGCCCAAAACCTCGCCGCTACTTTTGATGATCATGTTATGGTTATAGGTATCATAACTGGCGTTATCGTCAACAAACAGGCGGTTATCGCCGCCCCGGAAAATGTCAACATAGCTTTTGTTATAGCCAAAATACTGCTTTTCGTCCGAGAATAAACTGATAAACCGTTTATCGCTTAATTCAAATTCAAGCGGCTCCCCGGACAGTTCAAACTTCCCCTTATCACCACTGACATGCAACAATAACGAGGGGCTTTCCACGGGGGAGAGCTTTTCCGTCCGGCGGCGTTTATTCACCTGTTCAAGCAAACCGTCAAATTCCGCTTGGCCGGTTTTCATAATAAAATAGCCGTTGCTGATATATATAGAGCCGTTATCATGGGTTGCGTAGGCAATGTAATCCGCTTTTGAAAATGCGCGGATAACGGCTTTGCTGATTGGTATAACCGCTTGTGAAGAATCGGACAAGTCGGGTTTTTGATTCATTTTTTCCCCTTTCCGGCTTCGGGACAAGTTGTCCCGAAGCCCATTTGTTTATCGTGCGTCATATGCGGGGGCGGCGGTTTGGCGGGCCGGTGCATTGTGCCGCCGCTGCGCCTGTTCAAGCCCCTTTTGCCGAGAGCGCCAATAATCGGGATTATGCCGCCGCAGGATGTTATTCATGTTTTCCTCAAACGCGGCCTTGTCCCTAACGCGACCGGGGATCGCCCACAGCTTTTTATCCAGAAGCTCCCGCTGCACGACAAGCTCATGCGTGTTTTGCTCAAAGCAGATATACCCGCCCAGCTTAAAGCCGCTTTTTTGCGCGGCGGGGGATAGGATTGCGGCGATATGCTCCGAAACCATCGTGCCGCCGTGTCCCTCGATGCTTACCATGAACACGCCGGGGTAAAGGGTATCGCAAGCCTCAACCATCCCCCACGGTGAGTTTTTAGGTGTGCTGAACATTCAAAACCTCCTGACACTTCTGGCCAACTTGGCCAGAAGTCCCAATATTATCATCCTGTGCCTTTCTAATGCGCTCCGCCGCCAGCGCGTAGATATGGGGAGCGTTCTCGAAACAGACGAAACGGCGGCCCGTGTTCACACACGCAACCGCCGTTGTGCCGCTCCCGGCGCATATATCCGCGACAAGCTCCACTTCGCCCGTGTACGTCTTTATCAGATATTCGCAAAGCTCCACCGGCTTTTGCGTGGGATGTACGCCGCCTGTCACCGTTGCGAATTGTATCACATTGCCGGGGAAACGCCGCCCATCGTTTGACGACGCGCCGGAGCGGGTAAACTTGCCGTAATTGGGGCTTAACCCGCTTGTCGTATATGTCCGTAAATACGGCTCCCGGTATTCAAACTGCGGGTTATATACCGGGAGCTTTTGATAGAATACCAAGATGTTTTCAGACTTTTTGAGCGGCATCCTCCGGGCGTTGAGAAACCCCGTCCCCCTGTCCTTATACCATACCCATTCATAGCGGAGCATTTTCAGGTTGGACGCGCCGAGTATTTTGTCATACGGGCATTGCGCGAACAGCACGATTGCGCCATTCGGCTTTACGGCCCACTTGACGGCCTCCCAAAACTCCGGCAGGGGGAGCGGCGTGTCCCAATAGTTGCGGGTCGTGCCGTAGGGCGGGTCGGTGAGAAGCATATCCACCGAGCCGGGCGCTAGGGAGCGAAGCCCCGCGATGCCGTCCATGAGATAAATACCGTTATCGGTCATCGTGAGCGGGCGCTGTCTTTTCCCTTTCCGGCGCTGTCCGGGCGGCGTTGTCCCTTGCCGCCTCCGCTCCCGCCTTTGCAAGCTGATCCGCGATGTGCGGCTGCTTGAGTTCGACACCCAGCGCGGCGGCTACGCGGGCCTGTAGCTGCTGAACCTTGTCAACATACGCATCGCGCACAACTGTGTTGATAAGGTTCTTGAAGTCGTCGCCCGTCACCCGCGCCGTGTCCCGAAAGCCGGAGCGGGTTGATGCGTCCTTTGTGCTGGGGTTGCTTACAAACAGCCCGGTATCCCCGTTGAAAATCCTAAAATCCGGGATGGTCACATTACCGCCTAACGCGCCGATTGTCACGCTGGCAAAGCCGATTAGCTTGCCCCTCGGCTCAATGGGGCGTACATCGACCGCGATGGTCGTTTCCCCGACAAAAATTCCCGTTTCTGCGGGGGCCTGTGCTTCAACCGCCGTTTCCGGCGCTGTTTTTACTGCTGCGTTTGTTCTAGGCATAATATAATCCTCTTTCTTGTTTTCGGCTATATCAGCCGTTTGTATCACTTCTGGCCGGGCCATCCCGCAGGGATGGGCTTGGTGGCACAGAAGTCAATTAACCACCGCCGCGCCGTCATGTATCAGTGAAATAAAATCATCCGCTAAATCACGGCTGAATTGCTTATCAGCTTGACTATAAATGTACTCCAGCGCGGCGTTTACGGGCCATGCGGGCTTGTATACCCGCCTGTGAATCAGGGCAATGTACACATCGCATATTGATATAATGGCGATATATGGGGGAAGCGCAGACGCTTTTATCCCCCAATACCCGGCCCCGTTTTCCCACTCGTGATGCCATCGGCAGGTGTTTTTAACCATTTCCCCAAGCTCCCCGCGCAAGCTGCCCATCATTTCCGCGCCCAGCGTTGTATGGGTTTTGATAACCTCAAATTCCTGCCTATCGAGCGGCCCCGGTTTTTGGAGCAGTTCGACCGGGAGCTTCATTTTTCCAACGTCGTGCAGAAGCGCGGCTATGCGGATTTGCTTTGCCACAGCGGGGGGAAAGCCGCGCCGGATTGCCAGCAGCTCCGCAAGCCGCGCAACCGCCCTGTACTCGTTAAAGCCGTTATCCATATGCACCCCCATTTCAAGAAGCACCGAATACGCCCTTCGCGACAGATCCCGTTTTGAACAAGGTGAACGCCAATAATACCGTAAATGCGATATTTCTCCACACCATGCCGATGGGGTCGCCGCCTGTGGCAATCCCCTGCACCAGCACTGCGTAGATTGCCACACAGACCATAATCAAAAACCCCTGAAAGCCGATGGCACACAGGGATTTGAAGTAGCTTTGGCCCATGCTGCCGAATTGCTGGTTACTAAGCGTTGCAAAGGGGATCGGCGCTAAACTGGTGAGCAGGAATATCTCGATCATCCTGCCGTATACGATGATGAAGATTACAATGTCCAGCACGATGACGATTACTTGTATCAGGAATGACTGCAACCACAGGCCGAGCAGGGGGCCGGTATCCATTGCCATTAGCTGGGCCTCGAATGTCGCCATCATGCCGGGGTCTACCGCCGTACTGCCGCTGATTAGGCCCCCGGCGCTGTTTACCACGCTTTGGGCCACGTCAAACACGGCCATAACCGCGTTAAATGTATTTGATAATATGACGATTGCGATCATGGTTTTGAATATCCACTTGAAAAATATCCAGCTGTCTATGTCGTGGAGATTGTTTTTCTCGACAATGATGCTGATTAGCTCATAGGTTGCGACAAAGGTTAGGATCAGCCCGGCGATGGGCAGCACAACCGTTTCGGAGAGAGTTTGAATCAGTGAAAACACCCCCGGATGAAAACTGGCCGGGGATGTTCCCACGGTTGCCGCGATCTCTCCGACCTGATCGTTTACGTTATCGAACAGCCCGCCGAGGTTGCCCATGATGCCGCCGACAAGCAGTTCTTTTATAAATTCCGTTATCCAGTCGGTGAGAAACCCCATAAATCCCTCCGGCTAAAACAGCGTTGACAGCAGGGGGATGAGCGTAGTGCCAAGCAAAATCAAGCCCCCTCCGCTCATGAGCTGCTTGATCCCTTGACTTTTTGCGGCTGGATTATCGGCGCCGTAGCCTTCCAAAAGGTTGACGATGCCCCAAACGCCAAGCCCGGCCCCAAGCGCCACGACGAGGGTCTGCAAGGTAGTGACCGCTGATGCGAAAAATTCCATGTAACGTGTACCTCCAAAAATTTATTGTTGATTTGTCTGTTCTGCCAATAGAAAAGGCAGACGGTTTGTGCTAAACTTAAAGCCGCCGTAGGCGGCTTTAAGCGGATACCGCTTGAAAAATGGCATGAAAAAGCCGCCTGTTATGGCGGCGGCACTTCTGGCCAAGTTGGCCAGAGGTTGGGTTTATTCGTCCGGGTCGTCCAGATCGTCATAATTGAAGATGTCCTCGCTGTCCCCGGCAGTTCCATCGGCGTTATCCCCGCCTATGTCCTCGCCGTCCGTCCCGTCAACCTCATAAACCGCGTACATATCGTTTGGCTTTGGTTTCATACGGCGGGTTACGAGCTTGCCCGCGTCAAAAGCGTTTTTCTTATCGGCCTCCTCCGTGTGCTTATAATTCGGATGCTTTTTTAGGTCATACTTGGGCGAAAAGAAAGGCCGCAGTCCCCGAAGCTGTAATATGCACTTGTCCCCCGGCATTGTCGTAAGCTCGTCGAGGGTCATAAGCTCACGGCCCAAGCCCTGTAAATTCTGGCCGTAGCTTTCTTGCTGGCCATGTGTTTTGCTGGATGTGTAGGTATTGATACTGGCCTTGCCCAGCACCTCGGATAGCTCTTTGACGGTAGAATGTTCGCGCCCGCCGAGGAAGATAACGCTGTCCATATTGCCCATGATTGTTTCACAATGCTTTTCGTAGAGCGCTTTTAGCTGGCTCTGCGCCTGTAGGAACAGGCACAGGGAAACCTCGCGGGAGCGGATGACGGCAATCAGCTTTTCGAGGTTTGGAACCTGCCCGGTGTTGGCGGCCTCGTCCCATAAAACGCGAACGTGGTGCGGTAATCTGCCGCCGTGTTTGTTGTCGGCCCGCTCACAAAGCAAGTTAAACATCTGCGAAAAGGCCAGCGCAACCAAAAAGTTATACGTTGTGTCGGTGTCGCTGATTATAAAGAATGTCGCGGTTTTGCGGTCGCCCATCAAATCAAGCTGTAGTTCGTCGTATGATATAATCTCCCGAAGCTGGGGGATGTCGAATGGGGCCAGCCTTGCGCCGCATGAAACGAGTATGCTCTTAGCCGTTTTGCCGCTTCCTAAACGGTATTTGCGGTATTGCTTGGCAGCGAAGCTGTCCGGCTTGCGCTTTTCCAGCCCCGCAAACATATAGTCAACGGCGTTGCGAAATTCCTCGTCATTTTCCTTGACTTCCATGCTGCCGATGGTATCCACAAGGGAATTGATATTGCGATCCTCTGCCGGCCCCTCAAAGACAAAATACCCGATTAAAGCGCAATAAAGCATCATTTCACACTTTTGCCAGAACTCGTCCCCCTCCTTGCCGTCCCCCTTCGTGTTTTGGATTAAAGAGTTGACGAATTTCAAAATATCGGCCTCGGTCTTGATATATGAGATGGGATTGTAGTGCATGGATTTTGTAAAATCTATGCTGTTGAAAACCTTGATTTTATACCCCTGCCGCTCTAAAAAGCTCCCCACTTGGCCGAGGATGCTCCCTTTCGGGTCAACGACAACGAATGACGAATTTGCTTGTAACAGGTTAGGGGTAAGCCAGAAGCGGGTCTTGCCGGAGCCGGACGAGCCGATCACGCAACAATTCAGGTTGCGGGCGTTTGCCGGGTTTTTGGGGCGGGTATTGATGGTTAAAAACTCCGTCCCGGTTAAGATGACGTTATTCTTAAAAACGGGGTCTATAAAGGGTTTGATGTCTTTTTCCGTTCCCCATCTCGCCGAGCCGTATTCCACATCCTTCCGAAATTTCTTTGCTTTTTTTGACTTGTTTAGCACCACAAGCCGGATTGCCACGGCCCCGATTATACCGATCAGCCAATCGGAGCCGTTCAGCCCCGGCGCGAATGACGAAAACGCCGGGCCGGTTGTTTCCACCATGCCGACCAGCTTATACGCGAAGTTATCCCCCGTTGCCAAGCGGTATGCTGTGCCGATTTTCAAAAACCCCCACATGAAAAACAAATAGGGTATATGCGGGATGATATATTTCCTTATTTTATCGTTCATCCCGCGCCGCCTCCCTTGTACGTTCACGTTGTTGCGGCTGTGTCCTTACGCGCTCGGCGAATTGCCGCAACTGTTCCTGTATGCGCGGCCCCTTGCTTTGCGCCCGCGCCATGACCAGCTTGGAAAACTCGGAGAACGCCGCCGTAATCGCGTCGGCTTGCCCGGATTTGAACAATAGCAGATACTTCCCCGGCCCGGTTTTATGGAAAGAATAATCCACGTTATACTTCCGGGCCACGCGGTCAAACAGCTTTGTATCGCCGTCTAGGGGTATGGAGCTTACGGCGGCGCGGTGGTTCATCAGCTTTTTTACCGGCTGCCGCCCCTGCGGGGCTTGCGCCCGGTTGTGCGCCTGTTTCATCTTTTCTACCGCCGCTTGCATAGCCCTTGCCAGCACCTGCGCCGTTATTTTTGTCGCCTTAACGGACAGCGCAACGCTGCGGTTATCTATGTCCTCTTGCAAATTCAAATTAACCACCTCCCCCACCTCTGGCCAAGCCATCCCAAAGGGATGGCTTTGGGCCGTAGAAGTGGCTTAACGATCATCATGGACGGGAACGGCCCGCTGACGCTCCCGGACGGGCGCGTCACGCTTGGCCTGTTCTATTTCTTTGGTATGTTTATCAAGAGTTTCCTTTATCGGCGGCTTATGCTCCGTCTTTTCCAGCCGCCCGACCGCGCCGATGGCTTTGTCCACGTATTTATTCATGGCCGAAAGACAAGTGAGGTCTGCGCGGATAGGCGCGATAAACGCCTTTGCCAGCTTGCCAACAGGCTTCGGCTCCTGTGCGGCTTCTTTTCCAAGCAGGGCGCGGCCCGTGTTGGCAAGGTGCATCCCTGCCTTGTGGTATCTCTCGCTTGCGGCCTCGATGCTGGCAATCGCCTTGTTATCTTGCCGGATCGCCGTGTCAATGTCTTTTTGCAAAGCCTCCAAGCCGGGCCGGAGCTTGAAAAAGTCCGTAAGGTCGCGGAGCGCGGATAGGCCCCGCGCCTCGACAGCCGCCAGCGCGTTTTTACATCCGACAACGATGTTATGTTTGATACCGTTCAGCTTATCGCGGATGTCAAGCACATTGCCCTGTATGATTGCAACAGCTTTTTGCATAGCGTTTTGAATGGGATGGTTGAGCCTTTGCGCCTCGGCAAGCTCCCGGCGCATATTGCCAAGCTCCATGACCATAGCGGCGAGATGCTTTTCCATTGCGCTAACCTGATTGATAGTAGCCAGCAAGTCTTTCGCGCCGGGCATATGGTTTGCCTCCAAAAGGTTCAAAAGCTCGGTAACGTCAGGGCTTCCGGCTATCGGGATTTTTATTTCGTCCATTTCTGCCCTCCTTTCCAGCGGGGCGGGGTATGCGAATACTCGGTATTCATCGGGTATGTCATCCCTGCCGCTGTAGTGTTCGATAAAATCAACCTTATGGTTGCGGTATACAAAGCCGGTGGCTGTGTATATGCCGCCATTGTTCAAACGATAATCCCGCCCGTAGCCGTCATAATCAAAGTAGTTTTCAATCCAATCGGGAATTTTGGCCGTTTCCAATTCGTCAATCAGGTAACGGCCAAGCTCCTCGTCATCGCAAATACGGTTGAAATGCTCGTAACAATCGGGATTTTGCACAAGGTTAATCAAGTCCTTGACGCTCCCGCTGTAATCGCCCCGGATTGCCGCCGCTTCAAAGCGGTCAATTTCTTCAAAGCTCAATCCGTCGAGCAAGGATGCAAAGTAATTAAGCTCGTCAATATCGGCAATTTCACCCAAGCCGACAAGCCCTAAAATGCCGACATGGTAATCCGTAGCGATATATTCCTGATACCTCGCGCCATCCACGCCGATTTTTGAAAGCAAAGCCTGTACAGCTTCGGTTGCCGTGGGGAATTTCAGCCATTCGCCTGTAAGCTCGCCCTCGGCGTATTTCCCTGCGTTCGTGATAAAGGCTTCAATCATATTTGCTTTTGCCGGTTTTGCCCTGCCCCTTGACGGTCAAAATGCCGTCAAGCGTGGTTGCAGTAATACCTAATCGGGCGGCGGTTGCGATGTCGGTTTTCACGTCCTCGTCCACGTTTTTGCCGCAGACAACCAGCACACGCGAACGCCGGAGCAAATCGCGGCTCATATCCTTACGGCTTTTATGCTCCTCCGGGATCGCGCTGTTTGTGAACATCGACATGTACAGCGTGGGGCAGATGGGGGAAAACCCGGCTTCGTATACCGCCCGGCAGTACCGCGCCGCCGTGTCGGTGTCCTTGTATTTGTTGCCGCTCCAAGCGGCGGTGATGTAAGCAAGTGGCCTTTTCATAATCAAAACCTCCGTAAGTTTTTATATTTTTGCAACGAAAAAAGCGTGTTGGCTGATACGATTATCAACCGACACGCTTTTCATTGCATATTTTATTGTACTAAATCTTGATAACCCGCAAATCCCGCCCCATTGTGCGGGCGTAGTCCATTGTAAAAAATGTGCCGCCATCCTCACGTCCGTCATGTACGGCTATCACCCGGCTTGACTGCTGCACCATATAGCGGTTGCGCCGGAAAAAGCAATCGGGCCGGTATTTTTCACAGATAACCTTTACACCGTTACAGCTTGCTAAAAGCTCCTGCCCGTTTTTGTCCAGCTTTTTTGTGCGGTTTGCGTAGGGCAAGGCGGCCTCCAGAAAAATATCCGGGTATTGGCCGCGCTGCCCAATCACTATCTCAGCGAAAAGCATATCCGCGCCATCCGCAAAGCCTGTAACGAAAATCCTGTACCCGTCCCCCAGCGCCGCCTTGACCTCCCGCTCTAATTCCCGCCGTATAAAATCTAATTTGTCGGCGGGAATTTCGCGGTGGCCTGTTACGCATACTGTTTTTGTTGACACTATAAAATCCTCCCTTTTCTTTCCCATGCTCAATATTGAGCATCACAATGTATGTCCATTATACGGCATACTGTATGAAAGTAAAGGATGGGGGATTTTTTATGATTTCATATGCGCCATTGTGGAAAACGATGGAAGAAAAGTCGGCTACTACATATACATTGAGGAATAAGGGTGGTATCAGCGGGTCAACGATGCTGCGGCTACAAGCGAATGATTCGGTTTCGACAACAACGCTCGACGCGCTGTGCAAGCTGCTGAATTGCACCCTGCCGGATATTGCCGAGTATATCCCGGACGGGCAAGGCGGGGAATAGGTTTGCCCCCCCCCCCGCCCGCCCCACGGGGCGGGGGCGGCTCTGGAGAATATCCCCGCCGCGCCGTCATGGGTAGCATAACCGTGTCTGCCTGTCAATGGTAAACCGCCGCAAGCGGCGGCGCTATCGCGCCATTGACAGCCAGCCCCGGCCATGCTAGATATATGGCGGCGACGGGGAATATTCACACAGAGCCATGATGTGGGAGAGGGAAGCGTCTGCTTCTGGCCAACTTGGCCAGAAGTGGGCCGGATTTATCTTTCGGCGTTCTTTTCGGGCGGGGCGACCGTTTTTTCTTTTTCAGCCCAATCGTCAAGCAGCTTGATGATCTGGTCTTTCATTTCCCTCGGGGTTTTTTCCTTGCCAAAATATTTGTTTAGTTCCGCGCCTGTAATAATCACTTTGTCTACCTCCTTTTTTTCTTCGGACAGAATACCGTCTATAACATCGCTGTTTAACGCGCCTTTTTGGTCAAGCTCACGCAACCGCTGGGCCTGTGACAGCGACGGCTTCGCCTGTTCGCCCTCAATGGAAACGGTAATCAGGTTTTGATTTTTGGGCCGGATTACCGAAAATTCCACGGCTTGGGTAAATCCAAGCTGTTTATCATCCAGCATTTTTTGCAAATCGGGGACGAGCTTTGTCAGGCTGATATACCGCTGTACCTGTTTGGCGCTTATACCGTTGCGCTCCGCTACAATATCAACCGAGCGCTTGCCGACGTCGCCCGAAGCGACGCCATTAAAACGCGCCCCCTGATGGCTGATCGCGTCAAGCTGCATTTTGAGGGATACGGCCTTTTCGCTGTGCAGGATAGACTCGCGCTGGCGCAAGTTATCGTCGGTCATGGCGATAATCGCCTCGTCGTCGGTCATTTCCCGGACGATACAGGGCATATCGGTAAACCCGGCAAGCTCGCTTGCCTTTTGACGGCGATGCCCTGCCACAATCTCATACCCGCCGCCTTCAATCGGGCGCACAAGGGCGGGCTGGTTTACGCCGCCGTCCTTCACGCTTTCAACGAGGGATTTCATCTCGGAATCGTCGCGCACTCCAAACGGATGGTTTTTGAACGGTTGAAGCTCGGAAAGGGTAAGGTATACAATCTGCTCCGTACCGCCATTACGGCGGGGGGCCTCCCTCGGCTGCGGGGGCTGTTCCGGCTCCGGCGCGGGCGGCGTTTCCTCTTTTACCGGTTCTGCCGCGCTTTTCCCTTTACCCGCCGCCTTTTCCTGTTTTGGAACTTTAGGCTGGCGGGGGGCCTTTTTCGGTTTTTCAGTCTGAGCGGCTTCCGGCGCTTTTTCGGTCTTATCCGCTTTGGGCGGCCTGCCGCCGCGCCGCTTTGCAGGGGTTTTGTCCTCGGCGGTTTTTTCGGGAGCTTCCGGCACGGGGGTATCCTGCCCGGATTGTTCTACCTCTTGTTTTTGCGGTATGCTGTTAAAATCCACAACATTGTCATCTTTATCGGGGATTGTTTCGCCGCCAGCCGGTTCCGCTACTTCTTCTTCGGTCATTTCAGGGGCTGGGGGAGTGCTGCCGGGGTCAAGCGTGTTTTCAGTGTTTTCAGGCTCGGCCTGTTCCACGCCGCCCGGTATGGTTTTTTCGTTGCTATCCAATTTGCGTTTTACCTCCGAATTTTATTTTTGAGCGTAAAAAAAGAGCCTCTGCCCTTCGGCATGGCCCTGTGGGTTTGAATACCACATCCTTTCTTTTAACAGAAAAAACACCGCCCTTTTATCCTAAAATCAGGCGGCGTTTATCTTGTAGATTGGCTTTGTTTCGTTGGTTTTTCTTTGTTGTACATTGGAAACAATAGTGTCTCAAAGTATAGCGGCAACTGGTAGATATTACCCTCGTAAGTACCGGCCCGGGTGGACATGGGCAGCAGGTCCGCAAGCTCGCTCTCGTCGATGACGTCTGTCACCGGGGCCAGAATGTTCATGG